>ERZ779622.109-NODE-109-length-57863-cov-7.965334_pt1 | contig 57863 bp, 46 predicted proteins | sample MGYA00514188_ERZ779622 | MGnify/ENA primary metagenome ERZ779622 (study PRJEB29562, sample SAMEA4376702) | mouse gut metagenome | isolation source: Cecum | study: EMG produced TPA metagenomics assembly of the A DSS colitis mouse model was used to assess the... | reverse complement strand
CGATGTCCATACGGGCCATAATTTTCAGGCGGGAGATCACCGAGTTCTGCAGCTCCCGGGGTACCGGGATGATGGGCCGCAGCGCGCCGTCGATGCGCATGCGGATGGTCATGCTGCCCTCTCCGGGCTCCAGGTGGATGTCGCTGGCCCCCTCGGTACAGGCCCGGTCGATGATGGAGTTTACCAGGCGGATGGCCGGGGCGGCATCCGCCTCGTCCTCGTCCACCGACAGGCTCTGCGCCTGGGCGGCGGCACCGTACTGGCTGCCCAGCAGGTCCCGGCGCATGTCCTCTATGGCCTGCATGGCCCCTTGGTTGCTGTACAGATTCTGCACCGCCCGCTCCAGCGCGGCGGATGCGGCAATCACCGGGATGACCCGGCGGCGGGTCACCGCCTGGACCTCCTCCACCGCCACAAAGTTCAGCGGGTCGGCCATGGCCAGCTGCACGTCGGTCCGGTTGGCTCGGATGGGGACCACCATATGCTTTTTCGCAATGCTCTTTGGCAGGATCTGCGCCATCTCCGGCGGGATAGAGCAGGCGTTCAGGTCTACAAACTCCACGCCAAGCTGATCCATCAGGGTGTCGATCAGCTGCTTTTCGGTAATAAACCCGTGCTTTTGAAGCACCTCGCCCAGCCGCTCGCCGGTGCTTTCCTGCAATTCCAGCGCCCGGTCCAGCTGCGCCTGGGTGACGGTCCCGCTCTTGACCAGCAGGTCACCCAGCTTGACGTATTTCATGGTTCACTCTCCTTCTTTTCCGGATTCAGGCAGCGGACGGCCAGCTCCGTCTCCGCGTGAATGTCGCCGTCCTTCTCCTTGACGGACAGCTTCAGCGTAAAGACCCGGTCCGCGTAGCCGATCTCCATTGCATCGACCTCATACCGGCCGTTGAGCCCGTACGCGCCGTCGGGCAGGACGCGCAGACCGCTGTTTCCGCCGCCGTCGGCGTACACTTTGCCGTTCTCCAGCCGCAATCTGGTCTCCTCCCCATAGGAGTCGCTGAAATAGGAGTCCAGCATTCCCTCTTTGGCAGCTACATCCTCCGCGTAGCGCAGGTCGTCGGCCAGGATGTCGGCCAGGGTGGACAGCAGCAGCTCCGTCTCCGACTGGGCGATCATGGCGCGGTAGCTGGTCATCGCCATCTGCAGCCCGGCGTTTAAAATCAGCCCCAGCAGGATCAGAATGACCACCGCTGCCAGCAGCTCCACCAGGGTCAGGCCCTCATGACCCGCCAGCTTGCGCCTCATGAGCCGTCCTCCTTGGCGTAGGAATAGGCTCCCTCACCGCCGTAGCGCTTGACATCCAGTTCCTTTGACGCGCTTTCGCGGGATATGGTCACAGTCAGGTCCGTGCCGGCTCCCTTCTGACTCTCCGCGCCGGACAGGGCCTCGTAAAACAACTTGTCTGAGCTCCGGGCGCTGCGGCCGATGGTGGAGGAGGCCATGATCCCGCCGAACAGCAGGGCAATGGACAGCGCGGCGATCAACACCGCCGCCAGCACCTCCACCAGGGTCTCCCCACGGCTTTGGCTCAGCTTTTCCCTCACGGCTCCTCCGCCTCCTTTTTCGCGATCCAGTTCAGCCGCCACTTGACCTGCTCTGTTTGATATGGCTCCGTGTTCCTCAGAACGAACACCTCGTCCAGCGGCTTGACCGGAATCAGCTCCGCTTCCATCGCGCAGATGTGCCCGGTCTCGTCCTCGGGAAGGGCGGCGGTCAGGGAGATGACGCCGTCCTTCCGCAGCTGAAAAGTGACGGTTACATCCTCAAATCCATCCGCTTTTATCGTTAATGTGAACCTGATGGGGAAGTTGAAGCTGACAGGACGCTCTGTAAAGATGTGCCGGTCGTCCGGATTCCGGGCGACCCCCGCTCCTGCCGCCAGCTTTTCACCGAACAGAAAGTCCAGCCTGTCCAGCAGCGGCAGGATGTCGGAGGACGCGCCGGGGGAATCGTTCAGTCCACATATGTATATTCCGTCCGCCTGTGCATAGGTGTGGATATAATAGTCGTGGACCAATCCCGTGGTGATATTCCCCTCGCCATCCGTTGTTTCAACCGTTCTTTGGACATCCTCTAAGTCATAGCTGTACCGTCCGACGTAACTGCTTGCCTCGATTTCGCCGCAGACCAAACGGAGGGCGGAGGAGAGGGTCAGGTATTTCTGGTGCTCCTCACGGTTGTTGCGCAGCTTGCCCGCGTTGGAGGCAGCCGCCATCAGTACCGACGCCGCCACCATCATGCACACCAGCAGCAACAGAAGCGCTGTCAGGATAGACGCCCCGCGTGCGCTGTTCCATTTTTCATGAATCCGTTTCACGCAGCGTCCCTCCTCCCATAAATTCATGGGGCCTACAGTTTTTTTCTTTCCTGTCAGCCATTGCCTATCCATCCGGCGCGGGAGGCGCCGTGACGGTTGCCTCGAACTCATGGGGCTGTCCGTCCAGCTTCAGGGAGATCTTCAGCCTGATGTCCCTTGCGGGCTCCGGCGGGCCGGCCAGCGTCAGCCGGAGGGAGTTCGCGCTCTCCGCCTCGCCAAGCTCCACTCCCGTCTGGTTCTGACCCTGAGCCAGAGCCGCCTTGAATTCCGTGACCTCCCTGCCGCCAACGGCTGCAAAGTCGAAGTACACGGTGTAGGTTCCGGCATCCGTGCCCTCGACAACCCGGGTCTCCACCGGAAGGACCTCCGCCAGAACAGCGCTCGCGGCGGCATAGGTCCGGCCGTTGTAGGTAAAGAGGCTGGTCACGCTGATGACCTCCGGCGCGACTGTGGGAGCTGTGCCGCCGGTCAGCTGAATGGCGGAGAAGGTGTTCACGCCGCCCTCGTCATAATTGGCGCCCTTTGCCTGAACAGTGTCGCCGCTCCGGACGTTCGTCAGCTTCAGCACGCCGTTCAGGTCCTCATCCAGCCTGTTGGTCACGGCGGGAGTCAGCACCACGGTGCCGTTGGTAAACAGAACCGCCTGCGCGGGCTTCAGCTTCAGCTCGGCGGTGACGCGGACCGTGAAGACGCGCTTGTAGGAGGTTCCGCCCGGCTCCGTGTAGGTGACGCTCAGCGTGGTCGTGCCGCCGACGGAGCTCAGGTCGATGACCTCTCCCTCGTTCACCCTGGGCGGGGTCGCGGCGATCTTCACAGACAGCTGCCTGGTTCGGTTATCCGTGAATATCAGCACGCCATCTTGAATTGTCTGGCCGCCAAGGGCCTGCAGCTCCGCAATTGGGTTATCACCCTCAATCCGGACGGTCCAGACGCCTCCCGTCGCCACATCGCCGGTCAGCTCCAGGATTTCCTCCAGCGTTCCGCCGCCCACAAACAGGTCCAGCTCCATGGGCTTGCTGCCCTCGCTGCGGGTGATGCCCTTGAGCGGCCACCGGCCGTAGTGGACATTCCGCGGCTGCCCGCCGTCCGTCTGGCTCAGGATGGTGGGGAAGGGGTAGTCCATGCCCTGCAGCTCCCCCCAGCTGGACGGCGGATAACTGTATTTGCCGGGCACGGAATACGATCCGCCGTCAGGAAGGGTTATTTCGGTGGTGACCTTTGAGAATCTGCGCTGAGTGCCCGTTACGCCGCTGTTCAATCGGGCCACACCGCCTGTTTCCAGCTCCTCATAGCTCAGGGCGGTAACGCCGGGAGTGCCGTTCACGTCGGTTTTGATGCCGCTGGTATCTGGGGGTCTTACACTGTTCAGATAGTAGCTGTTGGTAATGGTACAAATACCATGGTTCGCGGCGTCATTGTAGGAGCCGGTACCCGCTGCTACAATTTCGCCGGTACCACCCAGGGCATACAGTGATTTGATATTGCCGCTTTTACCGGGCAGGGATACATAGCTGTAGCAGTTGTGTAATTCGTTGTTGGTGGTGTTTTGCTGCTGATTTAACGGCTTATTGGTGTCTGTACCAACAATGCCGATTCTGATTCCGCCTGCCGGGTCCAGCGGTTTGAAGTAACTGCCGCCTACGATACCGCCGACATAGATGCCGGCCACGTTTTTAATGGAATTGCCCACTTGAATGCTTCCGCCGGCATAGCAGCTTTCAATACTTTTCTGACTGGCCCCAACCAAACCGCCAATGCGCACATTGTCGTTTCCGAATGCGGAGCTGACGTTGCCGGTGGAAACCTGAATGGACGTTACAGCGGCACACCCCTCCAGATTCATGTTGGAAATGCCGACCAAACCCCCAATCTCAGCGCCGCCCCAGGAGGAATTGCTGAGCTTCACATTCACCTCAATGGTATAACCGGCTACGGCGCAATTCCTCACTGCACTGGCAGTATCCGAGGCCGCCAACCCCGCCAAGGCTCCAATGGCATACCAACAGCTGTCCGTATCTTTGGTGTTGTTTCCGGCAATGCTGCTTACAGTACCTTGTCCGTCGGAGGAATAAAGAACAATATTGCTCAGCTGTCCGTTATAGACAACACCGAACAGACCCGCGCAGGATGATTCCTGGCCTTGAATGCTGACATTTTCAATTACATAGCTGTCTCCGTCATACACGCCGCCAAACCAGCCGTTGAGACTGCCTTGATTGCCGACGGTGGCATCGTAATACTCCGCGATTGGCGTATATGTTTGATAGACGTCGTTTCCGTCCTTGTCCTTGCCGGACCCGCCCATAATATCATGGCTCTGGGTCCAATAATATGTTTCGGTCATTTCCTCGCCGGACAGATAGGGGAATTGGGAACAGTTGTCCCTTGTCAGCACCGTTTTGGTATTCATCGTTGTGCCGTTCCAGTTAATAAACTGCAGCTGCTCAATGGCCCGTACGCCGTAAACGTTGTCCTTACCGCCCGGAGCGGCGGTGGGCGCGGTGCAGCTCCAATCCCTGGGCAGCTGTGTCACCGACATGGCGTCCGCGAAGAAGGGATTGAGGGTGAAGGTGACGGAGACGGCTGACAACGCTCCGGACTGCGTCAGCCTCAGCGTACCGTTGGGCCGGCCGGTGGTGGCCGAGGGGTACAGGCCGCCCACGGCTTTGTCCAGGTCCAAGCTGAGATAGGAGTGGAAGGTAAAGCCGGGCATCAGAGCTTGCAGCGCCTGATCCGCCGCCTCCTCGGCATCGGTCTGCGGCCGGTTCTGCGTGAAAGCGCCTCCCTGCCCGCCGGAGAAATAATTGATGTTACCCGCCGTTACGGTTACGGCACGTTCCACTCCGTCGGCGGCATAGCAGCCGTAGCCGTATTCGGTGACAATCCCGTCGTCGTTGCGGGCGGTGCTCAGCGTGTTATGCTTGACAATGGCCTTCTCAACCGGGTTCACAGTCAGCAGGCTGGTGCTGTAGTATGCCTCGCCGCCGATCTCCAGCTTCTCCCAGTAGTAAATTCCCATCTCGCCCAGATCGATCGGTTTGGGCCAGTCCACGCCGGGGTAGACAGGATTGCCGGCGGCGTCCGTGACGGCGGTGGGGTAGGGGTATTCGCCTGTGCCAGACAGCTTTTTCATGCCGGATATGACGGGCGTCTCCGCCGACAGCTCCGCGTAGGTCTTTCCAGAAGCGGCAGTCCCGTCCTTATACGCGGCGGTATAGGAGTTTTCCCGGTAGGTAAAATTGCCCATGTTCAGGTAGCAGGCGCCGGACTGACTTCCGGAGGCCCCGGACTGGCCGCAGAAACCGCTGGCCTTGGCGTTCACACCGCTGGAGTTCATGTGCGCCGCGGCGTAGGAATTGGCAACTGTCCCGCCGTTGAGGCCCACAAACCCGCCGGTCCAGACGAAGGAGGTCCGGTCCGTCTCGCCGTTGATCCGGGCCACGGCGTAGGAGGTCCCGATCCAGCCGGTGTTCCAGCCCGCCAGCCCCCCCGCGTAGGAGGTGCCAAAGCCGATGCCGCTCACTGAAAGCAAGGGCGCTTCCACGCCGCAGTCCTGGATAATGCCGGTGTTTCGTCCCACCAGCCCGCCGATGTAGAAGGGGGCGTAGGTGCTCCTGGCGTCCAGCTTCAGGCCGGAGGCGGCGCAGTTTGTGACCGTTCCGCTGTCGTTCCAGCCCACCAGGCTGCCTAGATACAGCGTATCCCATCTCCGGGCAGCCGTAAGTCCAACCTCGGGCATATGGTAGACAATGCTGTTCAGCTTTCCCTTTGAGCAGCCGAACAGGCCCGCGCAGACCGCTGTTTCCGCTTGGAACGCCACATTGCGGATGGTATGGCAGCTTCCGTTGTAGGTTCCCAGGAAGGGCGCCGCCAACCTGCCGATGGGGTCCTGACGGAACGTCTCAGCCGCCAGACTTCCGCCGCCGTACTCTGTGTAGGTGCGGTAGTTCAGGTCCAGCCGCTGCTGGAAACGGTAGTCGTTGCCGCTGTGGTAATACTCCGGGTTCCGGCTCAGCTCGTAAAGATGCCGGGGCGTGCGCAGGTCGGCCTGCCGGTAGTTCTTGGCGATCAGCTTCCCGGCGTAATCGGAGATCGTCGTCTCATTCCAGCCCAGTACCGGTTTATCCTGCGCCGAGACCGGGTTGACCGTCTCGGCAAAGTGGGGGTTGTAGAAGTAGTCGCCGGACGCTGAAATCGGCGGCGTACAATCAGCCGTAAGAGCAAAGCCCAGATACTGGTAAAAATCGGCGCTTGCCTCAGCGGGAATGGCGGCAGGCAGCGGGATCAGGTAATACTCCTTGGACACCGTGTCCCCTTCCGTTTTGCCTTCCGCCCTGATCCAGTCTGCCCGCGGCACTGTCTGCGCTGGGGTTGTCCGGATCGCCTTCGCTGCTTTGTCAAGGTAGGAATAGGTAATTGTGACCGACCGCGCCGCGCCGGCGCTCAGAGAGCCGTCATCATTTCTGACGCCGTCCAGGTCCGTCCCTAAAAGGGCCACGGCATAGCCGTCCAGCTGGATGGTCTTGTCGTCCTCCAGGGATTTTACCAGCGTTCTGGCATTGCCGCCGGAAAAGCCATAGGTGCCGTCGCTGTATTTCTCGTAGTAAACCAGACTGGGCTCCTTGAACTGCGCGGTCCAGTCGCCGTAGTGGGGCAGACCCTTCAGACCCGGGAAGTCGTAGTTGGTCAGCTGCAGGTCCTCCCGCAGGTTATAGGGATGACTGTCCGTCGAGGATTTCTCAGCGAACGCGCCGCCCATTGCTGTGACAAAACGTTTGTCCTTCATCTCGTCATAGGGCCGGCCATATTGGGAAATTCCCTGGTCGGGGATGCTCAGGTTCAGGTAGTACGTATCGGTAAAGGTGTCGTTATTTGCCGTCGCCTGTGACTGGGTCAGATACCAGAACTCAGTCTGGTCCGTAAGGCCGACGGGGTGCATCACGGAATAAACATGGCTGGCTTGCGCCTTGAGTCCGCCGCCCATGCACAGTCCGGCGGCTTTCGCGGACCCGGACATATTGATAAATCCGGCGGCGTAGCAGTCGGTCAGTGTGACGCTGCTGCCGTCACCCACCAGCCCGGCGGAGCTTTTCCCGGTGAGATAGCAGTCTGCGTAGGAATTAGAGACCGTCAGAGAAGCCGCGGCGCTTCCGGCCAGACCGCCTGCGATATCACTTCCGGAGATCAGGGTAGCGGACAGGCAGTTTGTAATCAAGCTGTTTTCTCCCAACGTTCCTGCCAGGCCGCCCGCTGTCGCGCCAATAATCTGGTACCGATACGCGCCGCCCTCCGCGTTGCTGCCCAGCAGGTCGGTGTAGCTGCTTGTATCCGTGGGCTCCCAGTAGACCCAGCAGTCGTCAAGGACCGTATTGATCCCGGCGCCGCCCACAACGGCGCCGGCGGCCGACGTCCCCTTTACAGAGGCGTTGACCAGGCGGATGCCCGTAAGCCGCGTATCCTGAGAAGTTTTGGCAAACAGCCCGGCGCCGCCCTCGGCCTCCACGTACAAATCACGGATTTCCTTCTGCCCACCGTCGTAGACCTTCAAATTTGAATTGTCAATCGGCTTGAACGCTTCAAAATTTTTGTAGGTCTCATTGCTGTAGCATGAAATACCGGCCTGCTGTTCCGCTCTGGTAAAGCTGTCGGCCACCTTGGAAAAGCCGGAGTCCAGATTCTGGAGGTGACGCAGGTACATGATCCTTGCGGCGCCCCCGCCGCTGCCCCCGGCAAAGAGGCTGTTGTCGGTATCGGAGGCCTCCGCCTTGGCGGGCCGTTTTCCATCCGCCGCGACTTCAACGGAGGCTGTGACGGTAAAGTCCCCGCCCAGCCCGCCCGTAAGGCCGGTCAAGCCGGAAAAGCTGAAAGGCTCGCCGTTTTTGCCGCACTTCAGGGAATCCAGAGTCCACGCGTAAGTATTGCTGTTTTGGTCCGCCGTCTCTCTGAGACGGCTGTTATACTCGGGAGACATGAGGTTCACGGAGCTTCCGTTATAGTTCAGTATCACTGTCTTATCAACGTCCGCGGCGCCGTCGGGGATCAGAAAGGCCACCTCAACCCACAGCTCCTCCTCGTTGTGGATGAGCACCGTAACCCCCGGGGTGTGAAGCCGGTCCGTGCTGCTTCCGTCCGCCTTGCCGCCGCCGTAGTAGCCCAGCATAGGGCTGCGCCTCATGCGCGCGTCCATGGGTTTACTTTTCCACTCGGTATAAAAAGCCTGAAAGCTGCCTTCCGTATAAGCGATGTCGCTTTCTGCGTAAAATACGTCGGTCACGCAGCCGCTGACCGTCTCGTAGACGATGTAGAAGTCCCCGTTCAGCAGGGCGGGGTCGATGCTGCCGGTTGGGAGAAGCTCCCCGTCCCCGTTTTTGATGTCGGCACAAGAGATATACCGGCCTCCGGTCCCGGCGTCCACGCCGCTGACCGAATTGCCGCTTTTGCTGACCAGCTTGACCAGCCGCCGGCTGCCGTTCAGCAGCGCCGCGCGGTTTTCTGCGGCCAGATAAATTTCCCGGGCCGCGTTGTCCAGCTCGGTAATCTTCAGGTAGTTCTTATAATGCGCCGCCGCCACGGCGGAAATGCCCAGCAGGATGACCAAAATGGCCACCGCGGCCAGCATCTCCACCAGACTGAACCCGCCGTTTCGATTGTTGGAAGGTATTCTTTTCATGGATCGGAACCTCATGCCAAATATTGTGGACGCAAACTTTATTGCATATCCTATTCGGACACCTGAAACATTTTATCACATCCGAATAGGACATACAATACCATTATAAAATTTTTCGGAGGGGGAAGCTGCCATGCGGCTTGACTATCAGGGGATCGGAATTCGCATCCGGCGTCTGCGGAAGGACAAGAACCTGACCCAGCAGATGCTGGCAGAGCTGTCTGATCTGGAGCCCTCCAACATCTCTCACATTGAGCGCGGCGCCACAAAGCTGAGCCTTCCCACTCTTGTCAGCATCGCCAACGCACTGGACGCCACGGTGGATGAGCTGCTGTGCGACAGCCTCACCGCGTCCAAAAGCGTATACGAGCAGGAGGCCGCTCAGCTTTTGGCCGACTGCTCTCACCAGGAGCTGAAGATCATCACTGAGACCATGCGGGCGCTGAAGGAGAGCCTCCGCCAGAGCCGAGGCTAGGCGGGGGAATCGGGCGTTCCCGGATAGCAGCAGATCCCCACCTCCAGTGCCAAAGGCTGGGTCAGATGAAAATCGGCGTGCCGGCAGAACCAGCACTCCGGCGTCGTTTTCAGCGTCTCACTGTGCCGGACCGCGAAGCCGGGGCAGCACTGGCCGGGCCACACGCTCCGCCCGCCGAGAGGCATCTCAAAAAGCCGCCGCTCCGGGACGGCCGGCGGCGAGGTCCATTTGTCGCACGCCGCAGGAGAAACTGTCCTTTTTTTCAGCCCCATGGTCCTTCTCCTTCCGTTCAATCCGCTCCTCAGCGGTTTTTGTTGTAATTGTATCAAAACATTTGGCTCCCAACAACCGCCTTTGCGCGAAACGTCGTTTTTCCTGCGTGAAACGACACTTGTCCTTCGGAAGAGTTATGCTATAATGAAAAAAATACGGTTGAAGGAGAATTTTACATGGACAGCTTGGCCTTTTGCACTTATCTCGGCGCTGCGATTCCGCCGGTATCCTTTCTGCTGATCCTGTGGAGCCTGCTGGCCCCCAAGTACTCCCGCCGCGTGACTCTGGCCGCTGCGCTGGGGTTTTTCGCGGTGGAGGGGATCGCGTTGTCCGTCCTGTTTCTCCTGGGCTGCAGCCTGGAGTTTGTGATCGGGCTTCTGCCCGTGATTCTTTATCTCCCGGCCATCCTGTGCTTCCACCTGCTGTCGGAGAAGCACATTTATTTTACCGCCCTGGCCTGGCTGCTGGCCCTGTTGTGCGACCAGTCCCTGGCCATCCTGCGCAAGCTGCTGATCTACCTTGTGAGCTTGCGCCTTCACGGCGCCGCCCTCCAGGTTGTCCCTGCCGTTTTGCTCTTGCTGGCGGCGGCCCTCCTGCTGCTGCTGGTGTTCCGATTCCTCCGCCGGCCCTTCCACGCCTATACCCAGGAACAGATCAGCGACCGGCCTACTCTCCTTCTTCTTCCGGCGGCGCTGCTCACACTCTACTCCTATTTTTTGTCCAGCACCATTGATGTCACCGCAACCCTCCTGCTGTTTCTCACCACTCTGGCGGCTCTTCTGGTGCTGGCCCAGATCATCGTCTCCCTGAACTCGGAGCGTCAGGTGCGGGAGGCCAGACGGCAGATGGAGGCCCTCAGCCTGGACTATGAGCTGCTGCAGAAGAAGCTGGAGCTGGGCCGGGGGTATCGCCACGATATGCGCCACCACATTGCCGCCCTCGCTGCCCTCCTGCAGCAGGAGGACAACGAGGGCGCCCGCGAATATTTGGCCGAGTGGCAGGGTCAGCTTACCGCCGTTGAGGCGGAGACCTGGTGCCGCAATTCCGCTGTCAACGGAGTACTGTCCGCCTACCTGGCCCAGGCCCGGGACGTGGGGTGTGAGCTGGAGGTGGACGTTGCCTTGCCCGAGGCTCTCCCATTTGACAATATGGACCTGTGCGTGGTTCTGGCCAACGCTCTGGAAAACGCCCTCCACGCCTGTGAAAAGCTTCCGGAGAAGACCCGGCATATCAGGCTCTCCGCCGCCCTCACCGATCAGCGGCGGTTCGCTGTCTGCGTAGAGAACCCCTGTCCCACCCCTCTGACCTTTGATGAAAAGGGCTTCCCCATTGTTCCCCGCCGGGAGGGGCATGGACAGGGCCTGAAGAGCATCGCGGCAGTGGCGGAAAAGTACTGCGGCGTGTTTCAGTGCGGCTGCGGCGACGGTCTGTTTACCCTCCGGGTGGTCCTTTTAAGCAGCGTACCCCGCCCCCGTTCCTTCCGCCGCGCGGAGATGGTGTTCGCGGGGGCCCTCATGTGTGTTCTCCTCCTCAACAGCACCCCATCCCTGGCGCAAGCCCTGGAGAGTATCCCCGCCCTCGGCCCCGCCATCCGGGTGGTGGACCTGCGGAGCTATTCCTGGAGTTGGGGAGATACCGGCGTCTCCGTCCAGGAGCCGGCGCTGGAGGGCTCCGGCTCCGCCGTGGACCAGCTGGAAGCGCAGAAGGAGGACTTTATCAGCCAGATGGAGGAGAAGTTCTCCTGGTACGCCTCCCGGAAGTATCAGGGCTACGTGGCGGAGGATATCTCCTATGATCTGGTCCGGGACGACGGGGCGCTGCTTATTCTCCGCTTTTACGCCACCATCAATGTGGGAGGCTCGGTGGACTTCACTCGTTATTTCGTTCTGGACCAGGAAACCGGCCGGATTCTGGAGCTGTCTGATCTCTTTTTGCCGGACAGCAACTATATTTTCCCAATCAGCCGTGAAATTCAGGCGCAGATGGCCGAGCAGATTAACGCGGGCGAGGGCATGTACTATCTCTCCGGCGGCATGTGGGCCGAAGAGGACTGTTTCAAGTCCATTGAGCCTGACCAAAACTTCTATATCAATGACGACGGAAAACTGGTCATCGTCTTTGACGAATATTCCGTGGCCCCTGGCAGCATGGGAACACCGGAGTTCGTCATCCCCACGGGGCTTCTGGGCGGCCTGCTGGCACAGCCGTCCGTTCTGACGTAAGGAGGCTGATTTTTTGCTGACGCTCTGTATTTGCGACGACAATCAACAGGACATTGCCCGAATTCTGGATATGACCAGGCGCTTCGCGAGGGAGCATCCGGAGTTTTCCTTACGCCCGCAAACCTTCTCCTCCCCCCTCGACCTGCTGGAGCACTTGGAGGGACGGGGCGGCTTTGATCTCTATCTGCTGGATATCCTCATGCCCCGCCTGAAGGGGCTGGAGCTGGCGGAGCGTATCCGGGACCTGGACAAAAAGGCGGAGTTGATCTTTCTGACCTCTTCCCGGGAGTATGCCCTGGACGCCTTTGAGGTGGAGGCCTGCGGCTATCTGCTCAAGCCCGTGGACTGGGAGAAGTTTCAGCATATCCTACTTTCCGCCGTCCGGCGGCTGGAGGAGCCGGGCTCCCCCTTCATCCTGCTGAAGGTCAAGGAGGGACTGCGGAAGATATTTTTCCAGGAGCTGGTCATGGTGGAGAGCTTCAACCACAGCCGGGTCTGTACCCTGACAGACGGCTCAAAGGCGGTCACGACGGATACTCTGGCCTCCTTACTGAGGCTGCTGTCCGCCGATTCCCGCTTTTTCTCCCCTCACCGGGCCTATATCATCAATCTGGAACACGTCACCGCCCTGAATGCCTCCCACGTGCTGATGACCACCGGCCAGCGTGTCCCTGTGGCCCGGACCAGTTTGTCCTCCCTGAAAAAAGCCTATGTCGATTATATCTTTTAACGCGGCTTTTCCGGAGCTTTTCAGTTGGTCAATATGAATACCGTTCGAGAATGTGCCGCAGGAATTGTCAACCGCATAACAGTTTTGGAGACGCAAGAAGTATTTGGGGCATCGTTGAGTATATACCGCATCGCGACGGTCATCTGAAGGTACGCACAGTAAAATTCCAGCGGGTTGTATCGGAGAATCCAGGAGTGCCCCGGGTCGCGCCACTGGACCTGGTAGAGCAGGAACTCGCTGGGAATGTCTGCGTATGCCCCAATGGGGGGGAGAGAATGTCGGATTAAATTCTTACATATATTCGAAAGAATGTATCCATCATATTCTCATCAGTCCACTTATTAAACAGAGGAAATTTTCCGATATACTCTTGTAGCTGTCAACAGCGGTTAATGAAGTAAAAGAGGAGATTGTAAAGATGATTCACTACATAAAAAATTTAAAAATCAGACTGAAGCTTTATATTCTCATAGGGGTTGCGCTGCTTGGAATGCTCATTATCAGCGGAATGTCATTTTTTCTCATGGGCCGGATGAACGACATGACAAGCGACATTGCAGCAAGCTGGCTTCCCAGTGTTGATGTAGGCAGGGAGCTGAGCGCTACCATTTCCAATATCCGGTTGAATGAGCTGGAGTACCTTACCGCAGACTCTGATAGCAAAAAGGAGACCAGCCTTCAGTACCTCCAGGATGGAATCAAAACCATGGACGCCCTCTTAGCCGCATATGGGGATATGATCGATGAGGAAGAACGAGATTTCTATCACAACGCAAGCAATCTCTGGACGCAGTATCAGGCGGCGGAAGAAGAAATGATGGCTTTTGCCAAACAGGGCCGCTATGAGAGTGCCCGCGTGATTCTGGACGGAGAATGTGAGGCGCTTTTCAATTCTTTGAACAGCGATTTTGATGATATTATCGACTACAATACAAAGGGAAGCGATGATGCAGCGGCGGAAAGCACTTCCCTATACAGAACCGCTATCTTGACCATGGCGGCTGTTATCATTGCCATCATTCTTGTAGGTGTCTTCTTCTCATTTGTAATTATACGCTTGATCAAATTCCCTATTTCTGAAATCGAGAATGCCGCCATAAAAATGGCGGAAGGGGATTTGGATGTAAAGATTTCCTATACCTCTAGGGATGAACTGGGTGTTCTCGCCGGTCAGGTAGCCAAATTAATCCATAAGCTTCAGCTTATTATTGAGGATGAGAATCAATTCCTTGCTAAAATGGCCGAGGGAGATTTTACGGTTGATTCGACCTGCGAGGAGGCGTATACAGGCGCCTTTTATCCCTTGCTTGTCTCGTTCCGGGGCATTACAGACAAGCTCAATGACACAATGCTGCAAATCAGCCAAAGTTCCGTTCAGGTCGCGGGCGGAGCGGACCAGGTATCGAATGGCTCCCAGGCGCTTGCCCAGGGGGCGACTGAGCAGGCCAGTTCTGTGCAGGAACTCGCTGCCACTATTGATGAAATCTCCAACAAGGTAAATCAGAACGCGGACAGCGCGCGGCAGGCCAGCAAAGCGGCAGACGGTGTCAGCCTGAAGATGAATGTGAGCAAAGAAAAAATGCAGCAGATGACACATGCAATGGGGGATATCAGCAGCTGCTCCAGTGAGATACGCAAAATCATGAAGATTATTGAAGATATTGCGTTCCAAACCAATATTCTTGCCCTAAACGCCGCCGTAGAAGCCGCCCGCGCAGGCACCGCCGGAAAAGGGTTTGCCGTAGTAGCCGATGAAGTCCGCAATCTGGCAAACAAAAGCACAGAGGCCTCTGAAAATATCGCAGCTTTGATTGAAAATTCTTTGCAGGCAATTGAAAACGGAACGCAGATTGCGGACGATACAGCGAAGTCTTTGATTCAAGCGGTCAATGACGTGAACGAAATGGCCGGTATTATCAAACAGATTTCGGAGGTCAGCAGCGATCAGGCGGATTCTATTGCTCAGCTCACCGTGGGAATTGACCAGATCTCCAATGTTGTACAGACAAACTCGGCAACCGCAGAGGAAAGCGCGGCGGCAAGCGAAGAGCTGTCCAGTCAGTCACAGCTTATGAAGAGTCTGGTGGGAAGGTTTCAGTTGAAGGGTAGCCCTTCAAAATGATCCCGGCAGGCTGACGTGATTGAGAAGCCAAACCCCATGTCAGGCAGAAGAGAAAGCCTTGAACCACAAAATACAAGTGATGTCAGTAGGGGGGCCGAATCCCTTTCATTACACGTTTTGCACTCGGATTTTGAACTGTTGTATTCAAACAGTGACAGATTATAGGTAAATAGAAAACCCCCAAAGTCTTGACACATCAAGGCTTTGGGGGTAAAAATAACCCTACCTAATCCGAACAACTGACAACAGCCTGTTCAGATCAGGGTAGGGTCGTTCAATTTTATTACTCCTTTCCGACCTCCGTCATAAAAACGCCGGGACCTTACACAGGTCCCGGCAATCTGGCGTTTTATGTATTTTACTCTGTGTCTCGGCGTCAGAGGATGTTCAGGGCTACCTCCATCATAGCGGTAAAACTTTTTTCCCGCTCCTCGGGGGTCGCGTGTTTCATCGTCACCTTCTGATCGGAAATTGTCAGCAGACAAGCAGCCTGCCTTCCAAACACTGCAGCGTTGTGAAACAGCGCAAAGCTCTCCATATCCACTGCCAAGCAGCCATACTGATCTCTGACTTGAATCCAGTATGGGACCTCGTCTTTGGACCGGTTATAGTAGATCACATCACTGGAGTGAATGCGCCCTTCCTTCATGGGTACATTCAAAGACTCCGCACTGGCCCGCAGCTTCCGGCACAGCCCCTGGCTGGCCGGAATAATATTTCCGGCAAAGCCACTTTGGCAGCGGGCATATGTGGAATCGCTGAATGCGTCCTGAATCATTAGCAGATCGTAGATATCCAGCGTCTCGTCATAGGCTCCAGCCGTCCCGATACGGATGATGTTGTCCACGTTATAATGGCTGTACAGCTCATGGGAATATATCCCTATGGAAGGAATCCCCATTCCGCTTCCCATGACGGAGACAGGCTTTCCCTTATAGGAGCCGGTATACCCCAGCATCCCGCGTACAGTGTTGAACAGGATCGGCCGTTCCAGATAGGTTTCCGCCATATATTTCGCCCGCAGCGGATCGCCGGGCATTAGTACGGTCTTGGCAATTTCGCCAATCTTTGCCTCGTTATGATAGGTTTCCATTTCAATTCTCCAATTTCACTTGCCGGCCACAATATCGGCGATCTGGTCGGCGGTCAGGACAGCAGACTCGCTTACAACAATCTCTCCGGAACGGATTTTCTCCTCCAACTCCTTGACCTTCGCCACATTCTCCTCACCGATACAGGCCGTCAGGTTATCGTTGTACACAATACCCACTGCGTCGTCCTCCAGACCAAAGGTGACCACGGAGCCAAAGGGGACACTGTCAGGATTCTTGGCATACTGCTCAGCAATCTTGAACAGGGCATTGTCCACCCGCTTCAGACTGGAAGTGGAGATACAGTCCTGCAGGCTGGTACCAGCCATCACCTGGTACTGGTCAGAGTCTACGCCGATGGCCAGAGTGCCCTCAGACTCAGAGGCTGCTTCGATCACGCCGTTGCCCGCGCCTCCAGCCACTTGGAAAATAATATCCACGCCCTCCGCAATCTGGGCGTTAGCAAGGTCCTTGGCTTTGGCTGTATCTACATAGTCGCCCACATAAGCGGTCAGCACATTGACATCAGGATCGACATAGTGCACTCCCTCGGCATAGCCCACTAAGAAATTGGTGACCGTAACGGCCTCGCTGCCACCCACAAAGCCCACAAGTTTTTCCGGATTGGCCTTGTCCATGGAGGTATAGCATCCGGCCACGGCACCCGCCAGGAAGCCGGACTCGTTGGACTTGAAGGTGACACAGAGCAGGTTGGGCAAATCCAGTGTGGAGAAGTCCACCGCTTCGTCCATTAGGATGAACTTGATGTTGGGATACTCAGGGGGAATCTTCTTAAAGTTCTCTACCGTCCGAAAGCTGACACCCACAACGATATCCGCTCCGCTTTCACACACATCGTAAATGGCGCTCTCCCACGCGGTGGAATCGTTACCCATCTCCACCACCTCTACATCGTAGTAGTCGGACAGCTCGCTTTTGATGCGCTGACTGCCGTCATATGCAGACTGGAAGAAAGACATATCATTGATTCGGGTTACCGTCAGAACCAGCTTCAACTTTTCCTTCGTTTGGGTCTGAGAACCGGTCGGGGAACCGCTGCCGGAGCCATCGCTCACCGTTCCACTTCCACTTCCGGAGCCGGAACAAGAAGCCAAGCTGACCGTCAGCAGTAGGGCGCTAAGCATCGCAGTGATTTTTCTAAGATTCTTTTTCATGTTGTACCCTCCTAAGAATTATGGTTTACACGCCAACCGACGTACTTACACCGCCAATTTCATCTGCTCCCGACGCAGCTGGAGCAAGCTGAAAACAACATAGAATACGATGATAAAGAAGTAGGGGATAATCGTGATCAGGTAGGGGTCCAGGCCCAGATTCTGGAGTTGGATCGCAATGGAGTTGCCGAATGCGTATAGGAACGAGGAGACGATACCAATCAGGGAGTTCCCGCCGGCCATGGCCTGCGTTGCCAGAGAGATATAACCCCGCCCAGCAACCATGCCGGTTGTGAACCTGTTAATGTAGCCCATAGACAGGTACATGCCGCCAAAAGCCGCCAGCACGCCGCTAATCAGCAGTGCCTGATACCGGACCCGGTTCACCTTGATGCCCACCGACTCTGCGGCGGCCGGCATCTCCCCCACCGAGCGGACCTTAATGCCGAAGGATGTGTATCTCAGCATGATAAATAGCAGGATCGCCGCTGCCAAGGACGCATAGGTAAGGATATTATGTCCGGAAAGCACGTTTCCCACCACGGGGATGTCCCGCAAAACAGGGATGCTCAGTGTGGGGAAGGCGGCGGAGTTGAGTGAGTTGCTGGCATTTTTGTCTCCTGTCAACGTATATAGCAGAAACTCTGAGCCGCCGGCCGCTGCCAGATTCAGGGCAATCCCGGTGATAATGGTGTTTGCCTTCAGCTGCATCACAAAATATCCCAGCAGCAGGCTGTAGAGCACTCCGGAGGCAAGGCCGCACAGCATTCCGACTATCAAGCTGCCTGTGAAGCCGCTGCCCAGTACGCCGAACAGCGCGGCCACCGTCATACAGCCCTCAATCCCCAGAAAGTAGAACCCGGAAGTATTGGCCACCAGCGTCGCCAGTGTGGCGAAGAGGATAGGGGTCAGGCAGCGCAGCACCATAAACCAGAAATTTTCACTTGCAAAAAAGCCCATGCTATACCTCCCGATCTATACCGTAGCGGCCGGTCCGCCGGCGGCCGTCTGGTTGAGCAACGCTTCCTGCTCCTCTTTCCTTTTCTTCATCTGATACAAGAACCGCTCAGACGCAATCAGCAGGATAATAATTGCCTGAATAATGGCTACCAGTTCGGCGCTGACGTCTCCCACGCGGGACATTACGTTCGCTCCCACCCGGATATAGGCCATAAAAAACGCGGCCAACGGAATCAGCTGGGGCTTATGCCCGGCCAGCAGATTGATGAGGATGCCGTCCCACACATAGTTTTGCGCCGTCATCCACTGGAAGGTGCGGAACGTTCCAATCATGGTCACCGCGCCGCCCAGACCCCCAAGGCATCCACCAATCAGTTGGGATAGCAGAATGACCCACGTCACCTCAATTCCTGCATATCTGGCAAAGGGCTGGTTGGAGCCGGTAATCTCAAGTTCCCGGCCGTATCTGGAGCGGTTGACCACAAGCCACATAATAACCACCGCCGCCGCCATAATCACCAGTCCGTAGTGGATATTTGTCCCCTTGAACATTTTCCCCAAGGTGGCGGTGGGCAAAAACTGAACGGAAAACACGCCGTTCTGCTTGTCCACAAAGAACTGCCGAATAATCCAGTAGCCTGCGTTGAAGGTAATATAGCCAAGCATCATAGAGGTGACCAGTTCGTTGGCTCCGGTAAATTTTTTCAGCAGAGCCGGAATCAGGGCCAGCAGCCCGCCAACCAGCGTTCCGGCAAGAAGGATCACAAACTGGTGTATACCTGGCGGCAGCGGTACGGCGATAGCAATGGCCGCGGCCGTCACGCCAGCCATGTAAAACGAGCTGTCGGCCGCCAGCGAAAACAGTCCGCTTTTGAACATTACGTTGATCGCCAGACCCGAAAACACAAGGGGAACCAAATCTTCAATCACCTTTGAAAAATTGCGTTTGTTGCTGACTGCACCCAAAAAGAAATTCTTTATAGCCACGTCCGCGTTTTCTCCAGCCACAGCCACAATGATGACCGCTGCGATCAAAAAGGCCAATGCGCTGGCCGCAGTAATCCGGATGATCCCATACCAATCCAGCTTTTTTTTTATTCCAGTCACGTCAGAGCTCCTCTCCTTCCTGTAGAACCTGTATGCACAACCGTCAATACCGCCCCGACCGGGCCGTTCACCGGTTACGCGGTGGCCAGCTTTTCCTCCGGGTCCTGCTTCAGCCCCAGCATATACAGCCCCAACTCCTCCTCAGTCGCACCCTGAACATGGTCGATAACGCCGACTACCCTACCCTGGTACACGACAATGATCCGGTCGCTCAGGGCCTTCAGCTCTGTCAGGTCCGAACTGAGCAAAATGATGGATTTCTGCCGCTCCCGCATCTCCAATATCTTCTTGTGAATAAATTCCATGGCTCCGATATCAACACCCCGGGTCGGCTGGTTTAAAACGATGATCTCAGGGTCGTTTGTAAACTCCCGGGCCACAATGGCTTTTTGGATATTGCCTCCCGACAGGCTCTTGATAGGAACATCCAGGCTGTGTGTTACGATTTGATACTCCTTCACGCACGCCTCGCAGTACTGTTTGATTTGCCGGCCGTCCAGCATGCCAAGCCGGTTGGTAAAGCGCCTCAGGCCTATCGCTATCAAATTGTTGCGCAGGCTCAACTCCGGCGCGCTTCCGTTGTAGAAGCGATCCTCCGAGATATGGGCAATCCCCTCGTCCCGTATCTTCCGAATGCTGGCTCGGGTCAAATCCATATCCCTGTAGTGGACTGTCCCGCAGCTGGGTCTCAGATTTCCGGTGATAATATTCATCATCTCCATCTGCCCGTTACCTTCAATCCCGGCCACACCAAGGATCTCTCCGCTGCGCAGTGAGAAAGAGATGTTTTTCAGAATTTCTACGCCGAATTTGTCCTTGTACTGCACTCCGTCTGCCCTGAGTAGGGGGGCGCCGAATTTGCCCGGGGTCTTCTCGTAAGAAATACTGACATCCCGCCCCACCATCTTTCGGGAAATATCCTCCTCCGTTACCTCAGCCACATTGTAGGTCCCCATGGTACGGCCGGCCTTGAGTACTGTGAGCCGGTCACATAGGTATTTGACCTCATTAAGCTTGTGGGAGATGAAGATAATCGTGTAGCCCCCCTCCTTCAGCTTCAACAACTGCTGAAACAGGTCCCGGGTCTCCTGAGGGGCCAGAACGGCGGTAGGCTCGTCCAGAATGATAATTTTCGCCCCACGGTACATCGTCTTTAAAATCTCCAGCTTCTGCTTCATTCCGACCGAGATATCTCGGACCCGTTTTTCCGCATCAATTTTCAGGTTGTACTTTTCGGAAATTATCTTAGCGTCCTCGATACACCGTTTTTTGTCAATCAGCACCCCCTTGCGCGGCTCCATTCCCAGCACAAGGTTTTCCGCAACGGTGAGAGACGGCACCAGCATCATATTCTGCTGTACCATGCCGATCCCATGCCGAATGGCATCCTGACTCCCCTTCAGATGCAGTTCCTCTCCGTTTAGAAATATCTTCCCGTCCGTGATCTCCTCGATCCCAAACAAACACTTCATCAGCGTGGACTTCCCGGCCCCATTTTCACCCACTAAGGCGTGGATCTCTCCCTCGTTGATGCTGAAATTAACGTCATAATTGGCAAGCACACCTCCGGGGTATATTTTTGTTAGGTTTTCAGCCCGCAGGATTTCCCGATTCCCCATATCCTTCCTCCAAATCTCCGTTTTCTTTACGATGTTCAGATTTGTTTTCCTTTGGACGGATTTCGCAATCAAAACAACAGCTTCAGTGACTAGTTTGCTAGATTATAACACACATTATGTTTGCTGTCAACAACAAATGTTAAAATTTTTTATTTAACTGTTGTGAATTGGCTAACATTTACTTTAGGGTAAAAACCGGCCCCACCCTCCCTTTTTTAGGAGGCCGGGGCCGTCGGCGCACTGAAAAAGATCCTTACACCTCGTGTAGCTCGATATTTCTCTGCCTCAATTCGTCCCTCCAATATTTTTGGAGCGAATGGTCCGTTATAATGGTATCTATTTCATCTAAATCGCAAAAATAGGCCGAGCGCAGCCGCCCAAACTTTGAGGAGTCCGACACCAAAATCTTCTGTGAGGAAGAGGAAATTGCCGCTTGTTTGGTCGCCACCTCATAAGTATTGGCACAGGTGATCCCCAATTCTCTGTGGATGCCCGCCGCCGAAAGAAAGGCTTTGTTCGCCCGGATCCGGCGAATAAACGCAATCCCCTCTTCGCTTTCAAACATCTCTGTATTCAAATGGTAGTTCCCTCCACAAAACAGCAGCTGTATCCCTGGTTTGTGCCTTAATTCTATCAAAACATTGGCATTATAACTTAAAATCGTCAAATTCATGTTTTCAGGCAGATAGGGCAGGATACGGGCAGTCGTGCTACCGGTATCAATAATGATCACATCGTTGGGTTCAATCAGCGACGCGGCATATTTTCCAATTTCCTCTTTCTGGTGATTGGAGTGCTCAATCGCTTCCAGAAGATTGTACTGACCGCTCTGTTCTCCCGCCGCCCCGCCGTCATTTCTCAACTTCTCCAAGTCGCGGCGCACAGTCATTTCAGACACATTGAGCATCGCGGCAATGGAACGGACCGGAAGCATCCCCTGCGTCTCGATGATATTGATCAGGTCCTGCTGCCGCTTGCCCTTCCTGCTGGCCGCTTTGCTCGGCGCCTTATTGTTTCCGATACTCCCATTCTCCATAATTCTCCCACACTTTCATCATAATCTCACTTTAATCTATCATTTTTTTGATAAAATGTAAAGTGTGAACTGTGAGGTTTTATAATTTTTTCTTTTTCTATTGACATTCATCTATATTTTGTTATACTTACCTTAACAAATGTTTTTTATGCCAACCATTTATTCAGTACCATCTACAGTACGATAAAATTTATTTATGAGGAGTTCGATTATTATGTTAAGTAAAACAGCTACGGCGGCACTCATTGACCACACTGCATTAAAGCCGGATACCACAGAGCAGCAGATTGCCGTTTTGTGCTCAGAGGCACGGGAGCATCATTTTGCCTCCGTGTGCGTCAATCCTTGCCGTGTCGCCTTGGCAAGCTCTCTTCTTCAGGGGTCTGGCGTGGCGGTCTGCACCGTCGTCGGATTCCCTCTAGGTGCCTCCACCACCGAAGTCAAGGTGTTTGAATGCAGGAACGCCATTGAAAACGGCGCCGCAGAGATCGATATGGTAATCAATATTGGAAAGGTCAAGGAGCATGATTACCAAGCGGTCCAAGACGAGGTGTGTGCCGTTGTATCTGCTGCCAAGTCTTACCAGAATATTCTGGTCAAGGTGATCATCGAAACTTGCCTTCTTACCGACGAGGAAAAGCAGCAGGTCTGCCGCATTCTTCTCTCCACAGAGGCGGATTTTGTTAAAACCTCCACTGGCTTTTCCACTGGAGGTGCCACCACCCATGATGTCAGTCTCCTGAAGACCGCCGTCATGGGCGCAATGAAGGTCAAGGCCTCCGGCGGCATTAAAACCATGGAGGACCTCTCCGCTATGGTTGCCGCCGGTGCGGACCGTATTGGCACCTCCAGCGGCACTTCCATTGTTAAAGTGCTCCCTGTCAAGTAGACAAAATAGAGAAAGGCAGAGACTATCAAAAGATGGTCTCTGTCCTTATTTGCCGCCAACAGCCAAAAATTCCATAGGCACTATAAAGCTAAGTCTCTTTTGATATCGTTCACAGTTGTAAAGATGGATGTGTGAAGCAATCGCGTCACAAAGCTGATTACACTTGCCAAAATGATAACTCTTTTTTAGTAAGAGCGCTTACTTTTAATCTGACGCCATTTCCTCTACAAAAATCCAAAGTTTCTTTAATGGACTCATAACGAGAGTTCCCTTGAAGATTGAGTAAACGATAAATGGTGTTCGTATCCAAATAAACAGTAAATTCTTTCAAAGAATCTGTGATCTGATTCAAATTTTCATCAGATATTACTTCACTAATATACCCAACAGCCTTTTCAATACTATGCTTCAAATATTTTTTAACTGTAATCTGGTCAATCATTTGGAAAATAGTAGGCAGTAAGATCCCGATATCGTTTCTATAAGGTTCATCAAATTGCTGAGAAACACTATAGGCAATTTGCTTTATGTCAAAAGAATCTCCATCGTCTGTAGATGTCAGAAGTTTATAGCTTGAAACACCATGCTTTACAAACAAACTTCGGAGAAAAATGGGGAGTGCTTGTGACAGACAAACATCTAATTCACTGGAAACTTCTTGTGTTACACGAATATAATCAATCCATAACAGAGTTGCCTGTTTGCGCAGGCTGGTTTCTTGTAACTGATTGGTGATAAAATCTGATTTGTGAACTGGCGTAATTTCTATATGTCCTTCTGTATCAAAGAGGATGATTCTTTCTTGGGATAGAGTGTTAATTAGCTGGTTGAGTCTTTCCGTGGATACAAGGATGTGAAAAAGTGCTGCTATTTCACCAGAAAGTTCCTCTCTTGTAAGCGGATGAACCGTTTCGAGAAGTGTATCAATAATAATTGCTTTGCAGCTATTATCACTTATCTGCTTTTGCTTATCTTACCAAATTATAAATATTCCGCGCAAGCATTTCAGAGCCGATTTAACCGAATATAAATATGGATGAAAAAAAGATTTATGTTTTCTTTACTGGTGCGGATGCCTGTATGTCAAAACTTTTCAAGTTGTTTTTTGGTGGAAGCGTGATATAATATTTTCATATGATATACGGAGCAGGCATAAGGAGGAACCTTGCGATGAACAAACCGTTTCAGTTTGAGATTACACCGGTCCTCACAACAATTCTGGATAATGTTGATGTTGGAATCGCCATTTATGATGCAAAAGGCAACTATGTATTTGTCAATACCGCGCTGATTAAGTGGCGTAACATTTCGCGCCAGCAATTCCTTACGATGAATGTACATGATTTCAAAGATGTGTTGGATACCTGTGTGTTTGACCTTGTGTGTCAGGAAAAGAAGAAAGTAAACCGGCTGCAATACTATGGGGACTATCAGGCGCGCTCTGTGGGAGAGCACAGTACGCGCACCCGAATCGTGACGGGGATACCGATCTTTGACAACTACGGAAACATCCGGTACGTCGTTACCACTCTACAGGATGTCCATCGGTTTGACGCGCTCCGACAGAAGCTGTTGACGGAACACAAAGTGCTGCTTTCCACAGAGGTCAAGGGAAGTGAAAGGGTCAAGATCATTGCGCAGGCCCCGGCTATCAAGCAGCTTTTATCGGTGGCGGACAACGTTGCGCCGCTGGATACGACGGTCCTTCTTTACGGTGAATCCGGAAGCGGGAAGGAGGTTGCGGCACATTATATCCATGAAAACAGTATGCGGAAAAACAAAGAAATGGTGATTGTGAACTGCGCCGCGCTTCCGGACAACCTGATTGAGTCAGAACTCTTTGGTTATGAGAAAGGCAGCTTTACTGGGGCCAGCGCGGCGGGGAAGGCGGGGCTGATCGAATTGGCCGACGGCGGCACCCTCTTTTTGGACGAGATCAACTCCCTCCCCGTGTCCATTCAGGGGAAGCTGCTGCGCGTGGTGGACGAGAAAAAGGTCCGTCGTGTCGGTTCTACGAAGTCGAGGGACGTGAACTTCCGCTTGATTGCAGCCTCCAACCGGGATTTGGGGAAAATGGTTCTGCAAGGGACGTTTCGGGAAGACCTCTATTATCGGCTGCATGTCGTCCCCCTTACGATTCCGCCCCTTCGGAACCGGAGAGAGGATATTAAGCCCCTGTGTCACGAATTTCTTCAGTATTTCGGGGAAAAGTATCACATCAAAAAGTCATTTTCCGAGCAGGTCCTGCAAACCTTGTACAGCTATGATTGGCCCGGAAACGTCCGGCAGCTGCGCAACTTTGTGGAGCGTATGGTGGTGACCACACCGGCGGCTTCAGAAACGATTTTCAGTATCCCGGATGGGATTTTGACCACTCAAGGGAACACGGCCTCCAACGCAGAACCTCCAAAGAGCCCGGAGGGCAAAAAGCTCAGCAAGGAAGAAATTATGTTTGCGCTTTCCCTGTTTGGCTGTCACAGGGGAAAAACGGCCGAATATTTGGGAATTTCCAGGCGTTATCTGCAGTATAAAATCAAGGAATACCATATCCCGTCCCGCTGTAAATATCATGATTAGGCGCTGTTTAGAAAATGGAAACGCGCCGGCGCAAAACAATTGCGCCGGCGCGTTTCCATTTTGAGAGAGGGGAATATCATTTAAAAAGGGTATTCAATGTGGAATTGATCCGCCATGTCAGCGAAATCTTTCAGAGTTGCTTCTGAGAGGAAAATACCCTCTTGTTCCGCATGCTGTGCCATCCCATACTCAATTTCTCCAGGGATCAAAACGCCTTTGGAGCCTGCGGAAAGACGGCATAGCTTCAGTTGATCGAACATGGCGTCCACACGGGCCTTGAAGGTCTCCACATCACTGTATTTGGAAATATCAATGCAGCCCATAAAGTAACCCGTATTGGATTGCTTCTCCTTTTCACTGAAGAAAAAGGGCAGTTTCCAATCCATATCGGCGCCGCTTAACGCGCAGGAGAGCAACGAAATGACAAGCATAATGCCGTATCCTTTGTGTGCGCCGAAGGGCAGTAAGGTGCCCCCATCCTCGGCGGCGGCAGGATCGGTGGTCGGCCTTCCGCCGCTATCCAGAGCCCATCCCGTCGGGATGGGCTTTCCCTCTTTGCGCGCAATGGAGAGGCGGCCTTTTGCAACCGTGCTGGTCGCAATATCCAGAACCAGGTCGGGGTAACGGCCGGCGGGGACGGCAACGGACAGCGGATTGGTACCCAACACGGGCTCTGCCCCGCCGAAGGGAGCGACAATGGGAGAAGTGTTTGCAATACTAAATCCAATCATGTTTTCCTTGGCGGCCATCATCGGATAGTAAGCTCCCAGGCCATAATGGTTTCCGTGACGGACGGAAGCGAAGCAAGCTCCGGAAATCCTGGCCTGGTCGATACATTTTCTCATGATTTTTGTTCCGGCGACCATGCCAACGCTGTATTTTGCGTCTACAACAAGGGTAGAGGGCGCGGTCAGCTCCATTTCAATTTCGCTCCCGTTTGTGGTTGTCCCCATCAGCAGGCGTTCTACATAGTCCTTCATGTGGGTCGTTCCATGCGTCCGCTGCCCTCGTACATCTCCGGCCAGCAAAACATCCACGCATGTCCTGGCGTCCTCATGGGTCAGCCCCGCGGCTTCCCATATCGCTTCGCAGAAAGAACGGACCATACCGATTTGATAATTCATGGTGGGGAGCTCCTTTCACAGCCGATGATTCCAGTACGGCTCCGGTCCACGCGGAGCTGACAAGCCTGCTGTATCGGTTTAGGTAACAGCTGTCCGCCATGGCAAGGGAATTTTTGCCATTTGGGCGTATTGATATTTTTCAAACAAGCCCTAATAGAGCTCGAAACGGCCAATGCCGAATAGCTCGTCATGGCCCAGAATTTCCGCTTTGCTTGGCTCTCCGGAGGCCACATCCAGTATCTCGCGGTAGATCATGCCGCCTGCTTCTTCCAGTGTCAGCGTTCCATCGATCACTTTACCGACATTGATGTCCAAATCGTCCTCCATCTTTTGATAGGTCTTGCTGTTGCCTGTGATCTTGATTACCGGGACGCCGGGAAATCCGGTGGGGGTTCCAACGCCGGTGGTGAAGCAAACTACCTGAGCGCCGCCGGCCACCAGGCTGGTGACAACATTACAGTCGCTGCTCGCGGCTTCCTTGAGAAACAGCCCGGTGCTTTTCGGCCGCTCCGCATATCCAAGAACGCCCACAAATTTGCTGCTGCCGGATTTGTGAATCCCGCCCAGCGCTTTTTCCGAAACGGAGCTGACCCCTCCGCTGAAATTGCCCGGGCTGACCAGGGCGGCGCCTTCACTGGTGCGTTCAAGGCCGGCAGTCAGCCTGGTCAGGACCTCCTCGCAGTGACGCAACGCCTTGACAATATCGTGGTAGACCTCTTCGGACGCCGCCCTGCGGCGCATGATGTTTTCCGTTCCGAGCAATTCATTTGTCTCAGACAGGAACGCGGTGCCTCCCTGGGCGATCACGCGGTCTGTCGCAAGGCCGAGGGCCGGGTTGGCAACAATCCCTGAGGTCGCGTCCGTACCGCCGCATTTCAGACCCAGAATAAGGCTGGAAACCTCACAGGGCTCCCGCTTCTGTTCCGCCAGTTTCGCGCTCAGCTCTCTGCCCACACGGACGCCGTATTCGATGGCCTTCAAGGTTCCGCCTTTTTCCTGGATGTCAAAAAAGGCGGCAGGCTTTCCAGTCTCTCCAATACGGGCGGCCAGTTCGTTGGAGTGAATCCGCTCACAGCCGAGGCCGACGACCAGCACGGCTCCGAAATTGGCGTTTTGACCGATGCCCACAAGGGTGTCGTAGGTCTGCTCAAAATCCTTGCCGTGCTGGCCGCAGCCTCCCTCATGGGGAAATACAATCGCGTTGCCGATCTGTTTTGCAATCTGCTTGGCCACGTGGTTGGCGCAAAATACGGACGGGATCACAGCCAACTGATTTCTGACTCCCACATCTCCGTTCTCTCTTCGATACCCCAAAAACTGATCCATTACAGCATTCCCTCCCTGCCTCTGACATCATCAAGGTTATGGGTGTGGACCCATGCCCCTTGTTGTACATCGCAAAGCGCGTAACCGATGATCTCGTTGTACTTAATAAAATCCGTATGCCGGGAAATGTTGGCCAGTGCAATCTTGTGGCAGAAGGGGATGTTCTCCGCGCACGCCACCCGCACATCGCCGCAGACCGCGACATCATCTTTCTGAGCGTCCTCCAGCAGAACGCCCACGTTGTCCTGTGCTGACAGGATCAGCATTCTTTTTTCGGCCATAACATATTGCTCCTTCCTGAACATTAGGTAAATTTAGGGTGCTCGTAAACCGACTTGTCCACAACCTTGGGCCAAATCTCGCCGTTACAGACGGCGATACAGCCCTCTATACACTGAATCTGCATCCGGTCATTGGCCTCTCTGGTCAACGCGGCGGCATGAGGGGTGCTGATGAGATTTTTGGCTGTAAAAACGGGGTCGTCGTGCCGGGCAGGCTCCTCATCAAATACGTCCACCCCGGCGGCGGCGATCACACCTGTATTAAGAGCCTCCGCCAAATCGTGGGAATTTACAATGGCTCCACGACTTGTGTTGATTAAAATGGCGGTTGGCTTCATCGTTCTAAGTTCTTTTGTTGAGATCAGGTTCCTGGAATCCTCCGTCAGCGGACAGTGCAAGGAAAGGATGTCGCAGTCACGAATCAGTTCGGCCACGCTGTTATAGCGCTGGCAGCCGGCTTCCTCAACCCGCTCCGGGTGATGGGGATTAAAGCCCGCGGTTTCCATTCCAATGCTCCTGCAAATCCGTGCCACAGTCGCGCCGATTATACCAACGCCCACAATACCCACCTTTTTCCCGGCCAGTTCGACGGCTTTATGTGCGTCGCGTATTCCCCAGTTGCCCTTCCGAAGCTGCGTGTCCTCTTCACAGATATTTTTTGCACAGGCAAACATCAGCGCCACCGCGTGTTCCGCAACGCTTTGGCTGTTGGCGCCAGGAGTAAACACAACGGGCACGCCCTTTTCCGTGGCGTACTTCACATCTATGGAGTCATACCCGACGCCGGTCCGTCCAATTACCTTTAAGTTGGGACAGGCGTCCAGAATCTCCCGGCTGCAATAACCGATGCGAACAATAAACGCATCCGCTCTTTTCAGCTCGTCTAAATATTCTTTTGGCTCTGCGGAATTGGCGATGTACAATTCCGCATTGTTTTTTCTGGCATATTCCACCCCGGCCGCGCCGATCTCATGTGACACCACAATCCTCATAAGGCATCTCCTTTTTTAATGGAGGCAGGAGTCCGTTTCTCCGTAAGCCTGCGTCCAATGTATTTGCTGTCTTAACAGCAAGCAATTATTATGCCAAGTCGCTGAAAAGCTGTTTGTCCGCCCGCAAACCCCGGATTCTCCCTGTCCGACGGTCACAGGGCGGCGCAGCGGGCGTTCAGACCTGAACAAGTGATGTGAAAAAGTGAAATTCACATTTCACTTTTTTGTGAATATTCAGTATTGTGTGCAAAAATATTTGCGGGAATAAAATAGTATGCGCTAAGCACTGCCGCAGCAGCGGCGAAGGGAAAAGGGGCCGCCGCAAAGACTTGCGGCGGCTTTTTGCTTGTTGGCATAAATTTTGCTTGAAACTGTAAACAGAGCGACGGGCTGATTCCCCTCAGAGACCGTACGGTGAGGCTTAGGGCTTGTTTGAAAAATGTCAACATGCCCAAACGGCGCCTAAAAGCAAAGGAGAAAGCAGAATGGATTTTGAAAACATATTGTATGAAAAAAAAGAAGGGGTCTTGTACCTGACTTTAAACCGCCCGGAGATGCGTAACGCCCTTACTCCCGAGATGTGGCGGGACATCAGCATGGCTGTCGCCATGGCCAATGCGGATGATGAGGTCAGAGCTGTGATTGTCAGCAGCGTGGGCGGCAAGGCTTTGGCCAGTGGGGCCGATATTCGGGAGATCAATGAGCGGCCCTATTTACAGCAGCTTGCCGGTACGGCGACCATTGCCCTGAAAAACCTGGAGGACCTTTATAAGCCGGTTATTTGCGCTGTCAACGGTTATGCGCTGGGCGGCGGGTGTGAGCTGGCAATGGCCTGTGACATCCGGGTCGCCACACGACGTTCCAAATTTGGCCAGCCGGAGATTAACCTGGCGATTATTCCGGGCGCCGGCGGTACCCAGCGATTGGCGCGGCTGGTTGGCATCGGCCGCGCGAAGGAGCTCATTTACACCGGCAGGATCATCACGGCGGACGAAGCGGCGGCCATCGGTCTTGTCAACCGTGTGACCGACGATACACAGGAGGCCGTTATGGCGGAGGCGAAGGCAATGGCCCAACAAATAATGAGCAAGGGTCCGGTGGCCATAAAAATGGCGAAAATCGCGATTAATGCCGGGGCGGATACCGATATGAATACAGGATTGATGATTGAACGCCTCGCGCAGACCATTGCTTTTTCCACGGAGGACCGCAAAGAGGGTACGTCCGCCTTCCTGGAAAAACGCGCGGCAGAATTTAAAGGGATCTGATGGGATTACGACAAAAGAGCAGGAGGAGCAGCTTATGAAACCCTTGGAAGGAATTAAAGTGGTTGAATTATCGACCATGCTGGCAGGACCAATGACGGCGCGCATCCTCGCCGAGTGGGGAGCGGACGTTATCAAAGTAGAGTCTGTCAACGGAGACGCCTGGCGAAAGCAGGCCGGAACCACAATGTCTCCCTGTACGGAAGCGGCAAATCCAAATTACGATATGCAGAACCTCAACAAGCGCTTTGTCTGCCTCAATATGAGAACGCCAAAGGGCAAGGCCGCAATGTTCAGACTTCTGGAAAACGCCGATGTTCTGATTACCAACTACCGGGTCCAGGCGTTGGAGGGGATGGGGCTTGCCTATGAGCAGGTCAAAGACCGCTTTCCCCGGCTGATCCACGCGTCTGTTCTGGGCTATGGAGCGGAAGGGCCTGAAAAAGACCGCCCCGGATATGACTACACGGCGTTTTTCGCAAGAAGCGGTATGATGGCAGACCTGGCGCCTGCTGGAGGACCGCCTCTGATTCCGGTGGGCGGTATCGGAGATCACAGCGTCGCTGTCGCGTTGGCCGGCGGTATTGCCGCCGCGCTTTACCGCCGCTCCGCGACCGGCTTGGGAGATAAGGTGGATGTTTCTCTTCTCCAATCCAGCATTTTTATTAACTGTACCGGCATCTTGAATGGATTTAACGGGCGTAAGCTGCCCAGAGACCGTTATGACTGCGGCCACGCGGGCAGCAACACGTATCAGGCCTCCGACGGGGAATGGTTCTATCTCGCCATCATCGACTTCCGCCGCTTTCCAGAATTCTGTCAGGCCGTCGGGCTGCCCGAAATCGCTTCTGATCCCAAGTACGCTACTGCCGCGGCTTATTACAAGAATAAGAGTGAACTGACGCGTATTTTGGAAAAGAAATTTCTGGAACAGCCCATGGACTATTGGCACGACCTGCTTAACAGGCATGACCTGCCTCATGAGATTCTGTATCACTATAAAGACGTGCCCAACGATCCCCAGGCCGTCGCAAATCATTACGTCCGTCCCTACGAATATCCAGACGGGACGAAAACAGTTTTCTCCAACGGGCCGGTTCATTTTGGTTCCGTCAACCCGGGAGAAATTCCTTGCAGGCCGTCCCAAAAGCTGGGACACGACACCAGGGAAATCCTCTGCGAACTGGGCTATACCGAAGATGAGATCGCGGCGCTCTATGCCGAGGACGCGGTTCGCTGAATGGCTCCGGCAAATGAAAGGAGTATAGAGATCATGTCTGAAAATTATACTGGGACGAGGGCCGCCGCGGAATCTTCCGCACCAGCCAAGCCAAAGCGTCCGAAGGCCAGATCCCTTCTCATGATCGGCGAGCAGACAAACGCCCTCTTTGAAAGTGCCCGTCTGGCCAAGGAACAGGGCGAGATGGTTGGTTGGTCCGCGTCTATTTTTCCCCAGGAAATCGCCGAGACCCTTGGCCTGGTGGTGCTTTATCCCGAGAACCATACGGCGGGTATCGCCGCGCGCCATCAGGCCGATCCTTTCCTGCAGGAGTGTGAGGGGCCGCTTGGATACTCAAGCGACCTGTGCGCCTATGCAAAGCTGAATCTGGCCTATACGGCCGTACTGAACGGAGAGAGCGGCGTGGAGCTGCCGGACGGCGGGAGAATGGTGCGTCCGGACTTCCTGCTTCTGACGAACAATATCTGCAACCAGCTTACCAAGTGGTATGAGAACCTGGCGAAGCAGCTGGATATCCCCATTTTCTTTATTGATACCTGTTACAATCCCAGCGATTATGTGACAGAGAGCCGGGTCCGGTATGTCCGCGCTCAGATCGATCAGCTAATTCACGACCTGTGCGCCTACATAGGAAAAACCTGGGACGAGGCGCGCTTTCGGGAAGTTATGAAAATCTCCCAAGAGAACAGCCGTCTCTGGGAGCGCGCCAACAACTTGATGGACCACAAACCTGCCCCCATTGGCGGCTTTGAGTTGTTCAATTATATGTCCGCCATGGTCTGCAACCGGGGCAAGACCTCTACCACCGCCATTATGGAACAGCTCAACCGAGAGATGGAGGAAAACATCGCGTTGGGCAAATCCACCTTCCCTGTGGATGAGCAGTATCGGGTATCTTGGGACGGCATTGCCTGCTGGCCGTACTTGAGCCACAACCTCCGTACCCTCAAGCAATATGGCATCAATATGGTGGCTTCCAGCTACGGAAAAGCGTGGGCCATTGAATATGATGATCTGGACGGTATGGCCCGCGCGTATTGCTTTGCCTCCACCAATGGCGATAACGCGACCACCATGCTCTCCCGGCGCCTGGAGGCGCTGAAGCGCATGGATTGCGAGGGCACGATTTATCATGTGAACCGCAGCTGTAAGGTAATGGATTGTCAGATGATGGAGGTCCAGCGCCAGCTGTCTGCTCTGGCGGGGGTCCCCTTCACATCGTTTGACGGAGATCAGGCGGATTACCGCAACTACAGTGAATCTCAGTTTGAAACGCGAATACAAGGCCTTGTTGAAGTCATGAGGCAGAACAGGGAGGCGCGGGAAAATGGCTGATTTACAGAAAAATATTGCCGATTTGCAGGAGGCTTGCCGTCATCCCAGGATGCGGCTGGAGCACTATCTGGCGCAGGGCAAAAAGGTAGTGGGCTGTTTTCCGCCGTATACGCCGGAGGAATTGGTACATGCGTCGGGAATGATTCCGTTCGGGCTTTGGGGAGGAATTTCAAAGCTGGAACTGGCAAGGAGCTACCTTCCCGCCTTTGCCTGCCCGCTGATGCAGGCCAACATGGAATTTGGACTGAGGGACGTCTATGACGGCCTGTCCGCCGTCATGATTCCGGCTATTTGCGATACCTTGCGGTGCATGACGCAGAACTGGCGGTTTGGCGTCAAAGATATTCCGATGGTCCCCATCGTCTATCCCCAAAATCGCAGCAATCCCGCGGCCGTGGACTATCTCATCAGTGAATATGAAAATGTTTTAACCATTCTTTCCACAGTTACCGGGCAGATGATGAATGAAACAGCGTTGAAAGAGAGCATTCTGATCTACAATGCCCATCATGCGGCGTTGCGGGAGTTTGCGCAGACCGCTAACGACCACCTGGACATTATCACGCCCAAGGTGCGTCATTGCGTGATGAAAAGCGCATTTTTCTACGAGAAAGCGGAGCATACCGCCATCGTGAGAGAAATGACGAAAGAACTGAAAAAATTGCCCGCTTACTCATTTACAGGAAAGAAGGTCGTTCTGTGCGGGATCACCTGTGAACCGGACGAGCTGTTGGATATGCTTGCGGAAAACAACATTGCGGTGGTGGGGGACGATTTGGCCCAGGAGGCGCGCCAGTACCGCACAGACACACCGCTGGAGGGGGGAGGGGGACTGAAACGACTCGCCCTTCAGTGGATGCGCCGGTACGGATGCAGCCTGATTCATGAGATTGGAAAACCCCGCGGGCATATGCTGGTCGAGCTCTGCCGAAAAACCGGGGCGGACGGCGCGATCAACTGCATGATGAAATTCTGCGATCCGGAAGAATATGACCAGCCGTATCTGGAAGCTGATCTGCGAAGCGCCAACATTCCAGTTATGAAAATCGAAATTGACCCGTTAGACGCCTCCTTTGAACAGCTCCGTACAAAAATCCAATCTTTCTCCGAGCTGCTTGCCTGAAAAATGTCAATACGCCCAACGGAAAGGGATTTTCAAACGGCGCCTAACCGGATTTAAAAGTTTGAACAAATGGATGTATTTGTGATAGATAAGTTTAAACTTATGAATTGAAAAGAATAAACCCGAAGTGAAGAGGCGGAAAAGCTCTTGCGTCAATCACCCTTTCGCTTTTATAATGAGACTAATGAACGGCACATTAGTCTCATTTTTTATTTTGCGGATCATTTTTGCGTTGTGAAAAGTGTTTTAGGAGGGAAATGATTTGGAAACTCAGAAGCAGAAGAAGCCTTTGGAAGGGATCAAAGTCATCGAATTAGCCAACTACGTGGCGGCTCCCATTGTAGGCCGTATGTGCGCTGATCTGGGAGCGCAGGTCATTAAAATTGAGGGGCGCGGCGGCGACGCATGGCGGTCAACCTCGGCCAACCACACAAAAACTCAATTTGATGAAAACCCGCTGTTTGATATTTTTAATGTGGGAAAAAAGTCTGTCAGGCTCAATATGAAAACTGAGTTTGTTATTGTATTTTTTTTAAAGCTGCTTGATGACTCCTATATTCTGATTACGAATACCCGCCAGCAGTCTCTGGTCAAATTAGGGGTGGACTATGATTCTTTAAAGAACCGTTTTCCCCGGCTGATCTATGCGACGGTCACGGGCTATGGCTATGAGGGCCCCGACTGTAACGCACCGGGTTTTGATAATATTGCGTTCTGGTCCCGGCCCGGTTTCTCCGCCGATATGGCGATTGATGCGGCCGGCAGTTATCCCGTAAACTCACGTTATGCCATGGGCGACGCTATTTCAGGGACGGCTTTGTTTGGCTCGGTCATGACGGCGCTTTATCAGCGTGAAAAGACGGGCAAGGGCGATTTTGTGACCATGTCGCTTTATAACGCCGGTATCTGGATTATGGGCGGCTGTATCGTCATGGCGGAAAAGCCATACTGCCACGAATACCCCGAAAAACGCAACTTCGGCATTGCCATGAACCTGGCTTATAAGTGTGCCGACGGGGAGTGGGTGCGCTGTACCGTCTTTGAATTTGAGCGCTATTCGCCGAAATTCTTCTCCGCTTTGGGCGTGACAGAAGAAATGGCACGGCTCGGTATCACCAATATGCAGATCATGATGGATAGAGCCGAGGAGCTGGTGCCCATTTATGAGCAGTGCTTCCTGAAAAAGACCTCTGACGAATGGCTTAAGATTTTTGCTGACCTGGACATCGTCTGCGGGCGTCTCAACCATTTTAAGGATGTTTTGGAGGATGAGCAGGCCTGGGCGAACGGATATCTGCAAAAATACCGCTGCACAAATGGCGCGGAGCGTGTTCTGACCACTTGCCCGGTGCGCTTGGGCTCCCAAGGTCCGCTGACGCTTGGGGAAGCCGTCATGTACGGCGCCAACAACCGCGATGTTCTGGAGGAACTGGGATATTCCGGAGCGCAGGTTGATGAGATGATGAAAAACGGCACCTTGGGTTGAGTTTTTCCAGATGAGAAGCCAATAAGAAATCCCCCTTTCCCATTCGTGTGGATAAACGCCTATAAGATTTTCCTATCGTCAAAATGACTGAATGGACAGTTACCCATTACGGGTAACTGTCCATTCAATTGTGGCTTCAAGCTTTTGCTTCAAGCTGCGATTGGTGAAATTGCCAGAGCCTAACGCTGTCAACACCAAAGGGGAAAGGGGCAGCTATAAGCGCTCATTTACATTAATTTAATATTATGGTATGATAAGGCCGTTGCCAAGGCGGTTGCCCGCAAAATACGCCGGAGGGGCTGAACGCACTTCGCCTTTCATAATGAGAAAGCGTTCGAGAGAAAGGTCCCCTATTCGCCCTTGTGAAAGCGGCGTGAAATCAGGTGATATGGAGTATGGAGATCAAGAAGGTCCAAGTTGAGTTCAGCAGCCGGGATCTCAGAAGACTGATGATTCCCCTGGTCATTGAACAGCTTCTGACCATTGCGGTCGGGTTACTGGATTCCATTATGGTTTCTCAGGTAGGGGAGGCGGCTATTTCCGCAGTGTCGCTGGTGGACACTGTGAACGTACTGCTGGTAAGCGCCTTTGCCGCCCTGGCTACGGGAGGAGCGGCTATCGCAGGACAGTACCTGGGTCGTCAGAAACGGGAAGAGGCCGGGCACTCCGGAGAGCAGATACTGCTGTTCATGATTGAGGTATCCTTGCTTATTACCGCTGTCTTTTACTTGGGTAAGGGATTTATCCTGAATGTTGTCTTTGGCCAGGTGGAGGCAGACGTGGCGGCCTACGCCAATACATATTTTATAATTGTGGAGGCGTCCATCCCGTTCCTGGCAGTCTACAGTGCGGGGGCTGCGCTCTTCCGGGTGATGGGCAGCTCGAAAATATCCATGTGGGTCTCCCTTGCGATGAACATACTCAACGCGGGCGGCAACGCCATTCTGATTTTCGGCTTCCATATGGGCGTAGAGGGGGTTGCAATCCCGACCCTGCTGTCCCGGGCATTTGCCGCTGTGGCTATGCTGGTACTGCTCCGCAAGCCCGGTATGCCAATGCAGGTTGAGAAGCTCAGCCTGAAGCATGACGGCCGAGTAATTCGGAATATACTCCACTACGGCGCGACCAATGGCCTGGAAAGCAGTATGTTCCAGTTGGGTAAAATTTTGCTTCTCTCCACTGTTGCCGTGCTTGGCACCGCCTCTGTCGCAGCCAACGCCATCAGCAATACGCTTTGTACCTTTCAGTGCGTAGCGGGCAACGCGATTGGGCTGGGCATCGTAACAGTAGTTTCTCAGTGCGTGGGGGCTGGAGACTACGAGAAAGCCCGATTCTATACAAAAAAGCTGCTCAAGATGGCTTATCTCTTTATGTTCATTTGTGTGGTACTGGTGTATTTTGCCACCCCGCTCGCCTTGCGGCTGTATAATGTTTCGGAAGAGGCAGAACGCTACGCCTACCAGATCATTTGGATGCACGGCTTTTTCGGTTTTCTGATCTGGCCCCTGGCATTCACTCTGCCCCAGGCGCTCCGTGCGGCCGGTGATACGACCTTCACCATGGCGGTATCCTCTGTCTCCATGTGGACCATGCGGGTGGGCTTTGGCATTCTGCTGGGAAGATACCTGGGCTTCGGCGTACTGGGTATTTGGATGGCAATGTTTGTGGATTGGGCCATGCGGATTGCTTTCTTTCTTCCGCGCTTTTACGGACACCGCTGGGAACTCAAAGGTCTGGAACAAGTTTGACAGCGCGGCGTTGATCTGACGGGCTGCCTCCGCAAAGCTCTGGGGGAACACGCCGGCCCCGGCGATCTCCGCCCGGCAGACCTTCCCTCGGAACGTGAAGCTCCAGCGGCCTTGAAAAAGTCATAGAAGCAGCAAAAAATCTTCGGAAAATCCAATGTGTAGAGAGAAATGGGCTTGCAGGCAAAATTGCCCGAAAAAAGCTATAAAAACGCCGGATATTTTCAATATCCGGCGTTTTGGCACCCCGAACTGGATTCGAACCAGCGGCCTGTCGCTTAGGAGTACGGCGTACCGGGTTTTGAGAGGTTCGGGCGGTACCTGGTGATACCCGGCAAACTGTTCTGCTGCTAGGGGTAGCTGGGTTTTAATTGCTAAAAGATTGGTTTTCGTATTGTCCGGTTTTAGCCGATGTTGGGCAGTTTGTAGGCAGATTTGTAGGCAAACTGTCAGTTAGTCAACGCTGACCAACAGCAAGGTCCTTGTATTTTTACAAAAGCCTCGGTTGATTTCCGCATTAAAATCGGTTATAATAACATAGGATTTCTATGATTTCTCTTTTCAAATGGGGCAATTTGTACTATAATCGAAGTAAGCATCAGCTTTGGAAGAAGGTGGGTAATATGACGGTCGAATTGGCATTGGAGCAGATGATCCCTGGGCTGCAAAGCATATATGGCGACCTGATTGATAGTATCATTCTGTATGGCTCAACGGCCCGTGGAACACGGCAGGATGACTCAGATGTTGATGTAGCAATTCTGATGCACTCTGGGGTAACAAAAAAAATGCGTGACCAGATGCTGGATTTAATCGTTGATTTAGAACTTGCCTGTGGAAAAGTTTTATCTGTACTCTGCATTGATTATGAAAAGTTCACAGAATGGAAAGATGTTCTCCCATTTTATAAGAATATCCGAAAGGATGGTGTGGTTTTATGGCAGGCAGCCTGACGGTATTATCTGCGCACCGCTTCAAGAGGGCAAAAGAGGAATTGTCAACTGCTGAGCTGTTGCTGCACAGCACAAATTTCCGCTCCTCCATTAACCGATCTTATTACGCTATTTTTCATGCCATCCGTGCTGTTAACGCCTTAGATGGCTTTGACAGCAGCAAACACAGCGGAGTCATTTCTCATTTTAATCAGGAATATGTCAAGACGGGGATATTTCAAAAAGAGGTCTCAAAAATTATCCGAAACGCCTCTGAATTGCGTGAACAGGCAGATTATGAGGATTTCTATGAGGCGACACAGGAAGAAGCCTCCGATGTCTTTGACCAAGCATCCCTGTTTATTGCCACTGTGGAAAAATACTTGCGGGATCAATCGATCCTTTGAATTAGTCGTATTGCGGTAAGGTTTTGAGGGGGGCCTTGCTTCAGGGAAGTTAATTTGGAGTAGATTTTTCATCCGCTTTTTGATATACTTGTCGAAAAGGCGGGTGATGATTGTGAGAGAACTGATGCTCGAGCTTCTTTCCTACGAGCCGTTTGAAAAGTTTCTTCAAGTGGAAAAAATATACATAGATAATATTTTGTCTGGGAATTATCAGCAGCCACAATCCATGCTTCATGATTTGTTTTCAGGCTTCCATTGTCGTGTTCAACAGGAGGCTTTTAATGATGTAGACTGGCTTCGGCAGTGGAAGGCTGCATATGGACGCGCCCATCTTCCCCTGCTTTTCAAGAAGATCTGCTTTTATTTGATGGTTAAGGGAACGCTCAGCGGAAGTGATTTTATGAAGCGGATTGGTCTCCAAGTAACCCGTTTCAGGACGTGGAAAATCTCCCCGCAATTTCGTAGGTATGCGGAAGCTGATACATATTCAGCTATAAAATTATTCCGCAACGGTGTAAAGCAAAAATATATTGTCTCCACAGTTAAACAACTGTATTACGAGGCTGGTCGGCAAGCAAGCGAATCTAAGGCTAAATCTAAAATCCAATCTATGACATTAAAAAAACTACCTCGGTTTGTTGATGTGTTTGCTGGCACCGCAACAGTGGCTGCGTCTATGGTAGGAAGGGGATCAAAAGTTCCAAAGGGGTGCCCGGCCCCGGTTGTAAATGATGCAGATCCACTCATGATCTGCTTTATCTGGGCATTCACCTATTACCAGAAAGAACTTCGCAGCCGACTCGCACAATTTATAAATAGTGTGATGACAGAGGATTTCAATCACATTAATTTGAACTATACGGAGAGCGAGTATGAAAATCATTATGGATTTATGGACTCACTTATGCGGCTAAAGCCAGACGAGTATTGGGGGGACAAGTCCAAAAAATTTTGGGAGAAAGAACTGCTCACAAACCCCCAAATTTGGGATAACTTTGTGATTCAGTTGAGGTATTCAAAATCTTACATTGCAAAGGCCAAGAAGAAGGCCCAACGCCATAAGGAGTTTATTATAAGAATACGTAGCTGGTATGTGGCTGTTGACGAATATTTGAAACATTGCAGAACTACTTTGGAAAATATGGATTTCAGTGCCCTCCTAAAGAATATGAATAATAATCAGGTTAACGACAATCAGGTTGATAACATTCTCGATTATGCGTTAGCCGTGTTTTATTATTACTCATTCAAGCCGCGGGGGAAAAGTGTTTTTCATGTGACCTGCGTAGATGAAGACAATTATTATTCATTTTTAAAGAGATTAAGCATCACCCTCGATGCCATAGATGGACAGGATCGGGCGGAAAAGGCTAAGTTACTATCGAAGCTTCGGCTTCATCCAGCGTCGCTCAACTTGAAGTATATCGGGGATTTCTCTGGACATCTGCAAAATGCGAAATTCTACTCCCAAGATTTCAGAAGCATATTACCGAATGGCCCCTCTGATAGAGTTTATTATTTGGACAGTCCATATTTCCTCACGACTGGTTATAACGTGCGTTTTTCTGATAAAGACCACAAAGAAATGCTGGACATCTTACGGAGCGCAAAGTGGAGATGGATTTTTTCTATGCAATATAACCCCTCTGATAGGGATTGGCTTACCGGCAAAAAAACACGCAAAGGACAAAAACACATTATAGAAAATTATGGAAACTATTATAGAGGGTTCTATGCTCCGCTTCAGTTGGATGGAGACCAAAAATATATACCAACAGATGCTCCAAAAAGGACTGCCTCAAAGCTGTTTGTAATATTATTCGATGCTGATGCCGCCAAGAGAAAGAAGCAAAAGATTTATTCGAGAACAATCGAGATGCTGGTGGTAAATTTTGACTGCTTGCGAACAATCCCGCTGCATGATACTGCGGTTGTTCTTCCATTCAAGCTGTTCTTACAATGCGCTGACGCTGGCAAAGCCTATAAAGAAATCGTGCAGCGGGCAATTACTTGGAGGGAAGAACATATCACAAAAAATTACATGGGCGGACTTGCTGTATGAGGCACTCTCGTTTTCCACTTTTGGCAAGCTGGGAAATGGTGGCCTACTTTGGAGACCTTTGCGGAGCTGTCAATTGACATTAAGGTAAAAAAGGTTAAATGGCAAAGCTAATACTGCCAAAAAAACAGGTGGCTAAACTGCGTCAGCAGCTCATTAAGTGCCGAGCAGAAGATGATATGTTGACGCATGGTGTGGGTGTTTGTCTCAGGGGTAGTGCAAGTGCTCAAGGCTGATAGTCCGCCATTATATAACAAATGGTAATACATATACAATTGATGTTGTATGTATCTCATGGGCATTACAAGTGCCAGAAACAGGCTGCTTGTTGCCCTATAACAGACAGTAATGGATGTGATTGGCGTTGTGTGCGTCCCAAGGTAACGTAAGTGCCCAAGGTGGGCTGTCCGCCGCTCAATAACAAATAGTAATAGACAGGATTGGCTTTTCCTATTAATCCCCAGCAATTACCCTCCTTAATATCTGACTCAAACAATTTAATCTCATTCTAAATTACACAAATGTTTCGAGGACGACAGTGATTACAAATTGAGAAAGAGCCCCCCTGCGCCCATCTCAAAACAGTCCACACCCTCCCCCTGAGTTTGCTGTCTTTTGATTGTCTTCGAGAGGTCACCGAGTCCCCCCGCCGTGGCGATACACACACGGGAGTTCCGTCAGATATGCAATGGAGACTGGCGGTGTGCTGATGCTGTTACTCAGTCAGCCACTGACCGCATTGGCAGAGGACGTAGCGACCCGGCTATAGCAGACAGCACCCCGAGTCCCCCGCCGTGGCGGTTCGTAGCCGGGAGTCCTGTCGAGTATGTGGTACATCCTGTTTCCCGTTTGGGGATAGTGGAGAGACTGTCTCAGGGGGAGTTTTTGTTTGCGCAGATTGCCGTATGAGAAAGCTGTGGAATGTATTTGGCCTGTCTCCTGTCTCTGGGGTAGCCGTTTTCTGTACGGGGTAGAGGTGACTGTTTTTGCCATGATTTGATTGGTATTTGCCAGTCCTGGGGTAGCTTCCCGCTGCTTGCGGCATTGGCCTCTTGCTTAGGGTAGTTTCCCGCCGTTGGCGGTATTGGCCCCTCGATGGGGTAGTTTCCCGCCGTTGGCGGTATTGGCCCCTCGATGGGGTAGTTTCCCGCAGCTGGCGGCATTGGCCCCTCGATGGGGTAGTTTCCCGCCGTTGGCGGCGTTGGCCTCTTGCTTGGGATAGATTCCCGCCGCTGGCGGCGTTGGCCTCTTGCTTGGGATAGATTCCCGCCGCTGGCGGCATTGGTCCCTTGGTGGGGTAGTATCACTTGTTTGATGTAGTTGATTGTCCCTCGCCAGTATCGGGGTAGTTACCCTCCGTTAAAACTGAATAAACCGCTTCATTTAGCTTTCAAAGGCCATAGACAATCTATGGCCTTTTATTTTGGAAAAATGTTAGTTATTAGGGGTAGATTCCGAAAAAACGGTGATTTCCGGGGTAGTTATTTATCCCCTAAAACATTTCTGAATAAGGTCATATGAGTTGCTTGACAACTGTTAAAGCCAGAGCTAACATACCACCACTCTGGGTTTGTCTGGGCGTTTTGGGGTAGTAACGGCGCTTCGCATTTCTTGTTACGAATGCCACCGAAAACGCTCGAAGCGACCCCGAAATGAGTCCTGATTACTTCTGTTGGGAGAGGAGGTGAGTATGTGAGATTCCAAGACTTGCGGCGTGGGCATCCGGGGAAAGTCTGCATTTGCCAACCTCACCTGCGTGATCTCAAGAGCCATCGGGTGGTGTCGTGGATATGCCTGCAAGCGGTAGACACAGTCGATGCCGCAAGAGCGGCCCTTGAACGCCTTGGAAAAGGTTAACCGCAGTACGATTATGTTCAAATTTCCCAAGGTCATGCCCAAAAAGGCCACGACCAGTCTTGTCCTAAAGGCTCCTAAGACGGAGAGCAGCAACCGCACCATCTACCTGCCTCAAGCTGTAATTGACGAGCTGCGTACCGTTAAGGCCCAGCAGGAGCAGTACAAGGCCATGCTGGGCGAGGAATACCAAGACTATGATTTGGTGATCGCTCAGATAAACGGACGGCCCTATGAGCAGCGTATCATCGACAAGATGTTTTACAAGCTGATCAAGGAAAATTCTCTGCGCGTGGTCTTTCACAGTCTGCGGCACAGCAGTACATCCCTAAAGTTGAAACTGAGTAAAGGCAATATCAAAGCCGTTCAAGGCGATACAGGCCACGCTGAGGCCAGAATGGTCACTGATACCTATGCCCACGGTTTTGACGCTGACCGTAAACTGATTGCGCAGGAAATGGATAGTGGCTTTTTCTCCAAGGTGGGAGCCGAGCAGAGGTCAGCGGAAACCGACAGTGCGACCATGGAGCTGCTAAAACAGTTGGTACGGCAGCACCCGGAGCTGTTGACTGAATTGCTGAGAGAGGCCAATGGGGAGCGGAAATAGTGGGTTGAAATTGGTTAAATGTAGGCAAGTGTAGGCAAAATGCTGCTTTTCAGCCTCAGAATGCCGAAAATTTGTAGGCAGAATATTCGTCAGAATGGATTAATAACCGCTCAGGTTGGTAAAATGTAATGCCGTAAAAAAGTTGTAAAAACGCCCGATATTTTGCAATATCCGGCGTTTTGGCACCCCGAACTGGATTCGAACCAGCGGCCTGTCGCTTAGGAGGCGACCGCTCTATCCATCTGAGCTATCGGGGCCTGTGTCTATGCTATTTTAGCCCAACTTGTCCCGTCTGTCAACGATAAAACGACCGACTGTCTCAGAAAAATAACCGACTGTCCCAAATCGGTAGACAAGGCCAGGGAGAGCGGCTATACTGAAAATAAAAGAGGAGGGAGGCCAATGGAGGTGGAGATCAGGACCGAGCCTGGCCGTCAGGAACCCAAGGTAATCATTCTGGCCGGAGAGGAGAGCGAGGAACTGCGCCGCCTGGCGGACAAGTTGTCTGCTCTGGCCGTGGGGCCTGTTCCGGCAAGCCGGGGTGAGGAGAAGCTGCTCCTGCCCCAGGGAGACTTCCTCCGCTTCTACGCCGACGGCAAAGGGGTGTCCGGCCAGACGGTAGAAGAGATATGCGCCGTTCCGCTGCGGCTCTACGAGCTGGAGGAGCGGCTGGACGCCACCCGGTTTGTCCGCATCTCCAACGGGGAGATTGTCAATCTGGACCGGGTAACGGCGGTGGACCTGTCCCTGTCGGGCACCATCTGCATGACGCTGGATGAAACGGTGAAGGTCTATGTATCCCGGCGGTATGTAAAAAAGATCAAGGAGACCCTGAATTTGGGGAGGAGGAAGCGCGATGAGAGAGGGTAAATGGGTCTGGCTGAGCCGAAGCCTGGTCGGGGGAACGGCGGGTCTGCTGGCCGCGCTGATCCTCATCCCGTATCTTATGGATTCCAGGCTTGTGGACCCTGTGGTGTGCCTGCTGTGCGCCGGACTGGGCGGGGCGGCGGGAGCGGCGACTCTGCCCTTCGCCGACGACGGCAGACAGCTGCTGCTGCGCTCCTGGGCCCACTTCGCGGTGACCTCCGCCCTGTTTGTTCTGCTGATGGCCCGGTTCTACGGCTGGTGGTGGGAAGGTCTTCTGCTGCTGGAGGGGATGCTGGCCGTGCTGTACGCCCTGATCTGGCTGGGTCGGTGGATCGGCTGGTATGTGGAGGTCATGCAGCTGCGCACTCTGCTGGGGCTGGATGCCGGGCCGTCCCCCCTGAAATGGCGGGAGACCTTGCCTTACCTGCCCTTTGTCCTGCTGCTGTGCGACGGCCTGCCCTTGCTGCTGCGGTGGGCTGAGCACGAAATCCAGCGGGGCAGCATTCTTGAGCTTCCCATCCTGTCCGCGCTGATCCTGCCCTTTGTGCTTTTGCCGGCGGGGGGCTTCTTCGCTGGACTGTCCCTGGGCAAGCGGCAAGGGGTGTGCCCGCTGTACCCGCTGGCCTGCTTTGTGTGTTATCTGCCCATGCTGTCTCTGGTGTGGACCGCCCAGATGTCCCACTGCTTCCTGGCTGCGGTTCCCGCACTGGCGGGCAATGTGCTGGGCTGGATGTATCGCCGGGCGGCGCCGAAAAAAGAGTAATAACAGAAGGGCCCCGCCGGTTGGCGGGGCCCTGTTGCGTTCAGGACAGCTGGAACTGTCCGGTGTACAGCCGGTAGTACCGGCCCTGTTCCTCCAAAAGCTCTTCGTGGCTGCCCTTCTCTTCGATCTCCCCGTGCTCAATGACCACAATGCAGTTGGAGTTGCGCACGGTAGACAGGCGGTGGGCAATCACAAACACCGTCCGTCCCTCCATGAGGGCGTCCATGCCTTGCTGGATCAGGGCCTCGGTCCGGGTGTCGATGGAGGAGGTGGCCTCGTCCAGGATCATCACCGGCGGGTCGGCCACGGCGGCCCGTGCGATGGCCAGCAGCTGCCTCTGGCCCTGGGACAGGTTGGCTCCGTCGCCGGTGACCTGGGTCTGATATCCTTCGGGCAGGCGGCGGATGAAGGAGTGGGCGTTGGCGCTCTTGGCGGCGGCGATACACTCCTCATCGGTGGCGTCCAGCCGGCCGTAGCGGATGTTGTCCATGATGGTGCCGGTGAACAGGTGGGTGTCCTGGAGCACCGCCCCCAAAGACCGGCGCAGATCGTCCTTGCGGATGGCCGTCACGTTGATGCCGTCATAGGTAATCATGCCCCCTTCTATCTCGTAGAAGCGGTTAATCAGGTTGGTGACGGTAGTCTTGCCCGCGCCAGTGGAACCCACAAAGGCGATCTTCTGCCCAGGGTCGGCGTAGACCGACACGTCCTTCAAAATCCGCTTGCCCGGGACATAGGAGAAGTCCACATGGCTGAACCGCACCGCCCCCCGCAGCTCAGTGAGGCAGCAGTCCTCCCCGGGGACGTTTCGCACCGTACCCCGAATGAGGTGGAGACCCATCTCCCCGTCGGGGTCGGGGTACTTCCAGGCCCAGCCGTGCTCGGCCAGCAAGGCGGGGTCGGGGACGGACTCCGGGTCGGTAATCTCGGTGAGGACCTCGCCCTCCCCTAGAAAGACGGGGACCAGCTCCATGCCGTTGCCTCGGGGGACCTTCCAGGCCCAGACGCGAGGCCGGCCCTGGCTGGTGAAGGGAGACAGGGTGCCGTTGGCGTCCTTCTCCGCGGGAATCAGAGTGACGGAGCCGTCGTTTACCTCGGCGGCGGTGTCCATCACCTCAAAGATGCGCTCCGCGCCCGCCAGAGCGGACAGCAGCGTGGTCATCTGCTGGGATATCTGGTTCAGGGGCTGGCCCACCTGCCGGGAGTAGTTGAGGTAGATGGCCAGTCCGCCCAGGTCGAAGCCTTGGAGGACTGACAGCAGTCCGCCGAAGGCGGCGGTGAGGGCGTAGCTGATGTTCATCAGATTGCTCGCCACCGGCATGATGACGCCGGAATAGAAATTGGCCTTCTGTGCGGCGTCCCGGTAGGCGTTGTTCAGCTCCCGGAATTTTGCCTTGGCCGCCTCCTCGTGGGTAAAGGCTTTTACCACCTTCAGCCCCTCGATGGTCTCCTGAATTTCCCCGTTGACCGCTCCCAGGGCGGCCTGCTGCTTCTGGTAAAACCTCCGGCTGCGGCCTCCCAGCTGCTTGAACAGGAACATGGTAAGCCCCAACACCAAAATGGTGGCAAAAAACAGCTTCCAGTTGATGACAAGCATCAGGGTCACCAGCCCCGCGAACATCAGGCAGCTGGAGAACAGAGAGACCATGCTCTGCTGGAGGGCCATCTGCACGTTGTCCGCGTCGTTGGTGAACCGGCTCATCAGTTCGCCGTGGGGGTGCTGGTCGAAGTAGGACAGCGGGAGCTTTTGCAGCGCGTCAAACAGGTCCTTGCGCAGGCGGTTGACCCCCTTCTCCGCCAGCCAGACCATCATGGCCGACTGGCCGTAGGTGGCCAGGCAGCCCAGCAGATAGACGCCCGCCAGCTGGAGGATGGCCCGGGCCAGCCCGGCGAAGTCGGTGCAGCCCGACCAGATGAAGTTGTTGATGATGGGCCGCATGAGATACGACCCGCCCAGATTGGAGGCCACCGAGACCAGCAGGCACAGCAGCACGAACAGCAGGGGCAGCTTGCTTTTGGTGAGGTAGCCCACCAGCCGGCCCATGGTCTTTTTCATGTTTTTGGGCTTGACATAGCCCCCTTTTGGGGCGCGATGAGGTCCTGGCATTATCCGCCCACCCCCTCTTGCTGAGATTGATAAATTTCCTGATAGATTTTGCTGGTTTTCATCAGTTCCTTATGGGTGCCCCGTCCGGCGATGTGGTCGTCGTCCAGAATGAGAATCTCGTCGGCGTGCTGTACCGAGGAGATGCGCTGGGCGATGATGATGACGGTGGTGTCCTTGAGGTTGTGGTGGAAGGACTCCCGGATGGCCGCCTCGGTGGCCGAGTCCACGGCGGAGGTGGAGTCGTCCAGAATGAGGATGGCCGGCTTGCGGAGCATGGCTCGGGCGATGCACAGCCGCTGCTTCTGCCCGCCGGACACGTTGGTGCCCCCCTGGGTCAGCTCTGTGTCAAAGCCCTGGGGAAGCTGCTTGATGAAGTCGTAAGCCTGGGCGTCCTTTGCCGCCTGGACAATCTCCTCCTCGGTGGCGTCCGGCTTGCCCCACAGCAGGTTCTCCCGGACGGTGCCGGTGAAAAGGATGTTGGTCTGGAGCACCATACCGATGCGGGCGCGCAGCTCCTCCAGGGGGTAGTCCCGCACGTCCACCCCGTCCACCAGTACCGAGCCGCCGGTAACATCGTAGAACCGGGGGATCAGGTTAACCAGGGAGGACTTGCCGGTGCCGGTGCCGCCTACGATGGCCAAAAATTTGCCCGGCTCCACAGTAAAACTGATGTGGGAGAGCACATCGTCTCCGGCGCCGGAGGCGGCGTATTTAAAGGACACATCCTTAAACTCCACCCGGCCCCTGGGGGATGGAACGGGGGCGGTTGACCGCTTATTCTGAACGGAGGGGACGGCTGTGAGCACCTCATTGATCCGCCGGGCGCAGGCCTGGGCACGGGAGAGCTGGAGCAGGGACATGGCCACCATCATCACGCTCATCAGCACCTGCATGATGTAGCTGAGGAAGGCGTTCAGATCGCCCAGCAGAAAGGTGTCTCCCATGACCATCCTTCCGCCGAAGTAGAGGACGGCCAAGGTGGCCCCGTTCATGCACAGCATCATAATGGGCATCATGGCGATGATCCGCATGCCTACGGTGAGGCCGGCCTCCATCAGCTCGTCGCTGGAGCGGTTGAACTTTTTCCGCTCGTGATCCTCCCGGACGAAGGCCTTCACCACCCGGATGGCCACCAGATTCTCCTGGAGGACGTTGTTCAGTCCATCGATCTTCTTCTGCATCCGCTCAAAGAGCCTGGTACAGACCTTCATCAGCACGGCGATGGCCAGTGACATCAGGGGGATGACGACCAGCAGAATCACGGCCAGCCGGGCGTTGAGATATAGGCTGACGCCCAGAGCGACAAGGAGCATCACCGGAGCCCGCACCAGCATCCGCAGGCCCATAGCCAGCATCATGGTCATGGCGTTCACGTCGTTGGTCATGCGGGTGATGAGGGAGGCGGAGGAGAAGCGGTCGATGTCGGCGAAGGAGAAGTCCTGAATCTTGTCAAACAGGCACTGGCGCAAATTGCCGCCGAAGCCCTGACTGGCGAAGGAGGCGTATTTGGCGGAGCCCACGCCGCAGGCCATGGCCAGTAGGGCCAGAACCAGCATCAGCGCACCCATGGCAAAGATGTAGCCTGTGTCCCCCGTAGGGATGGCCACGTCCACGATTTCCGCCATGACCAGGGGGAGGAGCAGCTCACAGATGACCTCCAGAATAATGAGGACGGGAGATTTGACGGCCTCTTTTTTGTAACCCTCCAAATGGGTCAGGAACAGAGAAAGCAAGTTGAAATCACTCCTTTTCGCGGGAATTGAGCAGATTGTCCAGCATCCGCTGCTGGAACCGGGCCAGCAGTGCCAGCTCTTCCGGGGAGAAGCCGGCCAGCATGCGATCGGAGACACGGCAGAACACAGCGCGGCAGCCTTCTACGGCGGCCACCCCTTTTTCGGTAAGGATGACCCGGTTGCGCCGGGCGTCCTTGGGCCAGGGCTCCCGGCGGACGTAGCCATCCCGCTCCAGGCATTTCAGCGAGTTGGCCACGGCGGGGGGAGATACGTGGAGCAGGTCGGCCAGCTCCCGCTGGGCCTGACACTGGCCCTCGGGCCCCTCCTCTGCGGACTGAAGGATGGACACCAGCATGGGGTGGCCCACCTCGCTTAGGCCGGCGGAGTTCAGCTCCGCCTGGACCGCCGAGCGGTGGGCTTTGTTCAGGCTGCGGAACAGCAGCTCCATCTCCTGAAAGGGCGTTTCCATGAAAAAACCTCCTTTCCACAAGATCATTAACCGATTAATGATTAATGCATTGATTATTTTACTCGCACGAAAAGAAATGTCAAGCGGTTTTGCGGAAGTTCAAAAATTGTTTACAGCTTTTAACAGGCCCAAGAGCGCCGCCCCCTGGGGGACGGCGCTCTTGGGCCTGTTGGGATGGGGCTCGTTCCGGTGGAACGCTATTCAGCTCTCCATGTGCCGGCCGAGAAAGGCCGCGATGGACTGGGCCAGCTTGTACTCCACCTCGCCGCCGGCCGGCCGGTCTTTCCCGGTGCCGACAAAGAGCACGCAGCCTAGTACGTCGCCCTCGGACAGAATGGGGGCGGCTGTGCTCAGGGAGTACTTGTCGCTGTCGGCGCACAGCGGGATGGTCTCCTCTCCGGATTTGTACTGGTAGACCTGCCGGGCCTCCATCAGCCGCTCCATCTGGGGAGAGACGGACTTGTCCGCCAGCTCCCGCCGGGGAACGCCCGCCACCGCGATGCAGCTGTCCCGGTCGGTGATGACCGTCACCTGGCCGGTGGTGCGGTTCAGTGTGTCGCACAGCTGGCCAGCGAAGTCTACCAGCCCGCCCATCAGGGAATACTTTTTAAAAATCACGCCGCCGTCCTTGTCCGTGTAAATTTCCAGGGGGTCGCCCTCTCGAATCCGCATGGTACGGCGGATTTCCTTGGGGATGACGACGCGGCCCAGATCGTCGATGCGGCGTACAATACCAGTTGCTTTCATATCAAAACTCCTTTTTTCTGTAGTGGATATGTCTGTCTGGCAAAAGATAGTATGTACATTATTCCCCGCATGATACTGGTGCCCGCCTTGGAGATGTCTGGAAATTGCGGATGACGGTTTGCGTTCCGATGAAAATATATCACCGCTTCTTGATATACTGCAAAAGAAACACGCATTTTATGCGGCGACCTTCCGGGACCCCTTGAAGGACTTTTGTCCATATCTGGCCAGGCCAATTCAAGCCTCCGGTTCAGCCGGAGGCTTTGACCTGCGAATGGAATTGTCTGATCTCCTCCTGCAAAAGCTCCAGAAACCGGGCGGCATGGGCGCCGTCCATCTGGGTGTGGTGGAACTGGAAGGAGACCGGGAGAAGGGTCCTGAACCACCGCTTTCTGCATTTGCCCCAGATCATAAAGGGATTATTGTAGCACCCGGCGTAGATGTTCACCGCCCCATCGATCTCGGTCTGGACCAGGGCGGAGGTGCCAATGACCATGTGGTCCTCCAGGTCGAAAGGGCGGCAGGTGTCCCGAACGAGGGCGGTGAGACGCAGGTAATCTGCTTCAAACTGCTCCAAATCCTTAGAAAAAGGGATGTCGCAGGTGCTGATTCCGCCGTCCCTGAGGGCGACCACCGTATTCACCGCCAGCCGGTCGTACTCCATCATACCGCCCTCTACGGGCAGCAAATAGAACTGCTCCACCTGGGAGGCGGCTTTGCCGACGCACCAGCACATCAGCATGTTGAATTTGCGGCTCTGCCGCGTCAGGGGGGTAACATCCAGCGTTTTGAACAGCGTGACCATGGGCATGGGCGCTTTCATCCAAAGCGCGAAGGCGTCCGCCCGTTCGGTCCGGGCCGGATCTAACGCTCTCATCTTGTTTCCTCCTCTCAAACTGCGGTACAAAAATAAAGGGGCTGCATTATATCACAATGATCTGGGAAATACAATATGGAGTTTCCCGCAGGCGGGCACGGACGGGAGGAGGAGAACGCCGTCAAAACGCCAAAAGCGATGAACTGGCAAACTAATGCTTTAGCGCATTGAACAAAAATAAAATTTGCAAGGAATGGAGCATTGACTTGCAAAAATAATCGTGTTAATGTATTAACAATCCGCCGGCGGTAAGGATAGAGCAAGCTCCGACGGGACAACTTTCGGGAGGAAGAGAGTATGAGCATTCAGAATGAGTATTTAAACGATTTGATGGAGCGGGTTATCCGGCGAGACCCCGGCGAAAGGGAATTTCACCAGGCGGTGCGGGAGGTGCTCACCTCCCTGGCCCCTGTTGCCAACGCCCGGCCCGAACTGATGAAAGAGGGCGTCATGGACTGCCTGGTGGAGCCCGAGCGGACCATCAAGTTCCGGGTTCCCTGGGAGGATGACAAGGGCAATGTCCACGTCAATCGGGGCTACCGCATCCAATTCAACAGCGCCATCGGCCCCTACAAGGGCGGTTTGCGCTTCCACCCCTCGGTGAACGAAAGCATCATCAAGTTCCTGGGCTTTGAGCAGACCTTTAAGAACAGCCTCACCGGCCTGCCCATCGGCGGCGGCAAGGGCGGCTCCGACTTCGATCCCAAAGGCAAGTCCGAGGCCGAGGTCATGCGGTTCTGCCAGTCCTTTATGAACGAGCTGTTCAAATATATCGGCCCCGACACCGATGTGCCCGCCGGCGACATCGGCGTGGGTGCCCGAGAGATCGGCTATCTGTTCGGCCAGTACAAGCGGCTGCGTAATGAGTTCACCGGCGTGCTTACCGGTAAAGGCCTGACCTACGGCGGTTCTCTGGCCCGTAAGGAGGCCACCGGCTACGGCCTGTGCTACCTGGCTGACTGCCTGCTCAAGGACAACGGCAAGGGCTTTGAGGGCTCCACCGTGGTGGTGTCCGGCTCCGGCAACGTGGCCATCTACGCCTGCGACAAGGCCGCCCAGCTGGGCGGCAAGGTGGTGGCTATGTCCGACTCCAACGGCTACGTCTATGACAAGGACGGCATTGACCTGGACCTGATGAAGCAGATCAAGGAGGTGGAGCGGGGCCGCATCAAGGAGTACGCCGAGCGCAGACCCGGCGTGGAGTACCACGAGGGCTGCGTCAACATCTGGAACGTCCCCTGTGACATCGCTCTGCCCTGCGCCACCCAGAACGAGCTGCCTCTGGAGGGGGCCAGGGCCCTGATAAAGAACGGCTGCTTCGCCGTGGTGGAGGGGGCCAACATGCCCTCCACCCCCGAGGCCATGGACGCCCTTCAGGAGGCCGGCGTGCTGTTCGCCCCATCCAAGGCCGCCAACGCCGGCGGCGTGGCGGTGTCTGCACTGGAGATGAGTCAGAACTCCATGCGCTTCTCCTGGACCTTCCAGGAGGTGGACGACCGGCTCAAGACCATCATGACCGACCTGTACCACAACGCCGCCCGGGCCGCCGAGCAGTTCGGCATGGCGGGCAACCTGGTGGCGGGCGCCAACATCGCCGGCTTCCTGAAGGTGGCCGACTCCATGCTGGCCTACGGCCTGGTGTAAGGAGGGACCCCTATGAATAACTACGCGGCCCGTGTATTACAGCGGCTCCGTCAGAAGTACCCCGGCGAGGGGGAGTACCTGCAGTCGGTGCAGACCTGGCTGGAGATGATCGACCCCGCTCTGGACGATCCCCGCTATGAGAAGCTGGACCTGCTCACCCGTATGGTGGAGCCGGAGCGGATGGTCACCTTCCTGGTGCCCTGGGTGGACGACCAGGGGAACGCCCACACCAGCCACGGCTACCGGGTGCAGTTCAACAGCGCCATCGGCCCCTATAAAGGCGGCTTGCGCTTCCACCCCTCGGTGAACGAGAGCGTGGTCAAATTCCTGGGCTTTGAGCAGACCTATAAGAACGCCCTCACCGGCCTGCCCATCGGCGGGGCCTCGGGCGGGGCCGACTTCGACCCCAGAGGGAAGAGCGACCGGGAGATCATGCGCTTCTGCCAGTCCTTTATGAACGCCCTGTACCGCTACATCGGCGCGGACACCGACATCCCCGCCGGCGACATCGGCGTGGGCGCCCGGGAGATCGGCTACCTGTACGGCCAGTACAAGCGGCTGCTGGGCAAGGCGGAGAGTTCCGCCCTCACCGGAAAGGGTCTCACCTACGGCGGCAGCAAGGTCCGCCTGGAGGCCGCCGGCTCGGGCACCGTCTATTTCCTGGCCCGGATGCTGGAGAGCAAGGGGGACAGCCTGGAGGGCAAGACCATCGCGGTCTCGGGCTTCGGCAATATGTCCTGGGGCGTGTGCCGCAAGGCGGCTCAGCTGGGGGCGAAGGTAGTCACCCTCTCCGGGCCCGACGGCTATATCTTCGACCCGGAGGGGATTACTACCAGGGAGAAGCAGGATTTCCTGCTGGAAATGCGGGACAGCGGCAAGGACCGGGTGTCCGCCTACGCGGGGAAGTTCGGCGTAGAATTTTTCCCGGGCCGGAAGCCCTGGGAGGTCAAGGCCGACATCGTCATCCCTTGCGCCACCCAGAACGAGCTGGACGTGGAGGACGCCATCTGTATTCTGGCCAACGATGTGCGCTACTACGTGGAGGGAGCCAACATGCCCGCCACCGCCGACGCCATGAAGCTGCTGCGCCGCAGTCAAAAGATTCTGACGGCGGGGGCCAAGGCCTCCGGCTCAGGGGGCGTGGCGGTGTCCGCCCTGGAGATGGCTCAGAACTCCATCCGTTATAACTGGAAGCGCTCCGAGGTGGACGACAAGCTGCGTCAGATTATGGGTTCTATTTATGACGCCTCCTCGGCGGCGGCCAAAGAGTACGGCCTGGGGGACGACCTCATCGCCGGCAACGACATCGCCGCCTTCAAAAAGATATCCGAGGCCATGATCGCCCAGGGACTGTAAAGGAACTTTTGAAGGAAGCTGGACTGCCGGACCGCGGGCTCCCGGCTCGATCCGGAAGCTCCGGAAACCATAAAAGGCGCGCCGCGGTCATCCGCGGCGCGCCTTCTGCTGCTTGTTAAGGTGTTCAGAAGGAGACTTTTCCCTCAAAGCTCTCGTTGACTACATAGTAGACGGTATGCTCCTCCGGCTTTACATACATCTTCAAACTGGTTATCCTGGTGCGCTTCTTTTCCTCGCGGAAGCTTGCTTTTACCGCATCCACCAGGGCGTCCATGCCGATCTCGCCGCCCTGATACTGCACAAAAATCTCCGGCCGCATATTCAGGGCCTTTTCCTTTTCCAGCGCCCGCGCCTTCGCGGCCGCCTCCTTCTCCTCGGGAGACATGGCCTTCCTGCCAGCCTTTGGTTTTGTGCTCTCTGTGCTGACGGCCGCGGCTGTTTCTGCTTTTTTCTTCATAATAACCCCTCTTTCGTAATTTTGTGGAAAGACTTAAATAAAGTATAGCTGAAAAACGATACGGAATTTTCTCACGACTGACAGTAGTTACAGGGCTCGTCCACCGTAACAGTGTACTTCTCCAGCAGAGCCACCGGGTGGTAGGACAGCTTGCTGGTGCGCAGGCCCAAGTCGCCGGTGTCGTCCTCCCGATTGATGAAGGAGACGCCTTCTCCGGCGAACTGCTGGGCGAACTGGGCCACCAGCATCTGGTAGCAGCCCTCGTAGTCCCGGTCGGCTTTCTCGATATGGGTGAACAGGGTATCGCCAATGACCTCCCCCAGGGAGAAGCCGGCGATCCGGTCCTCCACCTGCAGTACGCCTCCCAGCAAGTCGTAGGTCTGGTAGTTGTCCAGCACTTCGTGGGTCTTGGCGATGTCCTCGTGGAAGGTGGCCGCCCCCTTGTCCCACCGGGCGGCGTAGTTGTCCAGAAAGGCCTTTACGGCGGGAATGTCCGGCTGGGCGATGGGCCGGAAAGACCAATTCCCATAGGTTTTCAGGAATTTGTTCACATGGTTGCGCTGGCCGCTGAGCTTTTTCCCCCGGAAATATTTCAAATCCTCAGCCCGGTAGAGGTAGTCGAAGCTGTCCCGCTCCCCCACGGCGGTGCTGGCGGGGAAGAACTCCTGGAGCTGCTCCAGCTCGTCCTTGGGCACGGGGTAGAAGGCGATGGGCATGCTCCGGCGGCAGCAGTAGTCGGCAATCTGCCTGAAGTGCTCCGGCCGCCCGCCCCCCAGGGGTAAGGTGAAGGTGGGCCCCAGGCCGGGGTAGTCCACCTTGAAGTAGAGGGAGCCGCCGTACACGGCCCATTCGGTCTTGTAGATGTCCCGCCAGATCAAGACGGTGCCGGGGGTGGTGTCGCAGATTCTGCTGCGGCTGTAACCGAAGAATTGGCGCAGCTTGGGCAGGTCCTCCAGCCGGAGGGGGTGGAAATCCAACATAAATTCAAATCCTTTTGCCAATCTCATTCCCCGCCGGAGGCGTGGAATTGTAGTTTATTCCATTATAGCCGATAATCGCCCATAATACCAGCCTGTGACCCCCTCTTTTTTGCACAAAAAACCTCTTTTGGTTTTCCGTACCACCGTCAAAAGGTCCCCGGGGGACACGCTCAGGCGGTAGTCGGTTGAGTCCTCGCACCACAGGTCTGTGCCGTCACGGCGCAGGTACTCGTTGAGAATATACAGCTCCCGGCCGGTTTCCAGGTGGCGGCAAAGGGACAGCTCCTCCCCCTCCTCCAGCAGCTTGAGGGCAGAGCGCCCCCAGCGGATATTCACCGAATCGGGACTGGCCTCCTGGCCGTCCAGAGCCCGTGCGGTGGGCAGGCCGTCCCAGGCGGTCCAGATGAAGTCCCGGCTGTCCTCCGAGGGGAGCATCAGGGCGTTGAGCTGTCCATCCACCTTGAGTACGCAGGCGCCGTCGATGGAGATAATCTTCCGCTCCCGGTTAATGAGGGGGGCGGAGGAGGGGATGTGTTCATCGTAGAGGGTGACGGGCCAGTGGCCCACGATGACCCACTTGTCAAAGGAGAGCCCCTGGTCCAGAAAGCCGTCGTTTTTCATACAGTGCCAGCGGTCCAGATCCTCCAGCCCCTCCAGAGAGGGGACGCCTCCGTGGACAAAGACCAGGTGCTCCGTCTCCAGGATGGTGGGCATGGCGCGCAGCCAGGCCCACTCCGCCGGGAAGGCGGCGCGCAGGTCAGAGCGCAGCCGGGGCAGGTCGTCCCACTGCTCAAAGCCCCCCTCCCGGGCCATCTGCCGCAAGGTGGACTCGGGGTGCCGGGGGAGGTAGGAGGCGAAAAAACGCCCGTCCAGCTCATCGGTCTCAAAGAAGCGCAGCACCAGTCCGTCGCAGTTGCCGCAGACGGGGTACAGGGTGTGGGTTTTGGACAGCTCCATCAGGCGGCGCAGAAGGGCCAGACTGTCCCGGCCCTTTTCCAGCATGTCGCCCAGCAGAACAAGGCCGTCGTCGGGGGTGAGCCGGATTTTGTCCATCAGAGCCTGGAAAAAGGGCAGATTGCCGTGGATGTCGCTGACGGCGACGATGCGCCGGCCCGGCGGGAAATGGGGCTGGGCTACGATGGCCTTGTCCATAGGGGCGCCTCCTTTCTGAAAGCGGTTATTTTTCCTTCCGGCCGGGGCGCAGGGGCTGGAGGGAGACCCGCAGAGCGGCGGGGGAGTGGGGAAACTGCCGGACAAAGGCCCGGGTGATCCGGGAACAGATCATCTGGCCGTTGGCATAGGTGGCCTGGGGCAGCAGCAGAGCGAACTGGGAGGCGCTGCACCGGGTGGCGGCGTCCCCCTGGCGCAGGTGGCGGCGGATGACGTCTTGAAGGTGGTCCATGACCCGGTCCAGGCTGTGCCGGGGCAGAGGTGCGTCCTTGACGGGCTGGACGGAGATCAGAGCCACATGGAGGGGCTCGCCGCTCCGGGCGGCCAGGCGGGCCATGGAGTGGCAGACGATGCGGAAGAAATCGTAGTCACACAGCAGAGCGCCGGGGCGAGGCGGCTCTTGGAGCCGCTCCAGCAGAGCGACGGGGGAGATGGCCCGGGGGTCGCGGCGGTTCTGAGCCTTGCGGTACAGCTCCCGCAGCCTGTCGGATGGCATGAGGCCCCGGGAGGCCAGCAGCCGCTCCTGAAAATCCTCGTAGGTTTGGGCGGCTTCCTTGTGCCGCTCCAGACGCAGCAAGGTCTCCAGCCGCCACTGGCACAGGTCCTCCCGCAGGGGCTCCAGGGCAAAGACGGAGCCGGTCAGCTCCGCGGCCTCCTGCGTCCGGCCCTGGCCGTCCAGCAGAGGGAGGACCTGCAAGGAGGTGCGGAGATATTTTTCATGGAGGTCCGCGGAAACAGAGGCGGCCCAGGGGCAGCTCCCCAGCGCGGGCAGGAAGTCGCCCCGGTACAGCTCCAGCGCCCGAATCCACAGCTCCAGCCGCTCCTCCGCCGGGGCCTGCTCTCCGGCCCGAATCAGGCGGGAAAACTCCTCCGTGTCCAGAGTGACGGGCTGCTCCGGGTTCCACTGACAGCAGCCCTGGCGGGTGAGAATCAGGGTCCGGCCCGTCCCCTCGCCCAGCTGGTCCAGCCAGCTCCTGGCCCGGTGGAGGATGGCCTTCAGGGCGTTGAGGGAGGAGGAATCAACGCTCTTGTCCCTCCGGATCAGGCCGGCCAGCTCCTCCCAGGGGACGGGGCGGGGCCGCTCCAGAATCAGAAAAGACAGCAGCAGACACAGCTTCTGGGGGCGTCCGCCAACGGAAATCCGGGCGTCCTCCCGGGAGAGGGAGAAGCCGCCCAGCATTTGAATGTTCAGGGGGGGAAGGGCCACGGATATACCGCCTTTCTATTGGTTCTAAATCAGCTTAGAGCTCCAGATCATCGTCCAGGGGTTTGGCGCCCAGCACCAGAGTGTCGCCGGCGCGCAGTTTCGTATCCTCCCCAGGGACCACGGTCCGGCCGCTCCGCTGGATGGCAGCCACCAGTATGCCCGAGGGCAGGTCCAGCGCCCGGACGGTCCGGCCGGCCCAGGGGTCGGTCGGGGACAGCTCCACCTGAACGAAGCGGAGATCGGCCTCATTGGCGTACCTGCTGAGCCGCTTGACCCGGGAGTACTGGTCCACGAAGCCGGCGGAAATGATGCCGGTGGGGATGGCCACCATGCCCACCCCCAGGAAGGAGATGACGATGCCGAACAGCTTGCCCATGGTGGTGATGGGGTAGATGTCCCCATAGCCCACGGTGAGCAGGGTGGACACCGCCCACCAGATGCCTG
>ERZ779622.107-NODE-107-length-58642-cov-8.665216_pt1 | contig 58642 bp, 60 predicted proteins | sample MGYA00514188_ERZ779622 | MGnify/ENA primary metagenome ERZ779622 (study PRJEB29562, sample SAMEA4376702) | mouse gut metagenome | isolation source: Cecum | study: EMG produced TPA metagenomics assembly of the A DSS colitis mouse model was used to assess the... | reverse complement strand
CCTGACGCCGGAGCGGGCCGTCCAGCGGCGGGGAGAGCAGCGGGAGCTGCTGGACGCCCTGGCCCGGCTGGCCCGGGAAAAGCGGGCCGATCTGGTGCTGCTCTCCGGCGACCTGCTGGACTCGGAGCATGTCTACCGCGAGACCGCCCAGGCCCTTCGCTCCGCCCTGGGCAGCCTCCCCTGTCCGGTGTTCATCGCCCCGGGCAACCACGACTTTTACGGCCCCCGGTCGGTGTGGAGCGCCCTGGACTGGCCGGACAACGTACATATCTTCGACGCCCCGGAGTGGGTGGACCTGCCTGGCTGCTCCCTGTGGGGCCGGGCCTTCACCGACGCCCACCAGGAGTCCTGCCCCCTGGAGGGGCTGTCCGTCCCCGACGACGGAAAGCTCCACATCGCCTGCCTCCACGGCGACGTGGGCGGCACAGGGGGCTACGGTCCCATTTCGGTCATGGACATCGCCGCCAGCGGCCTGGACTACCTGGCCCTGGGCCATGTCCACCAGACCAGCGGCCTGCAAAGGTCGGGGAACACCTTCTGGGCCTACCCCGGCTGTCCCGAGGGCCGGGGCTTTGACGAGCTGGGGGACAAAGGGGTCCTCTATGTGGAGGCGGAGCCGGGGAATGTAACCGCCCGGTTCATCCCCCTGGCCAAACGGCGGTATGAGATAATCTCCGTGGATATCACCGGGGCGGCTGACGTGCTGTCCGCAGTGCGCTCCGCCTTGCCCGCCGGCCCGGAAAGCCTCGTCTGCCGTCTTGTCCTCACCGGAGAGGGGCCGTCCCCCGATCTGGCCGCCCTGGACCGGGCGCTGTCCCCGGCGTTTTACGGCCTTACCCTGATTGACCGCACCCGCCTGCCCCGGAACCTGTGGGAGCGGCGGGGAGAGGACGCCCTGACGGGGCTGTTCCTGCGCGCCATGTGGGACAAGTGCCAGACCCGGCCGGACGATCCCGTCTGTCAGCTGGCCGCCCGATACGGGCTGGCCGCTCTGGAAGGAGGGGAGGAACCGTGAAGATCAAGTCCATGACCGCCACCTTTGGCCGGCTGGAGAGGGCCCGTCTGGAGCCGGGACCCGGCCTCACCCTCATCCACGCTCCCAACGAGGGGGGCAAGTCCACCTGGGCCGCCTTCTGGCGGGCCATGCTCTATGGCATCGACACCCGGGACCGGGACAAGAAGGGCTATCTGGCCGACAAAAACCGCTATCAGCCCTGGTCGGGCGCCCCCATGGAGGGGGAGATCACTCTGGACTGCGAGGGCCGGGACATCACCATCCGCCGGGGGCCCAGAGGGAGCGCCCCCTTCGGGTCCTTCTCCGCCGTCTACACCGGCACCCAGGAGCCGGTACCCGGCCTCACCGCCGCCAACTGCGGCGAGCTGCTCACCGGGGTGGGGGCGGAGGTGTTCACCCGCTCCGCCTTTCTGGGGGACGGCAATCTGTCCCTCACCGCCGCCCCCGAGCTGGAGCGGCGCATCGCCGCTCTGGTGTCCTCGGGGGAGGAGGACGTGTCCTTCTCCCAGGCCATGGAACGGCTGAAAAACTGGAAAAACCGCCGTCAGGTCAACCGCAGCGTGGGAGAAATCCCCAAGCTGGAGGGGGAGCTGGATCAGGCGCGGGAAAGTCTGTCCCGGCTGGAGGAGGCGGCCGCCCTGGCCGCCCGGCTGGAGGGGGAGCACGCCGCCCTGGCCCGTACCAGAGAGGGCCTGGAGCGGCAGGCGCAGGCCCATAAGGCCATCGCCCGGCAGAAGCTGGACCGCCGCTACGCTCAGGCCGAGGAGGAGTACCAGGCCGCCCGGAAGCAGCTGGACAACCTGGAGATCGAGCTGTCCGCCCGGCCCATCCCCGACCGGGAAGCGCTGAAAAAGGCCCAGGGGGAGCTTCAGTACCTCAAGGCCCTGGACGAGGAGATCAAGCAGGGGGAGCCCGCCCTGAAGGAGGCGGAGGAGTCCGCCGCCAAGGCCAGGGAGGCCGCAAAGGACGAACACTTCCCCGACCTGTCCGGGGAGGAGGCAGTGCTGAAAGCCTCTGGCGACTGCACCAGATATCAGAACGCCAAGGACAGCGCGGCTAAATACAGAGGCAGGATGTGGCTCGTCCTGCTGATATGGGCGGCGGCTTTCGCCATACTGCTGGCGATAGATATGATTCAGTTCAAGACCCCGGGGCCAAATACGGTCAAAGGGGCGGTTCTGCTTGCTCCTGCGGCATTTCTGTGCGGCAGGATGGCTGTGAAAGGAAGAAAGGCGAAAAAGCAGACCGGAGAAATCTTGTCACAATACGGCGTCCAGACCCCGGAGGAGCTCACCGCCCTGGCCCTGACCTATCAGGAGCGCTGTCAGGCGGCGGACAAGGCCGCCCGCGAGACGGAGGTCATCCAAAACGCCGTCACCGAGCGGCAGAGCAAGCGGGACAGTACAAAGGCGGAGCTGCTGGACTTTGTCCACGCCTTCGCCCCGGAGGTAAAGGACCTGTTCGGCTGTTCGGCGGCGCTGTCCCGAGCCCTGGGCATGGAACACGAGCTGGCCCTGGCACGGGAGCGCACGTCCGCCTCCCGCCGCCGTCTGGATGACCTGGAGGCCCAGGGGGCGGGACGTCACGAGGGGCCTGCCCCGGAGCTGCCCGTCCCGGACATGGGCCCGGAGGAGACGGACCGGGCGCTGGCCCGGGCGGCGGAGCGGCTGGAGCAGGTGAGCGCCCAGCTGAATCAGGCCCGGGGCACTCTTCAGGCCATGGGGGACCCGGCCGTGCTGTCCGCCCAGAAGGAGCGGCTGGAGGAAAAGCTGACCCGGAAACGGCTGGAGCTGGACGCCCTGAGCCTGGCTATGGACGCCCTCACCCAGGCCAACGCCCTTCTCCAGGAGCGCTTTTCCCCCGAGCTGAACCGGCTCACCGGCCGGTACATGGCCCGGCTCACCGGGGACAAATACCCGGCGGTCTCCCTCACCCGGGAGCTGGAGGGCTTCGTCCGGGGCGCGGACGGCATCTTACCCCGCTCCGCCCTGTACCTGTCCCGCGGGACGGCGGATCAGCTCTATCTGGCCCTGCGGCTGGCTGTCTGCCGGCTGTGCCTGCCCGAAAAGCCCCCCATTCTGCTGGACGACGCCCTGGCCTCCTTCGACGACGCCCGCCTGGAGGCGGCCCTGGAGCTGCTTTGGGAGCTGTCCGGGGAGCAGCAGCTGCTCCTGTTCACCTGCCAGAAGCGGGAGGGAGAGGTGCTGGCCAGCACGCCGGGGGTAACAAAAATCGAGCTGTAGGGAGCGGCCCTTACAAATGGTTGCAATTCCCCCCGAAAGTGGGTATAATACCCCTTACGACGCATGGAAATGAGGTGTCCCAATGGACGAATATAACGGCCTGCCCCAGCAGCCGGAGGAGCTCTCTGCCGTTCCGGAGGAGGAAGACGAGGAGGAACAGGCCCCCCGCCGGCCGGGGGCGGAGCTGTACGAGTGGCTTCAGATGTTTCTGGGCTGTGTGGTGGCGGCGGTGGTACTGTTCAACTGCGTGGCCCGGCTCACCCGGGTGGACGGCAGTTCCATGGACACCACCCTCCAGCACGGGGAGATCATGCTCATCTGGTCCTTGGGCTACACCCCGAAGCAGGGGGACATCGTGGTGCTGAACAAGACCTCTGTCCTTCTGCCCGACTGGACCGAGCCCCGGGCCATTGTCAAGCGGGTCATCGCCACCGGCGGGCAGACGGTGGACGTGGACTACTCCACCGGCGCCGTCTATGTGGACGGCCGCCCCCTGGACGAGCCCTATCTCCACGAGGAGATGCGCCGCCCCGGCGCCCCCTCCATGCAGGAGACCCACTGGGAGGTTCCCGAGGGCTCCATCTTCGTCATGGGAGACAACCGGAACTACTCCACCGACAGCCGGGACAGCCTGCTGGGCGCTATTGACACCGATTATATCCTGGGCAAGGCCATCCTTGCCCTTTGGCCTCTGAACCGCTTCGGCGCTGTATAAACATCCCGCCCCGACCGGAATGAGCCGCCCCGGATTGTGCGGACAACGCAATTACCCCCTGATGTAGTACTCCGTTTTCCTACATCAGGGGGTTTTTCTATCGTCCGGTTATACTGGTTCCGTTCATGATCACTTCTTCGCCACGGCCAGGGCGCGGTACACGTCCAGAATTCGGGTGAACAGGGCGTCCTCGGGCTTCAGGCCGGCGTACTTCTCCAGCGCCTTCTCCACACCGTCGGTCTCGATGGCTTTCATCAGCTCCACGCTCTGCTCGTCCTCGGGGCAGTTGAAGTGGAGGGCGGCAGCCGCGCCGAAGATCAGGTGGTCCACGCTCAGGCCGTAGCTGTAGGCGGTCATCAGGGGCTTCATCAGCCGGTCGGAGGGGGCCAGCTTGCGGATGGGCTCCCGGGCCACGCGGGCGGTCTCATCGGCCAGGAAGGGGTTCTGGAAGCGGGCGAAGATGCGCTCAATATAGGCGTGGTGGGCGTCTGGGTCGAAGCCGAACTTTTGAATGAGTCCCTCGCCGCTCTCCCACATGGCCTGGTGGACCAGAGCGCCGATGGCGGGATCGGCAATGCTTTCCACAATGGTCTTGTAGCCCTTCAGGGCGCCCAGATAGGCGCAGATGGCGTGGCCGCTGTTCAGGGTGAACAGCTTGCGCTCCAGATAGGCGTCCAGGTTGTCCACCCAGCCCAGCCCCTGGATGTCGGGCAGCTCGCCCTTCCAGCCGTCCTTCTCCACGTCCCACTCGGTGTACTGCTCCACCGCCACATCCAGGGGGTTCTCAAAGGAGGCCTTGGGGACAATGCGGTCCACAGCGCAGTCGGCGAAGCCCACATACTCCCTGGCGTAGTCCAGGTCCGCCCCGTCCAGGTTGGCGTAGACGGCGTCCCGCAGCTGGCTGGTGCCCCGGATGGCGTTCTCACAGGCTACCACATTGAGGATCTGCTTGCTTCCGGCCGCTTTCCGGGCCTTGATGCCGGCAGCAATGGGCTTGGCCACGATGGGCAGGATGCGCAGACCCACGGCGGTGGTAATAAGCTCGCAGTCACCGGCGATGGCGTTCACCAGCTCCTGATTGGCGGAGGAGATGCCGCTGATGTTGGTGACGGTCCACCGCTCCTGTACCTTGTCCTGAATGTGGACGGTGTAGCTCTTGCGCTGATTGATGGCGGAAATCAGGTTCTCCGCCACGTCGGCGAAGGTGACATGGTAGCCGCTCTTCTCCAGCAAGGCGCCGATGAAGCCCCGTCCGATGTTGCCAGCGCCGATCATAATTGCCTGTTTCATGGTCAAATTCCGCTCCTCTTATCATAAATTTGGTGTGCTCCTGGTCTCGTTGTTTACAGTATAACACCCGAGTCCCCGCTCCGCAAGATGGGATAATACCGAAAATTTCCGTTAAAAATCAATCAATATCCGTCAAATGAGCGATTCTGACTATTTTAATTTTTTGCTGCTTTTTCTTTTGCTCTCAAGGATGTCGGAATGGTTTGACTGTTTTCGGTTTTTTTCTGCTTTTTTCTTTCTTTATGCGTGTTGTACAAAAATAACCCCGTCTTTTTGTCTACAAAGCGAAGAAAAATTTGGTTGACAACCCCATTGGGCTGTGGTAAGATTTTGTCAGTCAAAATCAATCATAACTCCAAAATCAATCAAACAGGAGGTGAAACATCATGTTGGCTGAGCAGCGCGCCCGAGCGATTTTGCAGCAGCTCTCCCAGCACCAGACCGTCAGCGTGGCCGACCTGTGCCAGTCCACCGGCGCCTCGGAGGCCACCATCCGCCGGGACCTGACCGCTCTGGCCCGCCAGGGCCGCCTGGTGAAGATTCACGGCGGGGCCACCAGCCTGGAGGAGGAGTTTCTGGCAAGGGAGCCGGACCTTGCCACCAAGCAGCGCTACTCCCGGGAGAAGGAGCGCATCGCCCGCTACGCCGCGGGGCTGGTGGGGGAGGACGACGTGGTCTTTCTGGACACAGGGACCACGGTACTCCACATCGCCGATCACCTGAAGGGCTCCAAGGCCCTGTTTGTCACCAGCAGCATCGACCTGGCCGGCCAGCTCACCGGGCACGGCCTCCTGGTCTACGTCCTGGGGGGCGCGTTGAAGGTTGGCACAGTGGACATCGTGGGCGCTGAGGCCCTGGATGCCTTGCGGCGGTACAACTTCACCAAGGCCTTTTTGGGCGTCAGCGGCGTCAGCGTCAACCAGGGCTTTACCACCCCGGACCCGGAGGCGGCGGCATTGAAAATACTGGCGGCCTCCAAGGCCCAGTCGGTGTACGTACTGGCCGACTCCAGCAAATTCGGCCGGGTTACCGCCGCCACCATCCTGCCTCTGGAGGAGGCCCGCATCATCACCGACAAGCTGCCCGACCGGAAGTATCTGGACAGCACCGACATCGTCGCGGTCTGATCCGCAGACGCCGCGCACGCACAGCACATATTGAAAGGAGATACATCTGTGAAAGAACATGTACAAAAATTTGGGCGCTTCCTCAGCGGAATGGTCATGCCCAACATTGGGGCATTCATCGCCTGGGGCCTGATCGCGGCTCTGTTCATCCCAGACGGCTGGCTGGGCAAGTGGGGCCCCGCCGCTACTATCAACACCATGGTGGGCCCCATGCTCCAGTACCTGCTCCCCATCCTGATCGGCTATACCGGCGGCCGGGCCATCGGCGGCCAGAAGGGAGCGGTCACCGGCGCGCTGGCTACTCTGGGCGCCATCGCCGCTACCAGCAGCACCATGTTTATCGGCGCCATGATCTGCGGCCCCTTGGGCGGCTGGTGCATCAAGAAGTTTGACGAGAAGATGGAGGGCCGCATCCCCGCCGGCTTCGAGATGGTGGTCAACAACTTCTCCGTGGGCATCATCGGCGGCATCCTGGCCGTGCTGTCCATCTTCGCCATCGGTCCCGCCTGCGTGAAGATCACGGACATGCTGGGCGCGGGCGTGGGCTTCCTGGTGGACCACGGCCTGCTGCCCCTCACAGCCGTACTGGTTGAGCCCGCCAAGGTGCTCTTCCTGAACAACGCCATCAACCACGGCGTGTTCACCCCCATCGGCACCGAGCAGGCCGCCGAGCTGGGCAAGTCCATCCTGTTCATGATTGAGTCCAACCCCGGCCCCGGCCTGGGGCTGCTGCTGGCCTACTGCGTGGCCGGCAAGGGTGAGACCCGCTCCTCCGCCGGCGCGGCCGCCGTCATCCAGTTCGTGGGCGGCATCCACGAGATATACTTCCCCTATGTCCTCATGAACCCCATCGTCATCCTGGGCCCCATGGTGGGCAACATCGCCGGCATCTTCACCCTGTCCATCCTGGGCGGCGGCCTGGTGGCCGCGGCCTCCCCCGGCTCCATCATCGCCGAGCTGCTCATGACCCCCAAGGGCGGTTACTTTGCCAATATCGCCGGTATCGCCGTGGCCGGAGCGGTCAGCTTCGCCATCTCCGTGTTCCTGCTGAAGTTCTTCGGCAAGGATGCCAGCCTGGCTGAGGCCCAGGCCCAAGTGGCCGCCTCCAAGGCCGCTTCCAAGGGTCAGGCCGTCTCCGCCGCCGCCCCCACCGGCGCCAATGTGGACATCAAGTCCGTAAAGAAGATCGTCTTTGCCTGCGACGCCGGCATGGGCTCCTCCGCCATGGGCGCCACCATGCTGCGCAACAAGCTGAAGGACGCCGGCATCACCGACATCGAAGTCATCCACCACCCCGTGTCCGAGATTCCCTCCGACTGCCAGATCGTCGTCACCCACCACGAGCTGGCCCACCGCGCGGTAGCCAGCAATCCCAGTGCCCGGGTGATTCCCATCCAGAACTTCATGGGCGCCCCCGAGTACGCCACGCTGGTGGAGGAGCTGGCGTCCGCCCGCAGCGGCAGGGCCGCTCCCGCAGCCCCCGCCGCCGCCGAGGCCCCCGCCGCCCCCGCCGCAATCCTGCTGGAGAAGAAGAACATCGTGCTGGGCTGCAAGTCCGTCACCCCCGAGGAGGCCATCACCGCCTGCGGCAGGCTGATGGTGGACAGCGGCTACTGCGCAGAGGGCTACGTCCAGGGCATGATCGAGCGCAACGCCGGTTTCCCCGTGGCCATCGGCAGCCATGTGGCCATCCCCCACGGCACCAACGAGTCTCGCCAGTTCATCCAAAAGACCGGTCTGGTGGTCATGACCTACCCTGAGGGCATCGTCTGGGGCGAGGACGAGGAGCTGGTCCGTCTGGTCATCGGCATCGCCTCCCAGGGCGAGGAGCACCTGGACATCCTCAACCGCATCGTGGAGGTCTGCGAGACCGAGGAGGACACCGACGCTCTTGTGGACAACGCCACCGTGGAGGACCTGTACAAAAAGCTGAACGGCCTGTCCTGATTCCCATCGTTTCTGTTCCCGCCGCGGGTTCTCCCGCGGCGGGCCTCCTTTATCCCAAACCCGCCGTAAATTTTCTTGCCTTTCCGTCCCGCATCCGATATAATATATTGCATAATATGGACCTGACCGAAATTGGCGGTAAAAAGGAGGCAACCAGATGAAACAATATCAGGAAATGACCCGTGAGGAGCTTCAGGCCCAGCGGGAGGCGCTGGAGCAGACCTACTCCCGGCTGAAGGCCGAGGGCCTCAAGCTGAATATGGCCCGGGGCAAGCCGGGAGCCGATCAGCTTGAGCTGTCCCTGCCCATGCTGGACACCCTCAACTCCACAAGCGACTGTCACGACGCCAGCGGCGTGGACTGCCGCAACTACGGCGAGCTTCCAGGCATTCCGGAAGCCCGGAAGCTCTTCGCGGACTACATGGGCGTGTCCCCCGAGGAAACCATCGTGGTAGGCAGCGCCTCCCTCACCTTCATGTACGACTGCATGGCCCGGGCCATGCTGCTGGGCGTTCTGGGGGGCGATAAGCCCTGGTGCAAGTACGACAAGGTGAAGTTTCTCTGCCCCGTCCCCGGCTACGACCGCCACTTCACCATCTGCGAGACCCTGGGTATTGAGATGATTAACATCCCCCTCACCGAGTGGGGCCCGGACATGGACCTGGTGGAGAAGCTGGTCTCTGAGGACGAGACCGTCAAGGGCATCTGGTGCGTGCCCAAATTCACCAACCCCCTGGGCGGGTCCTACTCCGACGAGGCGGTGCGCCGCCTGGCCTCCCTGAAGCCCGCCGCCAAAGATTTCCGCATTTTCTGGGACAACGCCTACGCCGCCCACTACGTCTACGAGGACACCCCGGTGCTCAACATCCTGGAGGAGTGCAGGAAAGCGGGAAATCCCGACATGGTGTATATCTTCGGCTCCACCTCCAAGATCACCTTCCCCGGGGCGGGGGTGGCCTTCTTCGCCGCCTCCAAAGCCAACGTGGACTTCACCGCCGGGCAGCTGGACGCCCAGGCCATCAGCTGGGACAAGATGAACATGCTGCGCCATGTGCGCTACTTCAAGGATGTGGAGGGCATCAGGGCCCAGATGGACAAACACGCCGCCATCCTCCGGCCCAAGTTCGACGCGGTACTGTCCACCCTGGAGGCCGAGATCGGCTCCACCGGGGCGGGCTCCTGGGTGAAGCCCAAGGGGGGCTACTTCGTCACCTATATGGCCATGCCCGGCTGCGCCAGACGGATCGTCTCCCTGTGCAAGGAGGCCGGCGTGGTCCTCACCGCGGCGGGGGCCACCCACCCCTACCACAGGGACCCGGAGGACAGCTATATCCGGCTGGCCCCCTCCTTCCCCTCCCCCGCCGAGCTGGCTCAGGCAATGGAGGTATTCTGCGCCGCCGCCAAGCTCGCCGCCGTGGAGAAGCTACTGGCCTGATCTGGCCTGACCCGATCAATCATATGGCCGGTTTTGGCGCTTCGGCGCCAAAACCGGCCATATTTGAAGGAAAATTTCATCAAATCTTAATAGCCAAGCCCCGTACCCTGTGCTATAATACCTGCATGCGCGGCCCAACCGCCGCTCTGTTCTGCCCTTTGGGGCCGGAAAGGATGGACAAGCTTGGAAAAACAGTATGATATCCTCGTCGCCGGGGCCGGCTACGCCGGCGCTGTGGCCGCCCGGGCTCTGGCGGAAAAGGGGAAAAAGGTGCTGGTGCTGGAACGCCGGGACCACATCGGCGGAAACGCCTACGACTGCCCGGACGAGAGCGGGGTGCTCATTCACAAGTACGGCCCCCACATCTTCCACACCAACGATAAGCGGGTCTTTGATTTTCTGTCCCGGTTCACCGGGTGGCGGCGTTACCAGCACCGGGTCATCGCCAACATCCCCCGGGACAACCCCGAGGTGGTCCCGGCCCGCAAAAAGACGGATGGCCGCTTCTTCTTTCCGGTGCCCTTCAATCTGGACTCCCTGAAAAACGCCTTCGGCATGGAGGAGGGGGCCCGGCTGGGCCAAAAGCTGCTGGACGCGTACCCCGCCCAGAGCCAGGTGACCATCCTGGAGCTGCGCCGGAACCCGGACCCGGAGATTGCCGCCATCGCGGACTATGTGTACGGGCATGTCTTTGTCCGCTACACCATGAAGCAGTGGGGCCAGACCCCGGAGGAGATCGACCCCAACACCACCGCCCGGGTGCCGGTGCGCCTGTCTCAGGATAACCGCTACTTTCAGGACGCCTACCAGGGAATGCCGCTGGAGGGCTACACCAGGATGTTTGAAAGGATGCTGGACCACCCCAATATTGAGGTGCGGCTGGGGGTGGACGCCCGGCCCATCCTGAAGGAGGCCCGGGTTCCGGTCATCTACACCGGCCAGGTGGACGAGCTCTTCGACTTCCAGTTCGGCCCTCTGCCCTACCGGACTCTGGACTTCCGCTTTGAGACCCTGTCTCAGGACTGCTTCCAGACCCACGCCACGGTGAACTACACCGTGGACGAGGACTTCACCCGGATCACCGAGTTCAAGCATCTCACCGGACAGGTCCTGCCTGGCGTGACCACCATCGTGAAGGAGTACTCCCGGGCCTACACCGGGGCGGAGGGCGAAATTCCCTACTACGCCATCATCAATCCCGAGAACAACGCCCTCTACGCCAGATACAGGGCTGAGGCGGACAAGCAGCCCAATCTTTACCTGCTGGGCCGGCTGGCCGAGTACAAATACTACAACATGGACGCCATTGCCGGGAGAGCGCTGGAGCTGGCGGACAGGCTGTAAAGGAGAGAAGGACCAATGGAGAAGCTGATTACCTTCGCCGTCCCCTGCTACAACTCGGCGGCGTACATGGAGCACTGTGTGGACACCCTGCTCCAGGGCGGGGACGACATCGAGATCATCCTGGTGGACGACGGCTCCGCCAAGGACGACACCCCGGCCATCTGCGACCGATACGCTGAACAATATCCCAACGTCGTCCGGGCCATTCACCAGGAGAACGGCGGCCACGGCGAGGGGGTCAACCAGGGCCTCCGGAACGCCTCCGGCATCTACTACAAGGTGGTGGACTCCGACGACTGGGTGGACGTGGACGCCCTCCGCCAGGTACTGGACAAGCTGCGCCAGTTTACCCGTGACAACAAGCCGGTGGACCTGATGATCGCCAACTACGTCTACGAGCACGTGGAGGATAATACCCAGCGTCCGGTGAACTACCGCAACGTGTTCCCGGTGGGCCGGGTATTCAACTGGAAGCATACCGGCCGCTTCAAACCGGGGCAGTACCTGCTGATGCACAGCGTGATCTACCGCACTCAGATTCTGCGGGACTGCCAGCTGGAGCTGCCCAGGCACACCTTCTATGTGGACAACATCTTTGTGTATGAGCCCCTGCCCCTGGTGAAGAACCTCTACTACATGGATGTGGACCTGTACCGCTACTTCATCGGCCGGGCGGACCAGAGCGTCAACGAAAGCGTGATGATAAGCCGGGTGGACCAGCAGCTGCGGGTGAATTATCACATGATCGACTGTTGGAATCTGCGCTTTGTGGCCAAACAGAATAAGAAGCTGGCCAAGTATATGTACAACTACCTGGCCATTATGATGTCCATTTCCTCCATCTTCCTCACCATGGAGGGCAGCCCCGAGTCTCTGGGCAAGCGGACCCGGCTGTGGGAGTATCTGCGGACGGTGGACTCCAGGCTGTACGCCCGGATGCGCTACTTCTCCATCCCCGCCGCCACCAACCTGCCCACCGCCCCGGGCCGGAAGCTGTCGGTTGCCCTGTACCGTATTGCGCAGAAGATATATAAATTCAACTGAGACGGCAACAGCCTCCGGTCCCGAAAAGGACCGGAGGCTTTTTTGCTGCCTGCATTCATAAGCGAAAATCTCTCGCCCAGGCGGGCGTTTGAGGTTGGGTTCTTATACCAGCAAGGCCGCCAGCAGGAAGAACTCCCCGTGGGTGAGGGGCTGGGGAACCTTCTCCGGGGCTCTGCCCACGCGGGCGGAGAGAAACCGCTTCACTTCCTCCCCGGTGACGGGGGCGTCGGCCTTGCCGCCGTCGGGCAGGCACCCCGCCCGGACGGCCAGCAGCAGCGGGGCGGCGTAGGGGTGGCCGGGTTTGAGATCGGGCCAGGGCAGCTTCTCCTGTCCCCGGACCAGGGCGACGCGGGTATCCACGGCCTCCCAGCCGAAAGCCATCATAGCCAGTTCTCCCCGGGTGAGGGGGTTGTCCGGCCGCAGGGAGTTATCCCGGTAGGCGGGGCACCAGCCCGCCTCCAGCAGCCGTCTGGCCGCCGCGCCCCGGGGGTCGCTCTGAGGGATGTCCAGGAAGGGGGACAGCTCCATCAGCCGGGACACGGTCACCACCCTGTACCCCTGGGCGGCGAGCAGCTCCAGCTGCCTGTCCAGCCCGTGGGCGATGGGGGAGCGGCGGGCCATGTTGTAGCCGTCCTTCTGGAAGATGATCTGGCCGCAGAAGCAGTCGGGATTTTCCGCCAGTCTCTGGGCGATGGGCTTCCAGGTGGCCTCCACCTCCGCCTCATAGGAGGACAGGGGGAGCCAGCCCGCCCCGTCGAAGCTGGCCGCCATATACTGGTAACCCAGCTTGGCATAGGCGTCGTAGCTGGAAAAGCCCCCGGCGATGCCGTCCACATAGTGGGGAGGCCGGGAGAGCCTGATCTCGTAATTGTGGCGCTCCTTCATCAGGGCGTGGAGCTTCTCCAGGTCTGCCACCGCCTCGTCCAGCCCGGCCAGGGTGCGCCGCTTGCCGTAAACCAGGTTCTTCCTGCCGAAGAGGACGTGGGAGTAGGTGTGGCTGGTGATCTCGTGGCCACCCTGGAGCAGCCGGTCCACCAGCTCCGGACAGTGGAGGGCGCCGCCGTCGCTGTCCTTGCCAAAGTCTGGGTAGTGGTCGTAGGCGATGCCTCCCCAGGAGGCCTCCCCCTCCTTTCCCGGCTGGTCTGGGTAGTTGCCCGAGGTGTCCCCCACCACGTCGAAGGAACCGGCGGCGCCATACTTCTCCAGCGTCTCCGCCAGCACCAGGGTGAGGGGCCTGCCGCCGAAGCCGTCCGGGTTGGCGGGCAGGCGGCAAGGGCCATCGTCAAAGGTCATGGCGCAGACGCGCTCCCCCAGCGCCACCCGTTCAATGCGCCGGACAGGGGAGAGATACACCGGGGTACGCGCCCGAATCTGATCCTGAAAGCGGTGCTTCACCTTTTTGGCCGTACCGATGGCCTTTGTCATAAGGGACATGGCGGTTCCTCCTATTTTTGTAAAATGTCCAACCAGGAGCAGTAGAGCACATAGGCCGCGCCCACGGCCAGGTTTTTCAGCCCGCCCTTCCGCTTTCTCTGGGCAAACTGGGACAGGCCCTTGCGCAGGTGGGAGGTATTTCTCACCTGCACGGGGGCGCAGTTCCCCGTCAGAACGGCCGCTTTCAGCTCGGACAGGGTAAGCCCGGCTCCCTCCACACGGGTGTAGGCGTTCCCCACCTCATGGCGGGAGTGGGCGTCGCTCCCCCCCACGGCGGGCAGTCCCAGGCTTTGAGCCAGGGCGGCGGCTCTTTCGTTGGCCTCCTTCACCTTGAGGGCGGCCCGGGCGTTGGCCCCCTCCACGCAGTCGGGGCGGAAATCGAAGTCCTCCGGGGCGGCGCCCGGGGACTGATAGGGGTGGGCCAGAACGGCGATTCCGCCCCGGCGGTGAATTTCCTCAACGGCGTCCCCACCCTGGGGCAGACCGTTTTTCCGTAAGCCCTCCAGGTCCAGGGGCTCCTCCAGAAACAGGCCGGTGACGTGGCCCTGACGGGTGGACACCTCGCAGCCGGGGATGAGGAGCACCCCGTTCAGCCGCTGGGGCACGGGGGTGCAGAGATTGTGGTCTGTGATTGCCACCGCGTCCAGCCCCGCCTCTTTCGCCGCCGCGGTCAGCTCCTCCAGGGAGGACAGACCGTCCAACGAGGCGGCGGTGTGGACGTGGAGGTCTGCTTTGTAGGTCATGGCTTCTCCTTTTTCAGTAGGGATCGGTAGTACATCAGCCCCGGCTTTGGGTCGCTCCACTCCCACAGGCCGTCTTTCACCGCCGGGTTGAGAAAGTCCCCCAGCGCCCCCAGGGCCTTGCCGGGCCGGCCCCGTCTCAGCCAGCCCAGGCCGGCCATCAGGTCGGAGGCTCCGAACTGCATTTTACAGGGCCGGAATGGGGGGGGCGGCGGCAGAGGCTCGGGCTTTTTCCACCGGCTGCCCCGGTTGCGGGACAGGGTATACCACATTAAAGGGATACCGCTCTTCGAGGCCCGGGTCAGGGGAAAGGTGCCCCACACCCGGGGGTTGATTTCCAGCAGGCGGGGCTGTCCGTCCGCCCCCTCCTTGAACTCGAACATGGCCAGGCCGGTGTAGCCCGTCTCGGATACCATCCGGGCGGCGTACTCCTCCAGGTCGGGCCGGTCCGCCCGGACACAGCAGGAGGACGGCCCGCCGGACACCGGGTACTCCCGCACCCGGCGGTGGCACAGGGCGGCGCGCACCGTCCCCTCCTCCGCCAGCACGGAGCAGCCCAGCCCAACCCCGGACAGATACTCCTGGACCATGGGGGCCTCGCCGGTGAGGGCCGAAAACCGCTCAAAGGCCGCCGCCCCCTGCTCCGGGGTGGCGGCGATGACATACCGCTGGGCGGCGGACAGGCCGAATTTTTCCCCGCACAGGGGTTTCACCACACAGGGCAGAGAAATGCGGGCGAAAAAGCCGGGGAGGCTCTCCCCCTCCTCAGGGGCGTACCGCGCCGGGACGGGGACGCCCAGCTTCTCCCCCAGCCTGGCCGCCGTCTCCTTGCTGTTGAAGGCGTCCAGCTGCTCCGGGGTGGGGATGCACAGGCCGCACACCGCCTCGAAGCGCGCCCGCTCCGCCGACAGGGCGGCCAGGGTAATTGCCCCCACGGGCAGCAGGGCGGGGCGCTCCCCCTCCCGCGACCCCAGACGGGCGCACAGGTCATAGAGGGCGTCCGTCCAGCCCTCCCGGGGCAGGAGGACGGTCTCGTCCGTATATTTGGAGACAAATCCCAGGGGGGCGGCAACCCCCTCCCGCTCACAGCACACCGTCCGGACCCCGGCCTGGGCCAGGTCCCGGATCAGGGCCAGCGACATGCGGTAGTGTACGTCGGTCATGACAGCAGTCACCATTCTCCCCCCTCAGCGCTACAAATATAGCATGTTTTTCCACAAATTGCAACGGGAAGAAAATCCTTGACATACCTTGTTCCTCAAGGTATACTATACCTTGAGGAACAAAGTATCTGCCAGAGGCGGCAAAAGATGTTTCGCCCGTTTTCTCAAGGGCGGCGGGGTCCGGGGCGGCGTCCTCGGGGAAGAAAGGATGGTCAAGATGAAATTTGACAAGGGACTGATGGCGGGGAGCGGAACCATGCTGGTCCTGTCTCTGCTGGAGAAGGGCGACATGTACGGCTACCAGATGATTGAGGAGCTCTCCCGCCGGTCCAGCGACCTGTTCCAGATGAAGGAGGGCACCCTGTACCCCATCCTCCACGCCCTGGAGAAGGACAAGTGCCTGTCCTCCTACCAGCAGGAGGCCCCCACGGGGCGGATGCGGAAATACTACAAAATCACCCGGCGGGGGAAGCAGCTTCTGGACGACAAGAGGGCGGAGTGGGCGGCCTTCCACCAGGGGGTGGAGCAGGTGCTGTCGGGCGGGGCAAACGCCCTGGCGTGAGGAACCGGCCATGAAGCACATTATGGGGATGTACTCCTGGCTGAGCATCGCTACCTCCGGCATCCGGTTCGGCCCGGACCGGGAGGCAGTGCGGCGTGAGCTGATGGAGCACATGGAGGACAAGACCGCCGACCTGATGCGTATCTTCCCGGACATGACCGAGGAGGAGGCCGGGGAGCGGGCCCTGGCGGGCATGGGGGACGCCTGGGAGCTGAAAAAGGAGCTGGCCAAGGTCCACACCCCCTGGCTGGGGTATCTGTGGCGGTGTACCCAGGTACTGGTGTGGGGGCTGCTGGCCCTGAGTCTGATCGCGGCCCTGGACAGCGCCGGGGACCTTCTGAGAAATCAGGCATACCTCTGGAAGGAGGCCCGGCAATCCCGGGCGGTGGGCCGGGCCCTGTACGAGGACGGCGTCCCCGACTGGGAGGGGGAGCGGCTGGCCGTCCTCCAGGTGGACGGGGAAGCCCGGCTGGACCGGGCGGTAATCTCGGTATCCAAAGCCGCCCGGTGGCGGGAGCCGGAGGGGGACTGCCTCTATCTCCGGCTGCGCATCACCTGGGACCGGCCCTGGGAGACCAACTTTATGGCCATCAGCTGCCTGTGGGCGGAGGACGACCTGGGCAACACCTATGAGATCAACGCCTCCCGGGCCATGCAGGAGGGCTGGAACTGGCGGCAGCGGGATCTGGTCCTGGAGGGTGTCCCCCTTGAGGCAAAGGTGCTGCGCATCCGCCACCTCTGGCGGGAGGACCTGGACCTGTCGGTGGACCTGACGAGGGAGGTGCTCCCATGAGAATACCGAACTTTGTGAAAAAAGGATGGGACCATGTAAAAAAATGGTGGGACCGCCTGCCCAAGCTGCCCCGGAGGTGGCGGATCGTCCGCAACCTGGCGCTGGCGGCGGTACTGGTCCTGCTGGTCCTGGTGCTGCTGGAGTGGCCCTCCCTCAGCTCTTATAGGGCCTTTCAGCGGCTGGAGGGGGCCTACCTGCTCACCCCCTCCCGGCTGGTTTTCCAGGTGGAGCGGGGCAACACCGTCGGTTATCTCTCCGAGGGGGACAGCTGGATTACGGTGGGCAGCGTGGAGACCTACAACGATGCGGGCAAGCCGCTGAATATCGACAAAAAAATTGCCACGCTGCACCAGGTCCTGCCCAAGGAGGGGATCGTGGTGGTCATCCTCCCGGCGAAGAACGAGGACAACGGCGCGGTAGCGGCCGTGTGGGGCGCTCCGGAGCAGGCCGTCTCCGGGACCATGGAGCTGGAGCTGGAGGGCATCAGCAGTCCTTTCCACCCTGATCCTGAGATCCGCCAGAAGTCGGGTCTGGAGACATTTTCCGCCCAGGCCCGGCGGCGGGAGGACGGCTGGTTCATCTTCCAGTTCACCCCCCACGACAACCACCTGGAGGGTACCAGCTGCGCCATGGAGATGCTGCTGGCCTGGGGCCCCGTCTTCAGCGTCTCCGGCAGTCTGGAGCAGCCCTACCGGCTGACCCTGACCGACGCCCAGGGGAAAACCGTGGCCGAGCAGGCGGGCATTCTGCCCCCGGACCAGATGCTGCGCCAGTGGCAGTAGGGGCCGCCCCCCTGGGCGGCCCGCAGAGAGGAGAAACGCCATGGATCGAACAAGCTGGCTGGACACGGCTGTCTCCGGCATCCGCTTCGGCCCCGACCGGAGGGCGGTGCGGGCGGAGCTGGAGGGCCACATGGAGGATAAGACCGCCGACCTTCAGCGCATCTTCCCCGGCATCCCGGAGGAGGAGGCCCGTGAGCGGGCGCTGGCCGGCATGGGAGACCCGGAGGAACTGAAAGTCTCCCTGGCCAAGGTACATAAGCCCTGGCTGGGCTGGCTGTGGACGGCCAGCCGGTGGGCGCTATGGGTCACGCTGCTCGCGCTGAATCTGATTGCCCTGGGCATCCGGACCGAATACGGCAACTCCCTTCGGGGGCGGAGCGGGACGGAAATATACGGCCCCGTCCGGGACGGAGAGCGGGCCAGGCTGGGCCAGTACACCTTCCGGATCACGGCGGCGGCGTACCTGGACGTCCCCGAGGACGGCGTCCGGGCGGACACCCTACAGCTTGTCCTGCGGGCGTCCTCCCCCCGGTTCTGGGAGCGGCTGAGCTGGGAGGCGTTTTATAACAGCCTCACCGCCGTTGGCCCCGACGGGACCCGGTATCCCATGGACCGGCAGGATATTCGGATGAACGAAAGCAAGGGCATTCATCAGTTGTACACCGGCTCGGTGGGGTGCAAGTGGGGCATCTTCTGGCGGGAGGCGGCGGTGTACCTCCCGGCGGAGGGCTGGCGGCCCGGCGATCGGGTGACCCTGGAGCTGGAAAGCCCGGCGGGGAGGATATCCCTGTCCGCGCCGGTGACGGAGAGGGTGGAGGTACCGTGAAAAAGTGGTGGAACAAACTGGAGCGCGCTTTGGAGCGCATCAGCCGGGGGAAAAAGCTGGCCTGCAACCTGGCCCTGTGCGCCTTTCTCCTGGTGCTGATCTGGTCCGGGTTCGGCTATCCCCTGCCCGCGGAGCTGGAGTTCCGCCGCCTGGAGCGCACCCATCTGCTGCCCCGAAGCGAGATTGTGTTCTCCAACGGAGCCCGGAGTGAGGACGGACTGCGGGTGTCCGGAAGCGACGGGTCCGTGTTCGCCCTGGACGGGACGGAGCTGCACCTGCGGGGCCGGTGGTTTGCCGGCGTCCGGGAGGATCGGGCGGTGCTGGCCTGTCTGGGCGAGAATTTCTACCGCACATTTATCCGGGAATTTCCCCTGGACGGCGGCCCTGTCCTGGCGCCTCTGGCCCAGAGTGACGGATACCTGAACCACCCCGGCGGCTACTGGGTCACCCAGGGGTGGGGAGAGACGCCGGAGGGCCACCCCGCCTATCAGTACGATTACCACAATTTTTACGCCTTCCTGCTCTTCGGCGCGCCGGAGGAGACCGTCCGGGCCGAACTGACGGTCCGGGACGGCGGAGCGGAGCACACCGGCGGAGGCTGGGCGCTGGAAAACGGGCTTTGGCTGCTGGGGGTGGACATGGAGGGCTGGACGCCTGCGGAGCAGGTATGGGATATTCCCTACACCCTGCGGCTGTATGACGCGGCGGACACGCTCCTGACAGAGCGGAGCGGAACGCTGTAGGAGGGGGACGCTCCCTCTTCCGCCGGCGGCTGACCCCTTCCCAAGGGACAATTTCAGGGACGCCGGGCAAGCCGGCGTCCCTTTTGCCGTCCAACTACGCCGGGCACTGCCGGCCGGTGTGGTCGATGGTGTACTCTCCCGACAGGATAATCTGGGAGATGGGCACAAAGGTGTACCCCTCCTGGAGGAGGGTCTGTATGATGGCGGGCAGCGCCTCCGGGGTGTGGAGGGCGGCGTTGTGGAACAGGACGATGGACCCGGGCTGGACCTTGGAGGTCACCCGCCGGGTAATCTCTCCCGCCTCCAGGTCCTTCCAGTCCAGGCTGTCCCCACCGGCAGCGGGTTCAAGGTGACTTTTGGCACAGAATCCAGCAATTTTTGTGTTTTTTTATCTCATAGGGAAGATTCAGCGCGGCAAGGCTCTTGTTTATGGTCGCCTTGCGCTGGGTCTTCCCTTTTCTGATGCCCAAAAGCTTCTCCAACTTTACCCGATCTGTGGCATACAACTCATAGCAGCGGACTTTATATAGCCGCTGAAATTCCTGATAAAACCGTTCCAGTTGCGCATTTACATCGTCCACGTCTGAGGTTTCCCCGTCCGGGACAGACCGGTTCAGATAGTGTTGCAGAAAAGCGTCAAGGGATGGAAGGTTTTCCCTTCCAAGATAGCGGACCTCCTGTCTGCCCCTCCCCTGCATCCAGCCGAGAATACAGTGTGGGTAGTAGTCCACATCAAGAGAAAATCTTTTCAGTTTGTCCAAAAATTCCTTCAGCTGCCTCACCTTTTCAACCGCCAGTTCATTGGGACAAAGATTCCTCTGTTTGTCGATGTAGAAAAGTGTGTTGATGTGTCGTTCTCCTTTGCGCCAGTAGTCCTGCATCACTGCTGTCATCGCCTTTTCACTGCGGCAGCCTCTTACGCGTTTTATTGCGCCATACATTTTATTGACCCGATGACACTGTGCATCTATCATCTGTATCGTTGGCACTATAACATAAAGATTTACTGTTTCTCCGGCTCCCATTCGCCTTCTGCCCAACATTTGAAGAAAATCTTCCTCTGCACAGAAAGGCAAAACAATGTGTTTTACTCTGGGATCAGTGATATTTACGCCGTTATCCAGTACCTTTGTTGTAATCAACACCTGTTCATCGTAGCGTGATTCCTGAATCAGTTTTCGCCATAGCCTGCTGTTCTTCCCTCCGGCATCCAGCACACCAACGCTGATACCTTTTGCTGAAAGCTCCCTACTCAGCCGCCCGCCGTTCTGCTTTGAAGAGGTGAAGATCAGCCATTTTTCTTTACGGTCTTTATTCTGGCAAATCTCTTTGATAATCTCCTCCGGTTCTTCAAAGAACTGCGTATGATAAGTTCCTTTTCTTAATTCATTTTGATACCAAAATAGCTGAGATGGCACAAGGGGGACGGCTCCGTCACGGGTGGGCTGGAATCGATTCAGCACATTGTTGATTACATCTTTGGAGTTCTTCATTGTGGCCGACATAAAAATCAGAACAGAGCTTGCAAAATCCTTCACCAAACACTCTAAAACGAACGTTGTCATTGGGTTAAACAGAGAGTCCTCCAAAAAGAAATGCGCCTCGTCCATCACAACATAATCAGGCATCTTTAGCAATCCTGTTTCTGCAATATTTAAAAACTCCTGATAGTTCAGAAATACGATCTCTGCTTCTCTTTCCAAATCCTCACTGGACACATGGTAAGTCTTGAACCGCTCATGAAAGTAATAATCGTCTCTTTGCTTTTCAATTCCAGGAAATTCCTGTGCCATTTCCTTTTCCATCTGCTCCTTGAGTGCAACCCGGTTTCCGAGATAAAGGATCCTCCGTTTATTTTCTGCCGCGTATCGGCACAGCTTTTTAAGAATAAATGTCGTTTTCCCTGTGCCTGTGGGAGATTCAATAAAAACGCGGGAGGCTGCCTGGATCAGGCCCTGCCCTCGCCACTCTTTATAGCTTTCTCCAATCCCATCTGTCAGCCATTCGCAGCAAAACTTAAATTCCCGCGCACCATTGACCATTTTCTCTCCAGCTCTCATAATCAGCAATAAAAATTTGATTTATTTTAATAATATAAATCAAATAAATTTATTGTCAAGTAATGCCGCAACAGTTTTGGTAAGCTTTTATACCTCTCCCAACGGTATAGTAAGTCGCCACTGTCATACAACGGCAGGATGGCTGCATATTATTGCCTTATAAAGGAGGAAATGGTTATGATTATTACCAATACTTATTTGACCGCAGACGCATCACAGCGTCTTATCCGTCAGGCCGCGATTCACCGCCGCTGCATCCTTCTGCTGCAAGCCGCCCGTACCGGGAGGTAGCCCATGGATGCCATTTACGCCCGACAGTCCATCGACAAAAAGGATAGTCTTTCCATTGAGGGGCAGATTGAGCACTGCCGCCGTTATGCCGGAGAAGGTGCTCTGGTTTTTCAGGACAAGGGTTTTTCCGGGAAAAACACCAAGCGCCCCGCCTTTATAGAGCTGATGCAGGCTGTAGAGGCGGGGCAGATTCAAAAAATACTGGTCTATCGTTTGGACCGTTTCAGCCGCTCGATTGCAGACTTCAGCCGGCTGTGGGAGATTTTACAGCAGTACGGCGTGGAGTTTCAGTCGGTCACAGAGCAATTTGACACATCCTCGCCCATGGGGCGGGCCATGCTGAATATTGTGCTGGTGTTCGCCCAGCTGGAGCGGGAGACCACCGCCGAACGGGTCAAGGACAACTACATACATCGTTTCTCCCTGGGGGCCTGGCCTGGAGGCCCCGCGCCCTATGGCTTCGACCTGACGAAAGTGACGGACGAGGGGCGGCGGGTGTCCTCTCTGAGTGCAAACGACCAGGCAGAAATTGTCCAAAGAATTTTTGAGGCGTATGCCAGGCCAGAGACCTCCCTGCGCAGTATTGCAAGAGAGCTTACCGCCCAGGGTATCCACGGTCCCAAGCGGGAGGCCTGGGACAATGTGACCCTCTCCCGTATTCTGCACAGCCCCTTGTACGTCCGCGCAGACGAAGATATATACTGGCACTACCTGGCTATGGGACTGCAAGTTCAGCAGGGTATAGAGGCCTTTGATGGCCTTCATGCCTGCAATGTGATCGGAAGGCGTGACCGCAGCAGAAACAAATATAATGCCCTCGCGGGGCAGCTGCTCACAGTTGCCAACCACGAGGGTATTATTGACTCTGGGTTATGGCTTAGAGTTCAGGAAAAACTGTCCAAGAATCCCCAAATATCCCGCTCCAATGCCGGAAAGTACTCCTGGCTGACCGGGCTGATGAAATGCGGGAAGTGCGGCTATGCAGTGAAGATCAACTACAGCAAACCAGAGGACCGTTTTTATTTGATTTGCTCAGGGCGCTCCAACCTGGCAAGCTGTGACGCTTCCATCCGCGTGGATCTGCGGGAGCTGGAGCGGCAAGTGGCGGCCCAGCTCCGGGAGCTGCTGGACGCCTGCCCGCTGGAGGATATCTGCCCCGACAGCCGGGAAGCATCGGAGGAGTTGCTGGCGATTGAGCAAAAAATTGATCGGCTGGTCAATGTGCTGGCCGAGAGCAGCGAGGTTTCCGCCATGTACATCACCAAGCAGATAGACAAGCTGCACAAGGAGCGGGAGGCGCTGCTGGCTCGGAATATCCCGGCCTGCTCGCCCGGCAAGCGGCTGGACTTCGATGCCGCCAGCTTTGAAGAAAAGAAGCTGATTGCCGCTGAGTTTATCGACCGTATCCTGCTGGATGATAACCGTGTCAATATCATATGGAAGATTTAGCTCTCATGGAACAAAGCTGTTCGGTGAGAGCTAATCTTTTATCAAGCGCGGTAATTTTTTATAACGAAACGAACCATATAGTAAAAATTAAGGGCCCCAAGGGGAAGGACAAATCATTGTTCTTCCCCTTGCTATCAATAAGAAGAGCACTAATATGATACTTCACCACAATATATTGATATTATTATAGATACATTAAAATATAACAACAATATATACTATATTATAATAATACATAGGTATATTATTATAGAAGGAGAGAAATAATTATGGCAATCTGGAAAACTGGAAACGGAGACGGCAACTACTTTAATGAGGATGCCAAGGAATTGGTGGCCGCCTATATCATGCGCCCCGACAAGGCAATTCACGGATATACGGGCGGCTATGGTGTTGATCCATACTTTCCAGCTGAGAGTATGAAGATTGTTTCTGAGCGGTTTGGAAAGCAGCAGGGGGTGCAGCTGCGCCACTTTGTGGTATCCTTTACCCCCGATGAACTGAATGACCCCGCTATCGTCAATATGATTGCGCAACAGTTTGCAATGTATGTCGGACAAAGATATCAGGTCATCTATGCTGTACATGAAAATAAGCCCCATTTGCATTTCCATCTGATGCACAATTCTGTAAGTTATTTGGATGGACGCCGCTATTATGGAAAAAGGCCGGAATTTCATGATTATCAAAGGGTCTTGAAAGGAATCCTGGCACAATACGGAATCTACGGGCTGACCTATGTATCAAATAAACGGAAAGAACAATCCCCGGAGTAATATCCCGGGGATTGCTCCTCTCTATCCGTTTAGTTTAGCACTTTGCAGGATGTAGTCTTTTATCGCAACCTTTGGGATGCGCCAGGTGCGCCCGTTGCGATAGGCCTTTAACTCGCCGTTGCCCAACAGGGCGTACATGGCGTTATACCCCACCCGTAATGCTTCACAGGCTTCGTCTACTGTTAAGATATCTGCGTATTCCTCCAGCATGGTATCACACTCCTTTGGAAAAGATGATTTACCATGATGTTGGGTATCTGCGGAACATTTTGGCTTTAAGAAATCCGGTGCAGTTTTTGATAATTCTCTTTAAATAATCTTCTCCTTTGCCAAATAATTTTTGAAACGCCAACCTATCCATTGATATTAAATTATGCGTAGTCATCATATTTCCATTTGCCGCTGTATTCCACATTCCCTTCGGTATCGTAACTGGTCCCTTCCCCATGCCTCATATCGTTTTTATAGTACCCCTCATATTCAATAACATCGGAATGACTGTAGTACTCGCGGCCATAGCCATCCATCTTCCCGTCCTTCATTTCTCCCTCATACCAGAGGTAACTTCCGATGTACACTCTGCACTCGCCGTTTGGCTCTTCCCCCTTAAAATTCCCTACTGTTACAGAATCGAATTCTACTTTTTCTACATCGGGAAGAGGAATCAATGGTGCGAAGCTGACATTACGCGCAAGATCAAGCGCATACTCGTTTCCGCTTCCATCCCGGCGTCCATCCTTGAACATCCCCTCATAGGTCACAAAGTTGACCCAATTCTGATATGCGTCAGCAAATTCTTTAGAGGTTTCGCTGTCGTGGCATATCTGCTGGAGACTGCTTAGAACAGACCCATGGGGCAAATTAAATTGCAGGCCATACCCCTCAAGCCGGCCCTTCTCAAACTGACCGATGTACGCAATATTGAAGAACCGGTTCTCATACTCCAGCACTCCGTACTCTATTTCGGAAGCACAGTACAAAATACCGTAACCAGAGGCAAAATTATCTTTTAACTCCCCGCAGTAGAGGTAATTGCTTCGGTCCCTGGTGATCTTATATTGGTTCTCTCCGAACACATGGTCTGGGGACATATATTGCAATTCTCCATCTGAATGTTTTGACAGCCAGTTGCTCAATGCCTGCTGTTCAGCGGAAAAGGAAACAAGCACCATATTGTTTGTGTCCACCCATGACGCCTGGTTGGTCAGATAAGAAATTGAGGGGCTGCTGACCGGCTCTGGGATCTGGATCGGCTTCGATTCTGGGGTGGGTTCTGGCTCTGGTGTCTGGACCGGTTCCGGCTCTGGTTCCGGTGTCTGATCTGGCTCTGGTTCATCTGGGGGAACGGGGAGCAGGGGTTCCGGGAACTGACTTGGCGTGTCCTGAGAAGCAGCTTCGGCTTGGACCGGCTCTGAGGCCGCCGGCATTGGTTTGGCTGCCTCTCCTGGCGTATCCACCTCTGGCAGTGTAAACAGCCCAAACACAAGAACCCCAATAAAGGCAACACCTACACCAACACCAATATTTTTTGTTTTTTGAGAAACTTTGCCCTTTTTGTATAGCCTCATAAAAATCAGAATGATCCCAATAGGAAAGACAAAAAAGGTGGTAACGATACAGACAGGCAGGCTAAACAGTATCCCTGTCTTCTTTTGGTCATTCTTCACGGCAAAATCCTCCTGTATTTAATCTTTATGCCTTTCAGAGCATGGTTTATACTTATCAGATATAATAACATAATTTTAGATTCATGTCAATTCTGAATCCGATCGGGTAACATATATCCGAGGTGAGGGCATGAAAGTAATCTATGAGCGTGAATATCTGCAAGTAGGCTTGAAAATCGCCTATTACCGCAAATTGCGGGGGCTGACACAGGAGCAGCTTGCCGAGCGGATTGACCGTACTCCGGCCTTTATCGGTCATGTAGAAGCTCCCAACATCAGCAAAGCCGTCTCTCTGGATACGCTCTTTGATATCGCCTCTGTGCTGGAAGTACCGGCTTATAAATTTTTGATGTTTGATGATTAAATGGTGATTGCCATTTTCTGAACTGTATATTATCTTCATAGAAAGCGTGGAGCGAACTGCTCCGCGCAATTTATTTGTGGAGGTAATTTACAATGAGAGAATCCGAAACCTGTAGCGTATGTGGGGAACCCTACCCGCTGGACCAACTGACCGAGTTTGACGGTCAACTGCTCTGTTCGAGCTGCCTCGGCATTGAAACAATGGGCTGCTCCCGCTGCGGACGGCGCATCTGGAACGACGACAACGCCGGGGACGGCAATACTCCGCTGCGTCATTCCTGCTATGAACAGTTTTATACCGACTGTTCGCACTGTGGCAGGACCATCCCGTATGACGATGCCTATTACGAAGATGATGACCGGGACGACCCGCTATGCTGGGGCTGCTACTGCCAGACCCAGCAGGACAAAGAGATTCACGAGTATTCCTATAAGCCTGTGCCTATCTTTTACGGCAAGGGCGACCGCTATTTTGGCGTGGAACTGGAAATTGACGGGGCGGGGGAAGATTCCGACAACGCTTGTCAACTCATGCGACTGGCGAACCGAGGCCGGGAGCTGATCTACTGCAAGCACGACGGAAGCCTGGAGGACGGTTTTGAGCTGGTCACGCACCCCATGACGCTGGCCTTCCACCAGAACGACATGCCATGGGAGAATATCTTACAGGAGGCCGTGGAGCAAGGCTATCAGTCCCATAAAGCATCTACCTGCGGCCTCCACATCCATGTGAACCGCTCCGCCTTTGGACATACTGAGGCCCAGCAGGAGGCTTGTATTGCCCGTATTCTCTACATCGTGGAAAAGTTCTGGGACGAGCTGTTGAAGTTCAGCCGTCGGACCCAGAGCCAGCTTAACCAGTGGGCGGCCCGATACGGTTACAAGGAACATCCCCAAGAAATTCTTGACCACGCCAAAAAGGGGAACGGCATCGGGCGCTATGCCTCGGTCAACCTTCAAAATCAGGATACCATTGAATTTCGCATCTTTCGCGGGACGTTGAAATACAACACGTTGATCGCCACCTTGCAGCTTGTGGATAAAATCTGCAATATGGCGGTTGCCCTGTCTGACGAGCTGTTGAAGCCGCTGGCGTGGACTTCCTTTGTCTCCGGCTGCACTCAGCCGGAGCTGGTACAGTATTTGAAGGAACGGCGGCTGTATGTCAACGAGCCAGTCGCGGAGGGGGAGGAAATCTGATGTGCTGCCTCTTTGGTATACTGGACTATGGCGGCAACTTCACAGGCCGCCAGCGGACGGCCTTACTGTCCATCCTTGCCGCTGAATGCGAGGCCAGGGGGACGGATGCCTCTGGGATTGCCTACAACTCCGGCGGGAGCCTCCATGTCTATAAACGGCCTATGCCCGCTCACAAGCTGCGGTTTCGGATTCCTAACGATGCCCCTGCCATTATGGGCCATACCCGTATGACAACCCAAGGCAGCGAAAAGAAGAATTACAACAATCACCCGTTTTTAGGTCAAGCGGGAGGCCAGCGGTTTGCGCTGGCCCACAATGGCGTTCTCCACAATGACAGGATGCTTCGGCGTTCCTTAAAGCTCCCGCAGACCAAGATCCAGACAGACAGTTATGTTGCCGTTCAGCTCATTGAAAAGAAAAAAGCCCTCGACCTTGCCAGCCTGAAATATATGGCTGAACAGGTCGAGGGTTCTTTCACGTTTACTGTGCTGGACGAGGGGAACACCTGGTATCTGGTCAAGGGGGACAATCCCATGTGCCTGTGCCGCTATCCCCGAAGCGGGCTGTATCTCTATGCCTCCACAGAGGAAATCCTTGGAAACGCCTTGGAGAAAATGAGGCTTAGACTGGAAAAGCCCAAACGGGTGGAGGTATCCTGCGGGGATATCCTGCGAATCAACCCCGGCGGCGTTGTAACACAGGGCAGATTTGACACGGAGAATTTCTGGTGGAGTGATTTACCGCTGTTTCACCGCCCATATGCCAGTCGCACATATAGGCCGCAAAATGATTTTGAGCGGGAGTATCTGGACGAGGTAAAATCTGTAGCGGCCTCGTTCGGCTACGCCCCGGAGAGCATTGACAAGATTTTGGATCAGGGCTTTACGCTGGATGATGTAGAGGAACTGCTTTACTGTGGACAGCTTTAAAGTGTGCCGATAGGGTACACCCTAATGGCACAGTAAAAAAGCGTCCCGATAGGGTCGGTTTCGGACTTTTGGCATATGCCAGTTTCCACGGCGGCCCTATTGGGAATTTCCTGTCAATCTGGTTCCTGCGCTTCAAGGTGTGCCGGCAAATCGCGTCCCTTGGTACAGACAGAATGTATGTAAACGATGTAACAATTCGTGTCAACGCTGTAAAGCACCACGTCATTTCGAGTGGTAAAGAGGCGGATGCCCCGCTCCCGCCACGGGGACACATCATAGAGCGGATATTTCAGCGGAAACGTGGTCAGGTTCTCCTGAATCTGTGCCTTTAGACGCTCGTACCATATCTCGGACAGTGCCGGGTCGTGGAGCTGAAACATGATATAATCCGCTTTTTGCTCAATGTCGTCCGCAGCTGTCCGGGTGTAGACGATTTTATATCGCTGTATGCCGTCCACGGGCAAACCTCTCCCTCATTCTGGAATCTAACTCTTCCTGAGAGCAAACGCGCCCGGAGACGATATCCTCTCCGCTCTTGGACAGTATGGCGCCGATTTCCTCCTGAGTCAGTTCATCCCAGGCCTTCAGCGTGGGGCGAAACGGCATCCCGCCTTCCCTGATGCTTTGCTGGGCAAAAATACGCACAGCCTCCGCAAAAGATGTGCCCAGGCTTCGATAAAGCTCCTCTACCTGAGCTTTTAGCTCCCCGTCCATTCTGACCTGTAGTGTTGCGTCCATAGACATGGTATCGCCTCCTTGTAGTGCCACTGTACTACATTTCTGCTTTGGTGTCAAGGCAGCAAAATTATCATTTACATACATGCTTCGATTATGACAGGAAAGGACTGATAAAAGTTGAAAATCGGCTATATCCGTATCAGCACGACAGATCAGAACACTGCCAGACAGGAAGTGCTGATGCAGGAGTTTGGTGTTGACCAGGTTTACGTTGACCGTATGAGCGGCAAAAACACGGACAGGCCGGAGCTAAAGCGTATGATGAATTTTGTGCGCAGCGGCGATACAGTGATCGTGGAATCCATCAGCCGCTTTGCCCGGAACACCCGTGATCTGCTGGACCTGGTGGAGCAGCTGACCGCGAAACAGGTAGAGTTTGTGTCAAAGAAAGAGTCCATTGACACAACCACACCCAGCGGAAAATTTATGCTTACCATCTTCGGTGCGGTGGCGGAGCTGGAGCGGGAGTACATATTACAGCGCCAGCGGGAAGGGATTGCTGTAGCCAAGGCCGCTGGCATCTATAAGGGCCGCAAACCCATTGAACATCCAGAGTTCGATGGAGTTGTCCGGCAGTGGCGGGAGGGACGTATAACGGCGGTGGAGGCCATGAAACGGCTAAACATGAAACCCAGCACATTTTATAGAAAGGTCAAGGTGAGCTGAATGCAGTGGACATTGTTAGGGTTTATTGTTACGTTGGTCATTCTCTGCGTTATGGAGGATGTCAGTAGCCAAGAACGGAAAGGGAGGATAAAGGCATGATGACAATTACATTTGCGGCGGTAGGCACCGCTCTGGCACAGTTTGCGGAGGGGGCGGTATTGGCGGCTTCTGTCTATCTGGTCAGTCGGGGTGTGAGAAATCCGCTACAGAACAAAAAGAAGTAGACCGCGTTTCAGGGGCTTGGAGGTTATGACTTCAAGCCCCTGAATATATCGATTGAATTTTGCTTTTCTTTTTGTCTCGGGGATATTGTAAAAGCTTGAGATTATGATATAATGTTTAATCATTCCAACAGCAGCGGAGGGGTGAAGAGCTTGCCAAGATTACGCGACCCAATCCATGGGTTTATTGAGCTGTCAGAATTAGAGCTGGAAATTGTGGATTCCGCACCGTTTCAGAGGCTGCGGAATATTAAGCAGCTTGCGACTACATATCTTGTTTATCACGGCGCGGAGCACACCAGATTTGGGCATTCCTTGGGCGTGATGCACTTGGTTGATCGAGCGTTCTGCTCTGCGACTGCAAACTATCAAGCAGAACAGGGAGAACCACTCTTCTCCGATGTAGACCACGCTTGGTATAGGCAACTGTTGCGTTTGATTGCGTTAGTACATGATTTGGGACATGCCCCATTCTCTCATGGCTCCGAGGCGTTGTTTGATGAAGGACTGGAGCATGAGGACTTTACAAAAATCATAATCTGCGAAACTGAGATTGCAGATATCATTGTAAGAATCGGTGAAAAGTTCTGTGAGGAACATGGAACTGATGATTCTTATCAAATTTTGCCTCAACTGTTGTGGAACATTTATGGTGAGAAAAATCCAGAATCAGACCCACAGTATATAGCGCATCTTCCTGACTTCAAGTTTTTGAAAACCTTTATGGACAGTGAGCTTGATTGTGACAAAATGGATTATCTTCTGAGAGATTCCTATTACTGTGGTGTCAATTACGGAAAGTATGACTTGAACCGCGTAATTGATTCACTGACTGTTTACAATAATAAGGCCCAAAATATCAAGCAGCTGGCTTTACAAAAGGGCGGGGTTCATGCCTTTGAAGAATTTGTAATCGCCCGATATTTCATGTTCATTCAGGTTTACTTTCACAAGACCAGACGATATTTGGACAAGCTTCTTGTTCGTTGCATTGGAGAAATTTTAGATCATCAACGGTATCCAGCGGATGTGAAAGAATACCTAAAGTGGAACGATGACCTGATAATTGAGAAGATAGCTCAAAATGTCACTAATTCTGAGAATGCCAGATGTTTTGTGAAACGGGAAGTAATGAGTTGCGTTTATGAAACGCGCACACATGCAAACGGTAATACAAACAGCAGCGATTTACAGGTATATCGGCTGCTGTTGAAGCAGTTAAGAGAAGCTTTGCCCGAAGCTACCATAGAAGTAGACGAGGCCAGCAAGCTAGCGCATAAAATTCCCATCATGGAGCGCTATGATGCTGACAGTGGAAAGGGAATCCCGATCATCTCCAACTATTTAAACAAACCTACCAGTATTGCAGATGAATCTTTACTTTTGAGCGGACTTACACAGCCAATCAATATCAAACGTATTTATGTGGATAAGCAGCACTCAAAACAGGCAAAACAGATGGTCAGAGAGTATTTAGACGCGGAAGGTGACGAATAAAATGATAAATAATGTAGCTTATATTATAAATGAAATCGCCTCGATCACCGGTCATTCCCCGGTCAAGAAAGCTTTGCAGAAGACGGTTTTCCTGCTGGAGACAAAAGGGGTCAACTTGGATTTTGATTACATTTTACATTTTTATGGGCCGTATTGCGCGGAACTTGACCATGAAACAACGAAACTGAGCTCAGACGGTGTTGTCAACTTTGAATATACTAAATATGGGCACAAAATGTCGGTTGCGCCAGAGTGTTTGCCCTCATTAGAAACGAACCTTTCAGAAGATTCGCTGCGTCTTGCCCATGAGGTAATTACTCGTTATAAAGATCGCTCCGCCTCCGATCTGGAGTTGCTGACGACCGCAATTTACGCATACAAGCACACCGATGCACAGACGCGAGAAGATGTAGCTGAAAAGGTTAAGATCATCAAAGGGGAAAAATACGACGACCAGGAAATCCAGTGGGCGCTGGGAGAGTTTCCCTATTTTGGAATTACTCTATAAATGACAAACGCAGGGCTGCCTATTTCTGGACAGTCCTGCGTTTTTATCTTGCAGTGTGCCGTATCCCCTGCGCCGCAAGGGATTCCAACTGCTGCCAGCGTATCCACATCCCACTGGATGGGCTCCATACCGATGGAGCGCACGGCGCTGATGGATTTGTCGTCGTAGTCGCCGTAGGGCAGCCGGACCAGGGTGGGGCGCACCCCGGTGACCGCCTCAATCTTGTCGTTGCAGGCGTTCAGGTCGGCGGTCACCTCGTCAGCGGAGAGCTGGGGGTAGTGGGCGTGGGTGTTGGAGTGGTTCATCACCTCGTGGCCCGCGTCGTGGAGGGCCTTCACCGACTCCGGGAATTTATCCACCCACTCCCCCACCACAAAGAAGGTGGCCGGGACCTTGTACTGTCCCAGAATGTCGATCAGCTGCTGGGTGTCCTCGTTGCCCCACGGTAATGTTATTTTGCGGCACAGAGCAGTCTCAAGGCTGTGTCGTTTTTTTGATCATGTTGGCAACGTTTAATGGCTCGGCGAGGACTTGGGTGCCGTCAGGAGTTTTTCCGGTAGAGAAAGCTGTCCTCCAAAAGTCATAGTTATTCTTTCCACCGAAAATTGTGGAAGCCATACTGCGATCTTTCCAGATCGCAAGTGCTTTTAAGTTTTCTAAAAAAGTCCTGATATTTTCCCAGAGCTGATCCGGCAACTTTTGCTGGAATAGATTTTCGTCGTCATACATAGCACCCGTGAACGCAAAGTGGTTTTTAATTAAAAGCTTGATATATTGAATCCAGTTGTGCATGATCTCTTCTTTGAACAGACGGCAAGCAATCAAATGTTCATCGGGGATACTGTTGCCTGATCCCGTTGCAATCTTATTTTCAATTTTATTGGTTCCCAATTCATCGTCAAATTTATCAATCAGCAATTCTTCTGCAATAATATTACACAACTGAATAAGTTGCTCTTTTTCCAGGATTCTTGGATTGATCCCTTCGTCAACCCGATAATCAATAGGCGTGCTTAAAATGGTTTTTGCATTGACAAAGGATGAGAGCAGAGTTTTTTCAAACGTGCTGTACGACAAAGGCAGGGCTGTACCTCGACCTTCAAAATTGATGTAAGATTGTAGTTTGTTATCCGGACTGCGAGTAATGGCATTCTTCTGGCTGTTGATAATATATACTTTCACGTTGCCACGCTCGCCTTTAAAATGTTCAACCAGATTTTGTTCAGAAAAGGAGAAATTATCCTCTTGCAGACCATGATCTCGCTGATATTTCTTCAAACGCTCTGTATACAGTGTATCGTGCAGCTGGCGAACAATAGCTTTATCAAAAGCGATTTGTTTCAGTTTACTTCCGGCGATTGTGTTTGTTTCGATCAATCGGTCAATGTCTGGTTCGATAAAAAGCCTGACAACAATTTTACGTACTCCAAGCATTAACTGAGCAACAGCCTTATGCTGCCCATCAAAGATTTTAATTTTTCCCTCGTCAATTCGGGCAAGACTTAAATGAAGCTGTGGATTTGGCTTGTGAAATTCTTTAATGAGCAGACTGATTGAACTATTGATCCCTCTGGGATTGATTGCTTCGTCATGGTATAGGTATTCAATCGGGACACAGATAAAAGCAGTCTTCTCATTGGTTAGAGTGTCCGTGAAAATTTCGGTTCGGCGCACGCTGGTGTCTCCAATTTCATCAAAGGAATATACCAGTTCTCCTTGTTCCTCTTTGCATTTAAATCCAAATCGAGAGCCTCCATTCGCAACTAATACATGTTTTAATGAGGGAACTTCCTTAACTGATTCAGCGTCCTTTATGATTTGATCTAATTGAAACAATTTTTTTGCCACAACCAGATCGGCATCCTGCTTTGATTTATTACAGTGCTCATGAGCGAGTGCAAAGTTTGAAGGTTCATCTTTTCCTCCATTTGCTAATGGATGGATGTGGTCAATATTAACACTTTGCACATCTAAATCAATCTCTTTTTCACATATGAAACATTTATGATTTTGAATTCCCCACAACTGTTTAATTAATTCCAGTTTATCATCACTGCTCAATGAATCAAGATATTTTGAGTTTCCCATATAATAGCCCCCAATAATTAAAGTAGCATAATTATGCCATATCTGCGCAGCAACCACAACTTAAATACAAAACGCCGCATACAGAGGCACAGATTTCTGCCCATCCTCCAAACCAAAATTCTTTCCGGACAGCTTGATGGCATAGTTCGGCTGGTACGTTTTCCGATAGGCATTCAAACTCTTGGCCTGGGTATGCTCCGCCGCCTTGACCTCGATGGGGATGACGGCCCTATCCTTCTGCACCAGGAAATCCACCTCATAGCCGTGATCCCCCGTCCAGTAGTAGCAGCTGTGTCCACCGGCAATGAGCTGGTTGCAGACATAATTCTCCGCCATGCCACCCTTGAAGTCGTCCAGATCATGGGTGGGGTACAAAATATCCTCTGGAATAATTTCTTTCTTTGCGCACAGCAGCCCCACATCGGACACATAGGTCTTGAAAGCGTCGATATCCCGGTAATTCTCCAGCGGCTTCTTCGCCTGCTCTGCCCGAAATACCCGGCTCACGATGCCGGAGAGGACAAGCCACTCGATAGCGTTCTCAAACTCAGAGGCCCGCCCGCCCTTTTTCACCAGCTTGTACTGGAAACGGGTGTTTTTCTTGGAGAGCTGTACGGTGATATTGTCATAGACCAGCCGGGTCTTTTTGATTTCGTTCTCCTTGTTGTACTTGCTCATGTCGTTGAGGTAAGCGGTCAAAATTGTCTCCTGGATGTGCCGCACCAGGATATAGTCGTGGGTATCCACGAACTTGCTGACGCAATCGGGCATCCCACCCACCACCTGGTACTGACGGTAATAGCTCATCGCCGCCTCATGGAGGGCGGCGGGCATGGGGGTATTATTGGCAAAACAGGTTTTGATCTGCTCCACCAACTCTGCCTCGCCGTAGGCCAGGAGAAATTCCTCCATATCCATAGGGTAGAGGGTTTTCATATCCACCTTCCCTACCGGGAAAGAGAACTGTTTCCGATTGACCGCTACCCCCAGCAGACTGCCGCAGGCGATCACATGATACTCCGGGGCCTGTTCACAGAAGTATTTCAGGGCGGTCAGCGCCCGTTCGCAGAGCTGCACCTCATCGAAGATTACCAGCGTTTTTTCTCGAATGATGGTCTGCCCGGCGATGCGGGAGAGTAGGGGGACAAGATAACTGGGCTCGATGCTCTCGTCAAAAGTCTTAATGAGGCTGGGATTGGTTTCAAAATTGAAATAAGCCACGTTTTCATAGTGCTTTTTCCCAAATTCCAGCAGGATATAGGTTTTGCCTACCTGCCTGGCCCCTTGTAGGATCAGGGGCTTGCGGTAGGGACTGCTCTTCCATTCTAGAAGGTATTTTGTCACCTTGCGTTCCATGCTTTGACCCCCTGTGTTAAATATGAAATTATTATATCCGATTTTGATGTAAATTTCAACATTAATTTCACATCATTTTACAAAACCGGATGGGGACTATTTATCAGCAGTCCCCACCCGGTTCGTTCAGGATACCCAGCTCGTCCGAAAACAAGTATGTAATTTCGATGTGTCCGTCCTCAAAGACTAGAATCTCTTTCACGGTCTCAGCCACGGTGGTGCGGTCCAGTTCTGTGAGCTTTCCGTGTTCCAGCAGGGAGGCGATCCATGGCCGTTCAAAGATGTTTTCCGGCTGCTTCTGTTCCAGCTGTGTCAATTGGGCGGACAGCGCTTCTTCCTGACGAGTGTAATCCTCTTTGTAGCGCGAATATTCGACCTGGGTAAGTAATCCGGACCGAAAATCCTCATAGGCGCTCTTTTTCAGATGATAGACCCGCTCCAGATTGCCCTGTATGCGCTCCCGCTCCACATGTAAACTGCGGATCTTTTTCTTGGGAGCGGCTTCCTCTGCAAGGACTTTTAAGTCGCCAACCGCCTGAATGATCTTATTCAGATCGTCCAGGACGATCTGCTCCAGCTCCCGCTGAGAGATACCGTGACGGGTACAGGCACTGGGGCCGTAACGCTTGTAGGACCCGCAGCAATAGTAGACGCCGCCCGGGTGATTGGTCTTACTCATGGCACGCCCGCAGTCGCCGCAGCGGAGAAACCCGGCGAAAGGGGTGACGTTCTGCTCGAAGGCGGGACTGCGGGTGTCCTTTGCCAGAAGGGCCTGCACTCTCTCCCATTGTTGCCGGGAGATGATAGGCTCGTGGGTCCCTTCCACAATCGTCCACTGGCTCCGGTCCAGCTGCTTCGCCCTGCCGTGCATAATCTGCCGGGGGGCCCGGCCCTGCTCCATGTTGCCGATGTACATCTGATTTTTCAGCATCCGGTGAATGGTAGAGTAGGTCCAGTAGGTAGTTTTCCCAAGCTTCTGGCCGTTGTGGTAACGCTCCCCGTTCAACTTCTTGTACTCGCTGGGACAGGGAATGCCCTCTTCATTCAACAGCTTGGCAATTCTGATTTTCCCGTTCCCCTGCTCATACAAATCGAAAATGCGCTGGACCACAGCGGCGGCGTAGGGGTCGATCAGCAGCTTGTTGTGGTCCTCTGGGTCCTTCCGGTAGCCATAGGAAGCAAAAGCCCCTATGAATTGCCCCTGCCGCTGCTTGGACTGCATGGCGCTTTTAACCTTGTTGGAGATGTCCCGGGCATATTGCTCGTTAAACACATTCTTAAAGGGAAGCAGCATGTCATAAGGGCCATTTTCACTGTCAATGTGGTCGTTGATCGCCAGAAAGCGCACTCCATGCTCCGGGAACCAGCGTTCCAGATAGCGGCCTGAGTTAATGTAGTCCCGCCCGAACCGGGAGAGGTCTTTGACAATGACACAGTTGATTTTTCCAGCCTCTATGTCGGCGATCATCCGCTGAAAATCTGGGCGCTGGAAATTTGTCCCTGTGAAACCGTCGTCACTGTACTGGCCGATTACTTGCAGATCGGGCTGTCGGGCAGCAAAATCCTCCAACAGAGCCCGTTGGTTGGCAATGCTGTCACTCTCAGGCTTGTCTCCATCCTCCCGGGACAGGCGGGTATAGAGAGCGGCCCGCCATATGGCTTGGGATGGGCTTAGGGATGGTGCGTTTCGCTTTGTCCGGGCCATAAAGCGGACCCCCTTTCTTTCGTATTATTTGATGTACGCTATGCGCCGCAGTGGGCGCGGAGCAGATCCCGCACCAAGTCTTTGATCCTCCTCTGTGAAGAAAACTGCCGCTCGATACGGTAGTACCGGCGCTGCTCCTGTACGGAATCCTGGTCAACAGTGTGTGTCGCAGTTTGCATCTAAAGTCCTCCCTTCTTTTTCATTCATATTTCTTTCATAGGCTGTTTATGTCAGGCAAGAACGGCGTATATAGTTTGCGTGGCAGAAGGCTGAAATTTGGTATAGGTGATGCTTTTGCCTGAGCCAGCAATTTGAAAGTGTTTTTTGAGATATTCCTGTACTGTCTTATGCTTTTTTGCTTCCTTGAATTGTTCCGGTGAGAGTCCGGCTTCATCCCTGATCTGCTTTGGGGTCAAACATACACCGTCGGCTAGTTGGGAAAGCGAATTCAGCAGTTTTCCAGCATGGGTCTGCTTTCCAAGATACTCTCTGCTTACAACTGCGGCAATCTGGCAGCTTTCCGGAAGTTCAGTAAACTCTTGAATTGCGCAATCCTCAAAATAGTCTTTCAAATACCGGATCACGCCGTTAGGCGGTTGTAGCAGCCACAGTTCAATTGGCTGAGCCTCGCCGTGGTTTCGGAGTGCGCTGCGGAAAACCATCTGCACAAGGTCACGCGCCAAGGTAATGTCCTGCATATTCATAATGCAGGGAAGGCTGTCCAGCCTCATCCGGCCTTCGCCCGCTTCAATAGCCGCATCAATTTCACTTTTATATGTTCCGTCAAAGTCCAAGGCAAGCGTGCGGCCAATGTAGTCCTTTGGCTCAAATCGATTCAAACCTACACAGATGACACAGGTGCTCTCACGGTACAGATTGGAGCCATTCATACCGCCGAAATAGGGGAGCAACGGCTCTGCTTCTCCGCTGGCTCCGATATAGGGAATCAGTATGTGGTGAAAAGGACTCAACGCATTCCACAGTTCTTTTGCGTAGCTCTTATAGGTTACAACTAAAATCCGCTTGTGGTTTGAGGCCATTTGCGGTAGAATGTATTGGAGCCATGCAATAACTGAAAACAGGTTTTGCTTTCTCGTCAATCCAGATTTAGAAGCGTTAAACAAATCCCCGCGCTGAATATTGATTCTGAGCCGTTGGAAGGATTCCAGATTCTGTTCGGGGAAAGGACAAATATCCGGGTTTTGTGACAGCTCTGGAGTAAGCGAGGCCGTACCGCTGAACAGGAAAGCCGCTGGCTGCTTTTCTCCACAGATTTTACGAAGACGGGGCACAAACAGAGAAAAGTCCTGCCCCACAGCATAGTAAGCACTCTCGGCTTTCACGAGAATATCGGCCATCTGGATGGACGGGTGATTTACCATCCCCAAGTAGTCCATGAGCAGTGCTGTCAGATTATCCAGCTGTTCTGGTGTAAAACCAGCTTCTTCCAATTCCTTGCGTGATACCAGGCCATATAACTCGGAAGATTTGCGTATCGTTTTAGACAGCTTGAAGTACGGGGTACGCATAGCCGTATTCCACTCATAGAGTACTGCGGATTTCTCTTTCCAAAACTGTCGCTGATAGCTGGGCTTGAATTGAGCAAGTTCAGATTCAATTTTGTTCAGTACGTCCAGATTCAGCGCATTGTCCTCAATCATAGGCGGCAGCTCGTCCACCAGCAGCAGCGTGCGGCTGTGTTTGCCGTTGTCGTCCTCCCACACCATGAACCGAGTCATGTCCTCCATATACCGTTGATAGCGGGCGTGGAGCATAATCAGGATTGGATTGTCATGGGTTTGACTTGCTGACTGCATGAGTTCGCAGCTGGTAGAGTCGGGACAACTGCGGCCTGGGCACTGCTGATAAGAGGTCGCTGTACCGTTCAGGCACTTGCCTTGGGACAGGTTATAGTCATTGGGTGCGGAGATAGCCCTGGCAACGGGGGGGCGATCTCCGGCCCCGTTGCACAGTTCTTCCAACTCTTCAGCCTCAGAGGTCTTCTCCACTACCACGATCACGCCGCCAATGGTTTGGGCAATCAAAGTGTTCTCCTGGAATTCATTGGAGAAGACTCTAAGCAATGCCCGGATCAGTGTTGACTTTCCCAGGCCTGGCTGAAACGGGATCGCAGTAACTGTGCCGGGGACCGCTTGCAAGACAGCCTCCGCTGCCTGGGCCAATAATTCCCGTTGACCAGATAGATATGTTGCGCCGCGTATCGAAAAGTAATTGTCCAATTCTTTCATAACACGAGGGTGCAGCAGCATGGGATCGGACTTGCTGCGAGGATTCAAATATTTGAATCCCCGTATGTCCTGCCGAACTTCTGGAATTGCCCGAACAGCCGGACGGTCCTCTGAAAACCCTTGTCTCACAGCACTTCCACCTCCTTCTGTCCGTCCGGAGCAGGTTCGGATTGAGTCGGAACAGACGCTGTGTCAGAAGGTATCCCGATCAAGTCTCCGAACACGGTTTTGACCCATTCTGGCAGCGGTTTGATGGGAAGAGCCAGGCAATCCACTTTGTCCTTGCGTTCAGCGTAAAACGAGTACCGCCATGTAACAGGATTGCCGCTCTCGCCTCGCAGGGGAATCCCGGCTTCCTGAAGCAGACGCTGTACCTCCGCTCCACTTGCAGGCTCAAATGCGGGAACCTGACGTTCAGACAGCCAGCGGGCATAGGCCTCCAGAAATTGCTTGCGCGGAGTGACGAACCAATCATCACCGTCCAGTTTGCGGATGGCGGCCATAGTTCCAGTTACTCCTTTTGCGCCTATCAGTATCTGATTCTGATAGGTGGGCAGGAAATGTTCTGTAAGGAACTGGTAGAAAGTATCTTGCGTATCGTAAGTTGAGGGGACAGGATTTACTTGGGCGTGAGCTTCCTGCGGTGCGGATTCCGGTAGAACTAATCGCCAGTAGTAGAACATGATTTCCTGGGCCTTTTCTTGGGTAATCCAACCGTTTTTTTCAGACGCAAAGACGAGATATTGCCGGAAAAGGGCCAGGGCTGCACACAGCAGTTCTGTTAAATCGCCTGAGACTGGTGTTGTAAAACGGCCCTTGCGCGTAACGGGACGGAAGATATCAAAATCATCCTTCCAACGATTGAGCCGTTTTTCCTTTTCGCATAACCATTGCAAGAACAGGGTGATTTCCAGATAACAGTCCTGCTCTAATAACTTCAACTGTTCGATTCCAGCTGTATCATAGGACACAAAGTTCTCTGCTTTCCATTCCAGGATAGTGCGGCCTTTTACAGTATCTTTTCTCCCAAATACGATAGGGAGCGATAGGGGTGAACACCCGACCAGCGCCTTTTCGATTGCAGTAGGCAGACCAGGGGCCAGCGCCACAGTAGAGTCGATATAAGGATAACAAAATGTCCGTTTTTTGCCGGAAAGCGTTTGGAATTTCCCACCAATGTAGTCTGACAGCACGGAGGATGGCGTTGTCTCGCACAATGACAGTCTGGGACGAACAACCCATGGGCGCAGGAGTTTCCAATCTTTCCCCTGCCACTGCTCCGGGCCCTGAACAGCGCACAGTAAAATACTGAGAATGGTTAGGACAGACCTTGGAGCAGTATCCAGGCAGATTGCGGGCAGCATAGGTGCAATGCCTAGCAGCAGGTGGGCCGTTTGGCTCAACAGCACCAACAGCAGCAGCTTTGCAGCTGTTGCCGCATCCTCTATGCTCTCCGGGAACTTACACAGTGCCAGGCAGGCGTCTTCCCAGGGAAGGTGTTTGACTGCTTTTTTGGTGACGGGTTCGTAGGTCAGTTTGGCCTTTGACTCTGCTTTTCCTGGCAATTCCTGCTTTTTTGTCACTTTTCCAGTTTCTGTGATTGGCATACAGATTTTTCCGTTCTTTTCCAGCACTGAGGTCAGCTTGATGCCCGGACGCTGAATGCTGATTTTGACGAGTTCCTTAGAAGTTGATCCCATGTTGCTCCCTCCATTAGTTTGATTAGCAGAGCTTCAAAGCCCCAAAACGCAGTATACTATGTTTTGGTCATATTAAAATTACCCGTTTCGTATGACACAATCGAAATGGAGGTGTTTAGCATGATGATTGATAAAGGATTTTTTGTTGAGAACTATGTTGGTAACTATGAGATGCAGGTCAGCTCAGAACTCAATGCAACTATGATTGTTTCAAAAGAAGTCAATTGTGCGGAAGGTGAGGAGCCCTCTTTGCGGAAGAAAAGGATCTTTGAATTTGACAGACGAGAGGATGATTATATCTTTTTACAGCTGGCAAACGTTGATATTTCCTGCAACGATTCCATTCTGGAGTACTGCAATCGATATGGGCTACCGTATTCATCGCAAATTTGCTGCGATGAAGAATCAGGTATTGATGAAGATGTGAATCTAGATACCGCAAAACGTCTTAGCAAAAGGATCTCAACGATTTACAGCAGGAACGACACTATGGATCGTCTTGAGTTTTGCAGGCTTGCAGTGCAGGTGCGAAAGTTGATGGAACTCAAAGAAATTTTGGATGCTCCTGTTATGGATGAGTCAGCCTGTGTAAGACTGATCCCTCTTTTGACTTATTTGATTTTCTATAGCCGTGAATTTATCTATGATTATGATGAGACTGATCCCCTGCCGCATACCAGGATCATGAACTTGCAATATTGCTTTCACCTTTTTTGCCGGGTCAACAAAAAGCTTTCGCAACGGTTATCCCCAGCAGACCGGATCGCCACATTTTTGCAGCAGTACAAACATTTGGCCGAGGATCAAGAACTGGTTTCAGACCCAATGTTGCTTTCTGATTTAATGTCAGAAGAAAATCAGAGGGTTTTGAGCGTTTTCGGACAGATTTTCCTGCAAGATAAATATTCCCGTCCACAGGTCATCGTTTCTTCCGATGCGACCGAGTATGTGGTCACGCTGAAAGATCGCACAGTCTTAGCCGAAGAAGCAAAGCTGGCCGTACATACGAAAAACCAATTTTCCATTGATGAATACAGGTGGGTTACTTTTGACGATGAAGTGAAATACGAGGGCAACAAGGATGAATTAAGACAGCTTTCATTTGATGTGCTGCGCGATGCAGTCAACGAAGGCCTGACTCGGGTAACACCACGATTGATTTTTGAAAAAGGCGCTTTGCACGGTGAATGGCAGTTGCGGTATCAGATGGAAGGGATCTACATGGAGCTTTTTACAGAGCTTGCATCGGATTCCCTGTATCGTCTTTGTGCAAATCCAACTTGTGGAAAGTTCTTTTCTGTGTCGAGAAATCGTCCAAATAAGATATATTGCTGCCATGAATGTGCAGCCTTACAGGCGAAGCGGAACCAGCGGGCCAGAAAGAAGTCTGCTCCGATGAAAGGAAGCTGATATTTTACGGGGGGCTTTTCTATAAAGAGTAGAACCAGTCCCCCCTTGAGGAAGACAAACCATACGAGGATAATCGATACCCATCGTCCAAGCGTAGTGCGCAAGCAATGGAGCTTGGACGAGTATGGTTTTCTTTCGCAAGGGAGGCTGGCCTAACGATGCGATGCAACTGAATCCTCCATTCTCAGCTAATAACGGTTTTGGCCCGATGGTAGAAGTCCTCCATGCAGCTTACCGCAGCAGCTTTCGGCATTTTCAAGAACCGTGCGGCTTCACGGAGCGCAAACCCATCTACCAGAAACCGAATGATTTTCGCTTCCCTTGGTGTAGCTACACTTGCCGCCTGTTCCAGAAGGGCCTTGCGCTCGGTCTGTCGTTCAACGTCCTGCTTGGGGTCTGGGATGGCGTCCGTATCCAGGCTTACGATAGAGCCGCAACGTTTCGCTCGGGTGTTGTACTCTCCATCACGGAGAACGGTATCCTTCATGGCCCGGAACGCCATCGCCTTGAACTCCACGCCAACGGGCGGGTTGCGGAAAGACTGCTGCACAGCGGAGAGGTAGCCGAAGATCACAACATCGTAGAAATCATCCATCGGGAGACGTTTACAACGGAGATAATCAATAACCATATCGTGGTGCTGTTCCGCAAACTCCCGTTCCTCTTGGGTCATAGGACGCAAGGCCCTCATGTTTATCACTCCAATCAATCAATAAAATGAGAGGGAATCCCCTGCGGCGCAAAGGATTCCCTCAAATATAGGATTGGTCAATCGACCTCCAGCGGCAGACAAACGATGTGACCATCCATGCCCCAGAACATCTCAGGGGTACAGAACATCTTCCGGTACTGCTCGATCTGCTCCGGGGTCAGGCTGATGAAGTGGTCACAGTCTGCGGGAGAACCACACAAGAAAAACGTGCCGAATACAATATCGTATATCTGTCCATCCTTGTCCCGCAGCCCACGGTTCGTCGGAAGGTCCAGCAATTTGCCCTCGTCATTGCAGACCAGCACGACAGAGCCATCCAAATAGACTGGTTGGATCAGGCCGCCCACGATGCCCTGCATAGCGTTCAGAGAATCTTCGATCTCCCTCTCTTCCGGTCTCTGCTCAGGTTCAACTACTAAAACACGCATAGCAACCCTCCCTTCCTTACTGTCTGAGAACAGCGGCGAACTCCATGTGGTACATATCCAGCGATTTTCCCAGGATGATGTGATCGCCCTCGTAGTAGGTCGGCTCACAGAATCCAGCAGTACGGGCCTCCATCTCATTTTCAAAGACAGCGGCAATCCGAACCGTGCAGAAACGGGGCGTATAAACAGAATCGCCAATCTTCATTTCTGTTTTCCATCCTTCCTATTGAGTATAGTTCATAATGATTCCTCCAAAAGCAAATGACCCGGCATCCCCACCGCTGGGCAAGGACACTGGGTCATCACAGCGCATCCTATCTTAGCTGGCCTGTGCCAGCTCCGGCACCATCTGAGCAGCGTTCACGATCTCCATGAACTGCTGCCCGAACGCCTTGGCCTGGGCCGCTTCCTCCGGGCTGAGAGTGCTGACCGTCTGGAAGTTGAACAGGGCGTAGGGCTTGCCCTGTTTGCTGGTGGCCTTCTCCAAGGTGATCTTCGTAACCACGCTGGAGATGGGCGTCAAGGTGCTCAGAAGCCGTGTGGAGTATTTCAGGAACCGGGGCTTGCTGGTCACAGGGACACGAACCAGCAGAGGAATGATGCTATTGGGCCGCAAGAGGAACAGCAGCACCGATTCCTTACACGCTTTGGCGTTGCTGTCGCCATCCTTGGAACCGAAGTCGTTGTAGGGGCAGAGAGCGCAGGACTTCCCATCGTGGGAGATGATGCTGTTCTGGCTCATGCAGACAGGCGGGGTCCCCTCCACCGGGTCAGGCGTATCCCAGTAGGCCCTGGGCGTGGTGTAATCCAGAATGATACCAGACAGCTCCATGGCAGCCTCGTTCCCCGCCAACCCCGGCACCTCAAACACCGTGGAACCACCGGAGGGCGACTTCACAATGTCAAAGAGATCCAACGTCAGCGGCTGGCTCTTCAAGTTGGCCCTGATGATGTCCAGGGCGTTGTTCGTCAAGGCCAGATAGGTGGAATCCACCCGGGACAGAGAGGTTTCCGGCGCAGAGGTAACGGCGATGTCCTGATTTCCAGTGGACTGCTGCAACTCCTGCACCTTGCCGCTCATACGGCCTTTGAGTTTCGTATTATCCATGATTGACCTCCATTCAGCTTGCCGCCTTGATGGTAAAGCGGCGATACGATGTCTTGTTGGTGTACTTCTTGCAGAGGGTGGGATGCTCAACCTTCAAGGTCTTGCTGTCCAACCGTTCCTGGGACACGCTCTTCCAGGTGACGATACGATCACCGACAGTGCCAACCTCATTATCGCCCATCATCTCCTTCAGAAGATTCTCAGCCTTCTGCTTCCGCTCAGTGACAGCCTCCAGTTCCTCACAGGCTTCATCGTACTGGGAGAGCAGATCAGCGGCGGTGTCAGGCAAGGTGATGTGGGACTTGGGGATGCTGTCGTGGAACCGTTCAGCCAGGAATTTAGCGGAGGCATCGGAGCCATCCAGCGGCGGGGGCGTACCGTCCTGCACATGGTTCCAGAACGCCGATTCCAGCTCAATGAGCATAGAAATCAATTCCTCGTCACGCTCCACGAACTTCCATTTGAAGATGTTGCCGCCAATGAGGACGGCGATGTAGGTTCCGGCGTAGCCAGTGACCGCCATGTAGTGCTGCACCTGAAGCATATACTCGTCGGGAATGGTATCTTCCCACTCGCCAGCCTTGTATGCGGAGGCAGTCTTAGCCTCGAAGATACAAGTGCCAACATCCGGGACTTCACAGATGCCATCAAGGTTCGCCAGCATGAAGGGGTACTCCTCGCTCTGGAGCAGTTCGCTCTTATGGCAGACCTCGATCCCGGTGCGCTTGGTGAACTCAGCCCGAACGAAGGGTTCAAGCTGCGTTCCCCAGTAGGCAGCTTCCCCGGCCTCCTGGTCCGGGAGCTGCCCCGTCTTATTCATCCACAGCTCCACAGGAGACTTGTAGCGGTTGATGCCGCAGACCACGGATGCGTCCGAACCACCGATGCCCTGTTTACGATACTCCAACCAGTCAGCGTAGGGCATACCCTCGGTGGACACTAAGATTTTTGCAGGTATTTTGATAACCTCGCTTTCACTGAAATAGGATAAGGATCGCACAGACAAATAGCTATGCGCTCCCTACTTGATGCAGCACATCATGCCGCTGCCAGCGCCATCTTGTAGGCTTTGTCGATCATGGGATTGCCCTCAACAGTCCGCAGAAACAGGTTTTCATCGTAGTTTTTCGTCCTGCGGATGGGGTTGGCGTGGGTGGCGAAGTCGGAGACAGCGTTGACAAACCGATAGCCGTTCTTGCCCACATTGGAAAGGTCGGGGGCCTCCCAATACCGCCGCTTCATGTCCTCCAGCAGCCGCAGATTATTCTTGCGCTGCACATCGGGCATATCCAGGGTGACAGGGAAGAACTCGGCCATGAACTCCATGACCTTCTTATCGGTCAGCCTGATCCTGGACAGGGTATCAATGCCACGCCCCAGCTCGCTCATGTACTTCTCGGCAAGGCCCAGGGTTTCCTCGGCCTCATGGACACGGAGCATGACGTTCTCGGTGTGCTTGGTAGTCCAGATACGCTTGGCACTGTCCAGAGCCAGGTTGAGGGTGTTCTGGCAGACAACCCGGATGGGGGTCATGGCGACCTTGATACCACTGCTGCCGTCATGGGAGTTCATCACCACCAGATAGGGGGCAATCTCGTCCCCAGCAATGATATAGCGGTGGGGCATACGGGCCAGCATCCAGACTTTGCGGCCACCCTGCAAGGCCCCGGCAGTCTCGTAGGTCACGCCAGCTCCCAGCAGGTCATCGGTGAACTGGAAAGCGTCCTCGTTCTGCACGACCTTGTAGCGATCAGAGACAATGCCGAGAGCGGCGTTGTCGGTGCTGCGGAGATTGACCTTGTAGCCGGAGATCAGGGAGCCATTCTCGGTGTAGACATTCTTCTGAATGACCTCCCAATCCAGACCAGCGTAGATCAGAGCATCGGCGGATGTGGGGGCCTCCTGGACTTCCGTACCCAGGCCATGCCAGGGCTTTTCACGAACATAGAACATGGTTTCGACGTTAGCAGACATTAAAATCCCTCCTAAATGCAGAATAAGGCCCCGGGGAATTACCCCGAGGCCTTCATGGTTATAATATGTAGTTCAATATACCATAAGTTCGTCATTTGGGTATTACCACGAGTTTCCAGACTGTTTGAGCGCTTCCCACAGAACATCCGCGTCTGTGATGGGGTCTGCAATGCGATAGAGTGTTTTGTCTTGCACGCCGTTGATGAAATAGTAAATATTTCCATCAGCTCCAAAGCGGTATTCACAGGGAATATCCTCGTTCGCCCCTCCGCCGTAGATATAGCTTCTGGACAGGCAGTCAAACTCCCAATCCTTTACTTTGAATGGGTCGATTCCTCCGCCCCAGCCTGATGTGCGCCTGACAACAGGGACACCGTTTTCGTGATTGATGACCAGAAAATCCGGGTATCCAGTATGGCCTAAGCTTTCATATGTGCCATCGGCTAAGATATCATAGGCGAGATCAGTACTTGTCTGTTCATGTGACCACTCAGACCCATCATAGTAGAAATAGAGATCAATGCTGCCGAAAACGGAAATAATTCCATCATCAAAGTCCACTGCGGCGGTAATAAGTTCTTCCCGATCAGAAATCATTTCCCGATGGTCAATCCAACTGTCAGCAGGGTCCGCACCCAGGGGAGCTAATATATTTAGTACGATATTGAAAGCGTCTGCTTCCGAGACTTGAGAAAGGGCTTCAAGTGTTCCGGATTCCAATTCTATATTTTCCAGATACCAGCCGCCCACATCATAGAGCGAGTAGAGAAGGTGGAAATCTCCCACATATTTACTGTCCGGGCTGCTGGCCGTTATAGCAGCATAAATATCATCTGTTCCGGCATCTTTGTCAGTTTTTCTTCTTGTGATGGTCAATTCATCAATAGAATAGGTGCTGTCCGCGTAATTTCCGTAGTTGTCATAGCAGTTGTAATCAAAGAGGGTATAGAAGTCCTGATTTTCTGCTAAATCGCTTTTAATTTCCGTCTCACTTTTTATTGAGGGAATGTCCGTTTCTCCCGTGCTCGATTGATTGGTGGGTATATTTTCTGGTTGGGCTTGACCGCAGCCCGAAAACATAAGGGCCGCACAAATTCCCCAAATAACCGCAAGCTGTTTTGATACTCGCATAGTTTTTACTTCCTGCCTTTCATAATTCGTTGGATTATAACAATGGGAATGATAAGCCAACCGAGAAATATTGCGCATAAAACCTTTTGTGATTGCAGTGTGCGGTAATTGCCAAGAAGCGGTTCCCCCAAAAAGGTTTGTCCCACAGCCCAATATCCTATGGCAACGTAGGCAATCAGTAGAATAGCGCCCATTATATCTCCTCCTCCAGTGAATTTTTCAACGCTGCATATACGGCTTTAACAGCGCAATCATTTTTTTAGGTTCAGAACTGCTTGGCAGCACAGGGCAAAACGACCATACCTCACTGCTCTTCATCGTAACAACCAGAGTATTATACAGCCCCATATACTTGCCTTCCCGCAGCCCAGAGATTTGCTCCAGCTCATAAACCTCAATTGGATCATCCTTTGCCATAGCGGCTGAAAGCCCTAAACCAATCGTACCGCCCCGGGCGCTCAATGCGCTGCCCCTTTTTCGTTTGAATTCCAGCCGGTTTTGGTAGACAGATAGTGTGCCACTGGCCGCGGAGTAGCCGGCAAGGGGCGTTCCCTTATATTTGCTTACCCCTTTCAGCAAAGTTAATAACGCTGATGTAGTTTGAACGCTGCCAGTTTGAGCGGCTTCCGGTGTGGGAGTGTCTGGGGATGACAGCGGCTTCCCACAGTGGCCGCAGAACTTGGCTCCAGAAGGGATCATTTCTCCGCAATTTGTACAAAACATAAATTGCCTCCATTTCTATTTGTGTGTGAACTATCTAAATCTGGTGTTACATCTAATATCACATATTATAAATGAAATATAATCGCATTTCAACCCCTCTTTTCACATATTATACTTGTGACAAGGGGTGATGCAGTTGACAGATACACGAAAAGCCAAAATCGGTTTGCGTTTGCGCGAAAAGCGGGAACAGGCGGGTTATACCCGTGAGAAGTTAGGTGAATTGTGCTCTCTCAGTCCCCGGTTCATTGCCAATGTTGAACTTGGCGATTCCACGTTCAGCCTGGATTCTCTGATGACCGTCTGCCGGGTACTGTCATGCAGCAGCGACTACCTCTTGTTCGGAGACAGCGTTGACACCGGAGTTTGGTCAGAGACAATTTCCAAACTGGAACAGTTGGACGTAAAGTATCAGGAGCCAGTGAATAAGATGTTACAAGGCTTGATCGAAGCGATTGTAAAAGCGGGACAGTAAAGCCGCTTGCACCTTACCAGGTGTAAGCGGCGCTTTTTACTTGTGTTTTGATTTCCTTTGTTGAAATTCCAGCATCAGCTCCACCGCCGACCAGAAACCGTCTGAAAAGGCGTCACGCAGTATGACAGTTTCCTGGCGCATGTAAGTGTCTGCCAGTTGTTCCAGGTAGGCCTTTCCATACTGATCCAGCTGTTCACAAATCTGCTGTTTTAACCAGTTGATGTGTGCTGACAGATTACTGTATTCCGGTTCTCCATATGAGCATTCCATGTTCATAAGCAGTTCTATCATGAATACCACCTCAATAGAAAGATAGCGCCCAAAGTCAAACGGACTTTGGGCGCTTCATTGTTATAATATATACTTGAAAACGACAAAATGGTGGTTATTTCCGCCCTCATTGTGCGTGCCGCAATATAGCATCACCCCAGGCGGCGTCGAAGCTGATAGCCACCAGCTTCTGGTCCCGCTGGACACAGTAGATGGGCAGCTGCCGGGCGGAGGCGGAGGCCCCCACGGCGGCGGGGTAATTGACCACATAGAACATCACCGCCGCCAGGCAGAGACAGGCGCACGCCGACCACCACCGCTTCCCGATAAACCATATTTTGATCCTCTCCCGCTCTTTTACCATACCGCAACACTCCCGTTTTCAAATCACTGTCCCCCACTGGGGCCCCGGTGCTGGTAAACTATATGAGCGGCTGTTTAAAAACATGAGCGGCGGCCGCCGGTAAACCAGCGCTTTTCCTTTACGGGCCCGCCTTTCTGTGGTACAATAGGGATAATTTTTAAAGGAGGGAACCGCTCATGGCACAGGCCCCCATCTCTCGTTCCATCCATCTGGTCCCCCTGGACCGCATCGCCGGCTTCGATGTCCGGCCCGGTTTTTACGACAGCAACGGCGCCACCGCCATTCCCGGCGGCGTCAACTTCACCGTCCACTCCCACGGAGCCAGCTCCATCGAGCTGCTCCTCTTCCACCGGGAACAGGACGAGCCCTTTGCCGTCCTCCCCTTCCCCCCCCACTACCGCATCGGCAATGTCTACTCCATGATCGTGTTCAAGCTGGACATTGAGGAGTTTGAGTACGCCTACCGGGTGGACGGCCCCTACGACCCCAAGCGCGGGCTGATCTTCAACCGGAGCAAGTACCTGCTGGACCCCTACGCCAAAGCGGTCACCGGCCAGAGCCGGTGGGGGGCCACCTCCCCCCAGGGCCAGCACTACAAGGCCCGGGTGGTCAAGGACGACTTCGACTGGGAAAATATGGCCCAGCCCCTGATTCCCATGGAGGATCTGGTTATCTATGAGCTTCATGTCCGGGGCTTTACCCAGGACTCCTCCTCCGGCGTGGCCCACCCCGGCACCTTCGCCGGCCTGATGGAGAAGCTGGACTACCTGGAGCAGCTGGGGGTCAACGCCATCGAGCTGATGCCCATTTTCGAGTTTGACGAGATGCAGGACTACCGGGAAGTGGACGGAAACACCCTTTACAACTACTGGGGCTACAGCACTGTCAGCTTTTTCGCCCCCAACACCAGCTACGCCGCCTCCACCGAGTTCAACCGGGAGGGCAACGAGCTCAAACGGCTGATTCAGGCCTGCAACCGCCGGGGCATCGAGGTCTATCTGGACGTGGTGTTCAACCACACCGCCGAGGGCAACGAAAAGGGCCCCTTCTTCTCCTTCAAGGGCTTTGACAACAACATCTACTATCTGCTCACCCCCGACGGGCAGTATTACAACTTCTCCGGCTGCGGCAACACTATGAACTGCAACCACCCCATTGTCCGGCAGATGATTCTGGACTGCCTGCGCTATTGGGTGACCGCCTACCGCGTCGACGGCTTCCGCTTCGATCTGGCCTCCATCCTGGGCCGCAGCGAAGACGGCTCCCCCATGGGCGATCCCCCCCTGCTCCAGTCCCTGGCCTTCGATCCCATTCTGGGCAACGTGAAGCTCATCGCCGAGGCCTGGGACGCGGGCGGGCTGTATCAGGTGGGCACCTTCCCCTCCTGGAATCGGTGGGCGGAGTGGAACGGCCGCTATCGGGACGACATCCGCCGCTACCTCAAGGGAGACGAGGGCTTTGCCCAGGGGGCCGCCCTGCGGCTGACCGGCTCCCCGGACATCTACGGCGACCAGGGGCGGGACAACGCCTCGGTGAACTTTATCACCTGCCACGACGGCTTCCCCCTTTGGGACCTGTACTCCTACAACGAAAAGCACAACCAGGCCAACGGCTGGAACAACACCGACGGGGCCAACGACAACAACAGCTGGAACTGCGGCGCGGAGGGGGAGACGGACGACCCGGCGGTGAACGAGCTGCGAAAGCGGATGTGCCGCAACGCTTTCGCCTTGCTTATGTGCTCCCGGGGCGCCCCCATGTTTCTGGCCGGGGACGAGTTCTGCAACACGCAGTTCGGCAACAACAACGCCTACTGCCAGGACAACATCATCTCCTGGCTGGACTGGAACCGGCTGGAGCAGAACCGGGATATGTTCGACTTCTTCCGCTTCATGATCCGCTTCCGCAAGGAGCACCGGGTGCTCCGCGCCCAGACGGAAAACCGTTCCTGCGGTTTCCCGGATGTCAGCTTCCACGGGACCACCCCCTGGCGGGACCGTCCCTTTGAGCGCCACGACCGCTATGTGGGGGTCATGTTCGCCGGCTGGGACCAGACTTCCGGTACGCAGGTGGTCTACGTGGCCTCCAACGCCTGGTGGGAGGACCTGGCCGTCACGCTGCCCCAGCTGCCCGCCTCCATGTACTGGGTCAAGGAGGTGGACACCTGGACGGCAGAGCAGTCAGAGGTCCCCGTCTCCGGATGTCAGGTCAGCATTCGGGGCCGGAGCGTGGCGGTATTCGTGGCGAAGTAACAGCAGACAGCCCGCGCCGGACGGCGCGGGCTGTTCTCTCTTTATGGAGCAGACCATCAAATCAGCAAAACTACACATGCAACAACGGCCAAAACAATAATACAGGTCCCAGATACTATAGCTGAAACCAAGTAAGATCTGCGCCCGGTTTCTTTGTATTTTGTGAATACATCGACAAAATCTGCACACAGAAGCAGGAAAAGAGAAATTCCTAAATATGCATCATGGCTGTCAGGCATGAAAACGATGATGATAATCGATACCGCAGCGCAATATTTAACCGCATGTAATACTCCTGACCAAAGCTTGTTCATATCATAATCACTCCAACAATATGGTGATTACAATCAATATGGAACCACAGTTACCCCATTAAATTCCCAACCAAAAATAGAATACCCTTCTCGTTGAGATACATATTCATCATATTTCATTGTAACCGTTACATTAAAACCTTCATTCCCAAAAACAATATTAAAAGCTGCTACTATAGCTAAAATTTTAGCAGCCAAATTTAACCCAGACATTAATTTCCCCGCTAAAGCTTCTCCGACAGCTTTACCAGCTAAATTACTCAACACAGACTTTCCTTCGTCAGAAACAAATGCCTTTGCTGTCCAAGGAATCCCAAGTTGTGCATTTGTAATCTTTATTGAATAAGTCTCTATAGTTCCTACTGGGTACTCAGCAACATAACTATATAAAGCAATACCATTATTAGGTACATATGTACACTCTTCTAATAATAATGCGACTGTATTTCCCTCTCCATCTTCAACATAAACAACCTCTTCACTAACGCTATAAAGAGTCATACCAGAAACATCTACGGATTTAGGACTGTCAGAATATGCAAATGAATTGATGCTCATACTTAAAACAATTGAAAAAGTTAAAGCTAAAGATATTATTTTTTCATGTTCTCCTCCTTTTCTGTCTCAATAGTTCTATAAATTTCTTGGAATGCAAAGACTTTTAAGCGCAATAACTTTAGTTGTATAGATATTATATCAAATATCCCACACTTGTGCAATAGTTAAAATTTTAAGAAAAAAACACTATTTTTTTGTTATTATATCCAAATTTTCAGCATATAGCCTTTGGGCAAAGAACAGCCCACGCCGATGGACAGGGAACTGTTTTTTCAGATATTTTAGCGGACCAGGTTGTGCAGCGGCTCCCCCGCCACATAGCGGCGCAGGTTTTCCAGCGCCATCTCCACGCATTTCCGGCGGGTGATCTCCAGCCGCATCCCCCCGGCCACATGGGGGGTGAGGAGCAGCCTGGGCGTATCCCACAGAGGGCTGTCCTTGGGCAAGGGCTCCGGGTCGGTCACGTCCAGGGCCGCCCCCCACAGCTTGCCGTCCTTCATGATCCGGGCCAGAGCGTCCTGATCCAGAACAGTCCCCCGCCCGGCGCTGAGGAGAATGGCGTCGTCCTTCATCAGGGCCAGGCGGCGCGCGTCCATCAGCCCCGCCGTCTGGGGCGAGTGGGGCAGGACCAGAGCCGCCACATCGGCCTGGGGCAGGAGGGCGTCCAGTTCCTCCATGGGGCACAGCCGGTCAAAGCCCTCCACCGGCCCGTTTACCGTCCGTTTCAGTCCAATGGTTTTCGCCCCCAGTCCCTGGCACAGCTTGGCGAACTCGCCGCCCACGTGGCCCGCCCCCGCCACCAGCACCGTGCCGCCCAGGATCGTCTTCATTGGCCCCTCGTCCTTCCAGACATGGGCGCGCTGGCTGTCCACATAGGTGGGCAGACGGCGGCACAGGGCCAGCATAGAGGTGAGCATGTGCTCGGCCACGCTGCGGCTGTTGGAGCCGCTGGAGGAGGTAAACCGCACCCCCTGGGGCAGCATACCATCGTATTCCTCGGTGCCCGCCCACATGGTCTGGAACCACTTCAAGCCGGCGGCTCCCTTCATCATCTCCGGCCGGGGCCAGCCGAATACGACGGTGGCGGAGGCGATCTGCCGGGAAGTTACCGTGCTGCTGCGGGCGTAAACATGTTTGGCGTCCGGGGCGACAATTTCAAATTCCTCCCGTTCCCCCTCCTTCAGAGGGAGCAGATTTAAAATATATTCCTGCATGGCGGCGCTCCTTTCCAATTTCAGGCGGCCAGGGGCCGCTTCTATATTATACCGGACCCCGTTCCCCGTGGCAAGTCCCATTCTTCGCCTTTACTCTCCTGGGAAGCTGTGGTAAAATAGGGAATATTTCAACCGGAAGGAGGCCTTTCCCATGGAGATCACAGGCGGAACATCCCTCACCCAATTCCCCGGTGTGGGGGAGGCCCGGGCCAAAAAGCTGGAGAAGCTGGGACTGACCTCCGCCGGGGACCTTCTCACCTGGTATCCCCGGGACTACGAGGACCGCAGAAAAATCTACACCATCCGGGACGCTCCTCCGGAGGGCCGGGTATGCGTGACCGCCATGGCGGCGGAGCATCCCCGGCTGTCCCGTATCCGGAAGGGATTGGAGCTGGTCCAGGTAAAGGTAGTTGACGATACCGGCGCGCTCCACCTCACCTTTTTCAACCAGAGCTACCTGGAGCGGGCCATCAAAGCGGGCGAGGAGTACATCTTTTACGGCTCCGTGGAGGTCCAGGGCCGGCGGAGAACGATGGTAAACCCAATTTTTGAGCGAGTTGACAGGCGCTCGTTTACCGGCTGTATCATGCCGGTTTACCGGCTGACGGCTGGGATTTCCAACCATCTGCTGGCCTCCCTCACCCGTCAGGCCCTGACCTGCGCCGGAGAGGCGCCCGAGACTCTGCCCCAACACATCCGTCAGGAGCACAGCTTGGCCGCGGCGGAGTTTTCCCTGAAAAACATCCACTTCCCGGAGGACGAGGAGGCCCTCTCCCTGGCCCGTCGGCGGCTGGCCTTTGAGGAGTTGTTCTATCTGGCGGTGGGCCTCAGCTTTTTGAAGGACCGCCGCGGCCGGGAGGGGGACGGCTTTCCTCTCTCCCCCCGGCTCAAGAAGGATTTTCTATCTCTCCTCCCCTTCGCCCCCACCCAGGCCCAGAGCCGGGTGATGGACGAGGTGGCCGCCGACCTTACCTCAGGCCGTCCCATGAACCGGCTGGTCCAAGGGGACGTGGGCTCGGGCAAGACCGCCGTGGCCGCGTACGCCGGCTGGCTGTGCGCCGGGAGCGGCTGTCAGACCGCCCTCATGGCCCCCACCGAAGTGCTGGCCGAGCAGCATTTCAAGTCCCTGTCCCAGCTTCTGGCTCCCGCCGGGGTGCGGGTGGGCCTGCTCACCGGCTCCATGCCGGCGGCGGAGAAGAAAAGGACCCGGGCCGCCCTGGCCTCGGGGGAGATCGACTTCGCGGTGGGCACTCACGCCCTGATCGACCAGGGGGTGGCCTTCCGCAGGCTGGCCCTCATCGTGGCCGACGAACAGCACCGCTTCGGGGTAGCTCAAAGAGCCGCCCTGGCGGCAAAGGGCGGCGTGGGAACGCCCCCCCATGTGCTGGTCATGTCGGCCACCCCCATTCCCCGGACCCTGGCCCTCATCATCTACGGCGACCTGGACGTATCGGTCATCGACCAGCTCCCCCCCGGCCACACCCCTATCGCTACCTACGTGGTCCGAGAGGACAAGCGCCAGCGGATGTACGGCTTTGTCCGGAAGCAGACGGACGAGGGGCGGCAGGTGTATATTATCTGCCCCGCCGTGGAGGAGAACCCCGACACCGCCCTCCCCGGAGAGGAGAGCCCCGCCCTAAACCTGAAGGCGGTGAAAACTTATGCGGAAAAGCTGCAAAAGGAGGTCTTTCCCGACCTGCGGGTGGGGCTGCTCCACGGGAAGATGAAGCCCCGGGAGAAGGAGGCGGCCATGTCCGCCTTTGCCTCCGGCGAGACCCAGGTGCTGGTGGCCACCACCGTGGTGGAGGTGGGGGTGGACGTGCCCAACGCCTCTCTCATCATCATTGAGAACGCCGACCGCTTCGGGCTCAGCCAGCTCCACCAGCTCCGGGGCCGGGTGGGAAGAGGCCGGCACCCCTCTCACTGCGTCCTCATCACCGGCACCCGCAGCCGGGAGGCCATGGAGCGGCTGCACACCCTGGCCTCCACCACTGACGGCTTTAAAATATCTGAGGAGGACCTGAAGGCCCGCGGGCCGGGGGACTTCTTCGGCAACCGGCAGCACGGCCTGCCCCAAATGAAGCTGGCCGATCTGGCCGGGGACATGCGCCTGCTCAGCGAGGCCCAGGAGGCCGCCCGGAGCCTGCTGGCCCGGGACCCCCGGCTGTCTCACTCAGAGAACCGGCCGGTCCTGGATCGGGTGCGGCAGCTCTTCGCCGACACCCCCGATATTTTTAACTAGGAGTGAATATTATGCTGAACCTTCGAGATCTGACGCCGGAGGACGGTCCGGTGGTGCTCCCCATGGCAGAGGCCTTCTACCACAGCGACGCGGTGGACCACCCGGTGAACCCTGCCGTTCTGGAGCGGTCCTTCCGGGCGGCCGCCTGCCCGGACGAGCCTCTGCTCCGGGGCCTGCTCATCCAATGGGACGGGGAGGCGGCCGGCTATCTGTATATTACCCAGTGCTACTCCGCCGAGGTAGGGGGGCGGTGCGTGCTGCTGGACGAGGTGTATCTCAAGCCGGAATTCCGGGGCCGGGGCATCGGAACTCAAATTCTGGCCTGGCTGGAGCGGTCTTACCCCGCCGCCCGCCGCTTCCGCCTGGAGGTCACCCAGGCCAACCGGGAAGCCGCCCGCCTCTACCGGTCGGCGGGCTACGAGTTCCTGCACTACGAACAAATGGTGCTGGATAAAATCAAATAATCAGACGAAAGAGAGGAGACGAACATGACGCATCTGGAAAAGGCCCGGGAGCTCCGGGCCTGCACCGACAAGCACTTCAACTGCTGCCAGTCTGTACTGGTCACATTTGCGAAAGAAATGGGGCTTACCGAGGAGCAAGCTTACAGCCTGGGGGCCAATTTCGGCTCCGGGATGCGCTGCGGCTCGGTCTGCGGCACTCTCACCGGGGCGCTGATGGTGCTGGGCATGACCCACTATCCTCCGGAGGAGGCGGACAGCTTCAGGCGGCAGTTTCTGGAGGACCACGGGGAGATCAGCTGCGCCGCTCTGCTGAAGAAGTCTCACGAGGCGGGCATCCCCCGGAAGGATCACTGCGACGGCCTGGTCTTCGACGTGGTGCAGATGCTGGAATAAAACCACACAGGGGCGCCCCGTCGGGGCGCCCCTGTGTGGTGATCTGGAAGGATGGATGAAAAAGGAATGATGGAGTCAAAGCTCAAAAACTCTTGGGAACACCGGCAAGAGCGGCAGCCGGCGCTTCGTTAAATTTTTAACCTTTGCTCTGTCCAAGACTTTACCACTCTGCCCGGAGAAATGCCATTCCCAAATCCATTATATATTATATTAGTATTCTGTTATTATTTTAATCAAATGTCAATCAGTTGAAATTGCCCGCAAAAAGTTGTATGATAGCGGAAAGAACGAAGCGGAGAGGAGACTGGCTTTGGACGAACTGCGGCAGCTGCCCATCCCCTTGTTGGTCTGGTATCGGGAGAACGCCCGGACCCTTCCCTGGCGGAGCGACCCCACCCCTTACCACGTCTGGATTTCTGAGATCATGCTCCAGCAGACCCGGGTGGCGGCGGTGCTGGACTACTACCGCCGTTTTCTGGAGGCGGCCCCCGGCGTGGCCGATCTGGCCGCCCTGTCTGAGAACCGGCTGATGAAGCTGTGGCAGGGGCTGGGTTACTACAGCAGGGCCGGAAATTTGCAAAAAGCGGCCAAACAGATCATGGCCGATCACGGCGGGATATTCCCAAATACTTATGAGGATATCCGGGCGCTGGCCGGGGTAGGAGACTACACCGCCGGTGCCGTCTCCTCCATCGCCTTCGGCCTGCCCGTCCCGGCGGTGGACGGAAACGTCCTCCGGGTGTGCGCCCGGATCACCGGGGACAGAGGCGACATCGCCGCCCCCGCCGCGAAAAAGCGGGCCGCCGCCGTCCTGGCGGACATTATTCCCCTGGACACCCCGGGGGACTTCAACCAGGCGCTCATGGAGCTGGGGGCCACTGTCTGTCTGCCCAACGGCGCGCCCCTGTGCGAAAAGTGCCCGGCGTCGGGCTTCTGCCGGGCCTTTCAGGAGGGCCGGACCGGGGAGCTGCCCGTCAAGTCGGCCAGGAAGGCCCGGCGGGTGGAGGAGCGCACGGTCTACCTCTTCTTTCATCGGGACGGCGTAGCCCTCCGCCGCCGCCCTGGCCGGGGCCTGCTGGCCGGGCTGTGGGAGTATCCCAACGAGCTGTCGGACGGCACGGACTGGCCGGAAACGTGGGGCCTGACGCCCCCTGTTCTGGAGCGGGCCGGGACGGGCAGACACATCTTCACCCACATTGAATGGCGCATGACCGCCCTGGCCGGGGAGCTGGACAGCCCCCGGCTCCCGGAGGGCTGGGTGTGGGCCGGCCGGGAGGACCTGCGGGACGCCTACGCCGTCCCCAGCGCCTTCCAAAGCTTCGCTCAACTGGTGGCCGGCCGGCTGGGCCATTTTTAGGGGGCGTGTTATGATCTGCAATCTGTGTCCCCGGAGCTGCGGGGCGGAGCGCACCGAGACCGCCGGCCTCGGCTATTGCCGGATGCCAGCCGCCCCTGTCCTGGCCCGGGCCGCCCTCCACCACTGGGAGGAGCCTCCCATCTCGGGTGTCCGGGGCTCCGGGACTGTCTTTTTCTCCGGCTGCTCCCTGGGCTGCCTGTTCTGCCAGAACGAGAAAATCAGCCACCAGGACTTCGGCAGGGCCGTCACCCCGGCCCGCCTGCGGGAGGTCTGCCAGGCGCTTATCGATCGGGGAGCTCACAACCTGAACTTTGTCAACCCGACCCACTATACCCATGTCCTCGCCGCTCTGCTGTCAGACTGGCGGCCCCCTGTCCCCGTTGTATTCAACACCGGAGGATATGACAGGGTGGATACCCTCCGGGGGCTGGAGGGTAAAGTGGATGTCTACCTTCCCGACCTGAAATATCTGGACAGCGGCGCCGCCCGGCGGTACTCCGCCGCCCCTGGCTACCCGGAAATTGCCCAGGCGGCCATCCGGGAGATGGTCCGCCAGACCGGCCCCTGCCGGTTTGATGATAACGGAC
>ERZ779622.104-NODE-104-length-59154-cov-38.246332_pt1 | contig 59154 bp, 50 predicted proteins | sample MGYA00514188_ERZ779622 | MGnify/ENA primary metagenome ERZ779622 (study PRJEB29562, sample SAMEA4376702) | mouse gut metagenome | isolation source: Cecum | study: EMG produced TPA metagenomics assembly of the A DSS colitis mouse model was used to assess the... | reverse complement strand
CCATAATTTCACACATAACCTGCTGTCCCTCCTCTGTCGTTTTATACCGGCGCTTGCTGCCGGAGGTAACGGGGAATTTGCTGTTGTATGCAGCATCGTCAACAAATACTTCCATCAGCTCCGATACTTCGGAGCCGTCCTTTACTTTGGCATTGACGTAAACTTCTTCAAATCCATTATCGACAACTTTCCCTGTTTCCCTTATGACACGGTCTACATGGTATAGGCAGCGGTTCCCGTTAAAGATGTCAAAGCGGGAGATAAATACGACGCAGACATCGGGGATGTTCTCAAACTTTTCGCCGGGATCGGTGAGGTTGGTCGTAAGGATCGCGCCATTGTAGCGGACACGGCGCTGATGATTGGTGTCATTTGCCTTTTGCACTTCGATGTCGAGTTTCCGTCCGTCCCCAAGGACACATTTAGCGTCAAGGATCACGGAGCGTCCCTGTGGATTCGTCCCGGCATATTGGGGCGTGGATTCCAGTACCGTAAGTGCCGGATCTGAAAGGATCACACGCAGCATTTCTTTTGCGCCGTCGTACAGGATCAGTTCCGTCTCATGTTTCCGAAAATAATCGTCGGGATTTTTGGCTTTGCGGTAGCGGATCTGATAAGGGCGGTTCTCCTGATACTGCTGCGCGTATTTTATGATCTCCGCCATGCTTTTCATCTTGCGTTCAAGGATGGTAAGTTTCTCACGGTTACTTTTGGCAGAGGCGGAACATTCTGCGATTTTCTTTTCCAGATCAGCGATAGAGTTTACTTTATTGTATGCGCTGGTGGCTGTTTTGAGGTTTTCGATCTCAGCCCAGCGTTTTAAGCCAGCACTTTCCTGAAACTTTTCCTGTGAAGTGTCGATCAGGCGTTTCCCTGTATAACCGACTGTCAGGGGTTTCCCGCGATTTTGCACTCTTTCAGAAATCCGCTCAGCGATGCGCTCCTTTGTGTATTCTGCCCCAAGGGACTTTACGCTGCCGCGCACAAAACGCTCCCTGCTCGGTGGCAGGAAAGAGATATATTTTGAAGATTTCCCGTCAAGGTTTTCTCCTTTCACAACGTAGCCTTTTGACCGCAGAAGATGCAGGAACTCGTCATAAGTATCGGCGGATCTGATGGCGGCATAGATGTCCCTGCGCAGTTCTGATTTGCGGGAATCGCCGTGTTTGTCTGCAGACCATTCGTCGTACTTTTTTCCGCGTTGTCCGTCCGGCACGATGACGGATAAATGGTGTTCCCTGCACAGTTCATCGCTTAAGTGACGGATACGGTAATAACTTTTTTGCAGTCATTGTATTTGTGGTGGTCGATGTTGTCGGCGGCACAAAAAATCACATGATTATGAATGTGATCTTTGTCGATATGCGTACTGACTACATACGAATACTTTCCCTCTAAAACTTTATCGGCAAGCTCCATGCCGATCTGGTGCGCCGTATCAAAATCGACCTCGCCGGGGAGGAAGGACTGGATCAGATGATATGCCTTGTTTTCGTCACTCCGGGAAGTCTTTGACAGGGCAAACTTAAAGTCAATAAGTGCCTTCGGTGATTTAGTCATAGTGAAGGGATAAAAACAGGAAACATTTCTGCGGCAAGGACAGGAATGAGAGAAAACGAAATTACATCGGACAATGCGGAGAAGATATCTTCTGAGTTTCATGTGTTCTGCCGGAAAGTGATCAGGCGGAGCGTTCTGAACCAGCTCCGGGGGTATGTCAGGTACTGTAAGAATTATGGAACTGTGCCTTTGGAGGAAACAGAAGAAAGTGCAATGGCAGTTTATGATGATGTTCTGGAGGGAAAAGTAAAAATCCCTGTGTGCGGAACCGTCGTTCTGTTCGGGGATGAGAAACTTGCCGCCGCACTTCTGGAAATGCAGGACACAAAAAGAGAGATTGTCTTAAGAAACACCGCATTTGGATATTCCCTGTCAGAGATAGCCGGGCAGCTTGAATTAGAATACGACACAGTGAGGGGCTACGGATCTTAAGAAGGCAATGGCGGCTATCGGAATAAAGATGATGATGCTTTATGGGATCACATATCATGAATTGAGAAAAATCAAATGGGAGAATTTCGATGAATTTTATGGTTTTATTACAGTAAATGGTTTTGAACTTCGTTTGCCGCCCAAATTGTCAAGGCAGTTACAGCAAGTGCAGAAATTTGTTTTTCAGAATCATGTAAAGAGCAATGAGGACTTGCTTTTTACGGATGGGAATGGAGAACCGTGGGGGAGATAACATCTTCTTCTGGAATTTCCGACAGGTTCGGCAGGAGGGAACAAGGCAGGTTACAAGAGAGATACCATATTATAATCTGGATATGATTATATCTTTGGGATATAGAATAAAGTCTCTTATAGCAACGAGATTCAGGAAATGGGCAACAGAACGTTTAAAGGAATACATGGTTAAGGGCTTTACGATGGATGACGAACGCCTTAAAGGCAATGGTGGAGGGAATTATTGCAAAGAATTATTTAAAGGAAGATGAACTAAAGATACTAAATAATTTGGTATCTGGTTATTTTGATTTGGCGGAAATTAATGCGATTGAACATCGCCCAATGTACATGAATGATTATGTTGAACAGCTTGATTCGGTATTATCGTCAGGAAATAGAAAATACTCAGTGATGGTGGCAGAGTAAGCCATGCTCAGGCAATGAAAAAAGCAAAAGAAGAATACCAAAAGTATCAGGCAGCCACAATTTCTCCGGTTGAGGACGCTTACCTAAAAACAGTAAAAATGGCAGCTAAAGCAGCAAAACAGGCTGGTAGAAAAAACAAATACTGATGGACGATAATGATGTTAAAGAGTAAGATTTTTTAAACTTCGTGTCATTAACTTGACACAAGGCGGATGGAAGGCCATGGAGGAACTGGCGAAGCTGGAGGAGGAGAGGGGGACGGCTGGGTATGCGACGGATGGGATTGCGGTAAACGGCGGTGTGGAAACGGCTGGCGGGAAGAAAGGGAAGCGGGAGAGAATTGCCAGCAACGAGATGTGTACGTTTTTGATTTTGAATATTTCTTCCCGGCAGCTGATACCGGTGATTATGATTGCTTATATATATTTGTTTACTATTTGCTGTTGTATGGCTTTAAAACTTCATGGTACAATATTACAATAATTAGCTCTATAGTAATGAGGTCATAAGGATGCCTCGCCGCTGCAGCCGGGGTATGAAAGGCGGCGCGACGTCTATAATCTTTACCATATCTTAAATCACCTGAATCTATTCGGAAGAATGTATCTTCCGGAAGTGAAGCATATTATAGGAAAGCTGAGTAAATAAACTTCGTATCTCGGCATTTCTAAGATTAGCAACCCAATTATACAAATGCATAATGATTATACGAACGTATAATGAATGGAGAGAGCAACATGGGGAACACGCCGAAAAAGCTCGGGGATGCTGGTAGGCTGTAAATTGAAAACATTATCTGCAGGAAAGATAGCATCCTCTGACCACCCGCATAGAATAAAGCAAAAGCCGACGGAAACTGCAGGAATATTCTATGGAAATTTATGTGGTACAATCGGGGGACACGGTAGATTCCATCGCGGAAAGCCATGGGACTTCCGTGTCGTCCATCATTTATAACAATCAGTTGGCATATCCTTACCCGCTGGCGGTGGGGCAGGCGCTTCTCCTGTCTTCTGGAGAGACTTCCGAACCCTCCTACCCGGCATGGGTAAACGGTTACGCCTATCCTTTTATCCGGCGGGACACGTTAAATGAAACGCTTCCTTACCTGTCCTCGCTCTCGGTCTTTTCCTATGGGTTTACCACGGAGGGGGACTTAGTTCCGCCGACGGTGGACGATACTTTTATGATTGATGCTGCGCTTGCGCAGGGGGTGCGCCCGGTTCTGACACTGACGCCGCTTGGACCGGATGGGAATTTCAATAATTTCCTGATTACCGCCGTGGTAAATAATCAGGCGGCAAAAGATAATCTGCTTGCCAATCTGCTTGCGACGGTACAGGAAAAGAGCTTTCAGGGGGTCGACATTGATTTTGAGTACATCCGCCCGGAGGATCGGATTCCTTTCGCCGATTTTGTGGCGGACGTGAGGGATTATCTTGCTCCCTACGGATATCATGTCTCTGTGGCGTTGGCGCCGAAAACTTCGGATGAGCAGGCGGGGCTTTTGTATGAGGGAAAGGATTACGGGCTCTTGGGGGAGGCGGCTGACAGCGTGCTGCTGATGACTTACGAGTGGGGCTACACTTATGGTCCGCCCATGGCGGTAGCGCCCGTCAATCAGGTGCGTCGGGTTGTGGAGTATGCCGTCACCCGCATTGATCCCGCGAAGATTGATCTGGGAATCCCAAACTATGGATATGACTGGACGCTGCCTTTTGTGCAGGGATCATCCCGGGCAACCACTGTGAGCAATCTGGAGGCTGTGCGGATTGCCGTGGAAGCCGGCGTTCCTATTCAGTTTGATGAAGTGGCTATGTCGCCGTTTTTTCAGTATGAAAAAGAGGGTCGGCTCCATGAAGTGTGGTTTGAGGATGTGAGGAGTTACCAGGCGAAGTTTGCCCTTTTGCCGGAATATGGTCTGCGCGGAATGGGATACTGGCAGATCATGCGTTTTTTCCGTCCTAACTGGCTGCTGCTGGAGAATACGTTTGCGATACAGAGACCATGACAGCAGACAGATATGATATGGAATTGATATTCTATATGGAGTAAATGATTTTAAAATTTCACATACAGAATAATCCGAAACCGATTATTTTCGCAGTAACAGTCAATGGTTCCGCCCATTTTATCACAGAAAGCCTGCACGCTCTGCATACCGAGACCGTGCCCTTTGCCGCGCCTGCTTTTGGGAAGCCCGGTTATGGAATCAAAATAAATTTCCTGATCACAGTCGTTTTCCATGTCAATCAGAAGGTGTTCGTCCGTGCAATGTATTTTCGCGTCGATGGATTTTCCGGCGGACGAATCATTTTGGATGCTGAATACGGCATTTTCCAGAAGATTGGCAAGTACCATGGCAAACTCATATTCATTGACCGGAATCTGCCGCGGTATGAGCACATCCAGACGCAGGTCAATTTGGAGCGAGTTTGCCTGTTCCGCCATCTTCATAAGAATTGTATTGACGACTCGGTTTTCGCAGTATGAATCGACTTTATTTTCGTTTACCACCTCATTGATATGTCCGATAATATGTTTGATTTCCGCATATTCTTCCTGATTCAGAAGGGAATCAATCATTGTGGAATAATGTCTCATGTCGTGCCGCAGTATTTTCAGGTTGCGCTCTGACTGCTCCGTCAGATAGTTCTGGCTCTCCAGACCTTGAATATAGGACTCAAACATCATATTTTTCCAATATTCTTCCACCTGCTTCGTCTCACTGTCCAGATAGCGCAGCACTACCACATAGGATACAAGCATGGTAAGCATTAATAAAATGCTGACGAGAATATTTTCAGGATGGTCATAAAGCGTATTGGGGAAAAAGGCAATACTGGAAAAACTGCAATAAAAGAATACGGGAATCAAACAGATTTCCCATCTGCTTTTTTCCAGATCCCGCTCACAAAATTTGAATATAATATTTCTGATTTTGAAATAAAGCGGCATCAGAAGGAGGATATGTGCCAGCAGATTGCCCGCAAGTGACAAAACAGCATCGCCTGTGAGAATGTACAGGATAGATGCGATGATGCTCCCGATTATCACATAATTGGAGGCGCTTAAACCTACAAACAGCGTTCTGCTGTCGCGCTTTTTAGAGATGAGGAGCCCGGTAAGCTGCGCTGCGGCAATCTGGATGATTGTTATGGAAAAGTACAATAAGGTATACCCGGGAAACAGATTCAGCTTTAACTGGTTCATTGTCGTTGTGAAAAGGAAGGAAAGAAAACAGATGACCAGCGTTTTCTTTCTGGAGTAGCGGTGTACCATAAACAGGTAAATGAAAACCAAAAAGAAAATATGGCTCATCATATAAGATATATTTTTAACAAAAATCATGTCATCCCCCCACCGATATTGCCGGAAACAAAGAGAAGGTATTCACGTTTGACGCTTGCCGATTTGGCACGGCTGACCGGAAGGCGTCTGCCGGATTCCAGAATAACGCTGTCTGGCGTCAGCTGTTTTACGTAGTCCAGATTGACGAGAAATGATTTGTGAATCTGCAGGAAATTCCTCTGCCCGGCAATTTCCTGTGTTTCTTCCTCAAAAGATTTTCTGATAAACAGGCTTCTTAAGACTTCTCCGTCGGTCATGTGCACTTCCAGCTTTCTGCCGGCATTTTCCACATATTCAATCCTGGAGTAAGGTCTTTGGACAAGCCCCTCTTTTGTTTTGATCAGATAGAGGGAGTCCATCTTCAGCTTGGCGTAAGACAGGGAATAATCCAATGCCTCAAACAGTTTGTTCTCATCAACCGGTTTCAGAAGGTATCTTACCGCGCGTACGCCGTAGGCATCCAAGGCGTAATCTTCCGAGGAGGTAATGTAGATAATCACGCTCTCGCAGCTGAGTGTTCGGATCAGATTCCCTATGTCAATGCCGGTCCTTCTCGGCATCAGCATATCTAATATGTAAATATCTGTCAACTTTCCTTCGGATATTCTCTGGCAGAGTCTGGAGGGGTCAGAAAATTTTTCCAGATCAAAGTCTTTGTCAGGGTACAGTGATTTATACTTTAACAACAGCTTTTCCGTATAGAGGAGATCCTTGATGCTGTCGTCGCATATGGTTATTTTCATAATGGGATTGATTCCTTCCACTTCATAATAATTTTAAAATAATGTCGAAATGTTGTAATGCTAATATAAATTATAACGAACCCGGGGATGGTTTATCAACCGATTCTTCGGGGAAATTCGGGGATGATTGCGAAAAATTAACAGAAAAATGCGAAGAAGTGAAATTGACGAAAAAAAACGGGACAGATAGTATAGTAGATGCAGATTTAGAAAGAGGCTGCGGATACCTTATAAAATGAAAAAACGGGAGGAACAAATTTTGAAGAAGTGGAAATTTTTATTGATTGTGGGGGCAATGGTTCTGGGATGCGCGGGATGCGGTGAGCAGAAGCAGGAAGGGACCGGAGCGGTGGATGTAAAGCCTGTAGATGTGGTACAGACGGATGAAACAGAGACGGAGAGTACGCCCACGGAGAGTGAGACGGAAGAGAAAAATGACAGCTATGAGGACCTTGAGGAAAAAGGAGCGGAAGGCGAAACTGCAGTCTTTGCAGAGCAGATTCAGGCGGCAATGGCGGAGAAGGATTTGGATGCGCTTGCAAAACTTTGTGCCTACCCGCTTGCGGTAAACGGTGAGGCTGTTGAGAATGAGGAGGCGTTCATGGCGCTGGGAGCCGATACCATTTTTACAGAGGAACGTTGCGCGGTCATTGCGGCGGTAGACGTCTCTGCAATGGAGGAGACCATGGCTGGCGTCATTATGGGGGATGCCACACCAAACATAATTTTTAAGTCTGTTGACGGGGAGTTGAAGATAACGGGAATAAACTGATATAACACAGAACGGTTTCAGCAGCACTGCAGCCGAAAGCTGAATAGTTACGGAAAAGCAGAGGTTCGAAAGGATCTCTGCTTTTCAAATTTTTCTATGTGCATTATACTGTAATTGAAGTGTGAAAGTCTGCAGATAAATGACGATACATATATCAGGCAAACGGCGAAAATGAGGCGACAGCAGGAGGTGGAACATGGGGAAAAAACGGATATATCGACTGGGGGCGTTTCTATTGCCGGCGCTGTTGCTTTTGTTGGATATTCTGCCGTGTCATGCGGCGCAGATCGGTTTCGGAGCGGTCGTGGAATCGACGGAGGAAGCGCCGTTTATTACATCGGTCAGTATATCTCCCGGAACTGCGGTTGTCTCCAAAGATACAAAATGCAGTTTTACAGCTTATGTGGCAGGGGTAAATAACTACAGCCGCGAGGTCGTGTGGAGTGTTTCCGGGCAGAAGAGCCAGAGTACTTTTATTGACGCCAACGGCATATTGAACGTTGCCTCGGACGAGACGGCATCTACCATGGTGGTGAAGGCGGTTTCCAGACAGGACAGCAATTACAGTGCGGAGGCGTTGGTGTCCGTGCGTGAGACCACATATTACTTACAGTTAAAGGCGTCTCCGGAAAATGGTGGGAACGTGTACGGGAGCGGTGCTGTCAGAGAGGGCGGAAGCGCCGTGATTTCAGCGATGCCGAACGAGGGATTTTTCTTTGACAGCTGGGTGTTAGACGGAAACCGGGTATCTCAGGACTCCCGCTATACGGTCAATAATATGCGTGGGGATGCGACGTATGTGGCGGAATTTAAGCCGGTAATCTGTCGGATTAACGTAAATGTCAACGACAGCAGCGGTGGGACGGCGACGGAAAGCCGGGATATCAACTATGGGGAAAGCATGACGCTTGAGGCTTGGGCGAAGGAGGGGTATCAGTTTGACGGCTGGACGGAAAACGGGAAAACCGTCAGCAAAGACAGCAGGATGTCTTTGGACCGTATCACGCAGTCCAGAACGTTTACGGCGGTGTTTTCCAGAAAAAACGATCAGCCGAGAACCTACACTATTACCGCGGCCACGTCTTCCGGGAACGGAACGATTACGCCTGCCGGGAAGAGCACGGTGAAGGAAGGGGAGGGCATTCTTTATACGATGACCCCGGGGAGCGGATATGCCGTCAGCAATGTATATGTGGATGGGAAGCCGGTGGGATGGATGAACTCTTTTAACTTTACAGATGTAAGGGAGAACCATACCATTTCCGTGGATTTTGCGGAGTCTCCCGTGAAGGACAAAAACAGCGCGGCAACGGCGGAAAGGCCGGCTCAGACGGACGGAAAAGAAGAGCAAAAAGAAGATATGGCGGATAATGATCAGAAAACAGACCAGAACAAGAAAGAGGAGAAAGAAGATCAGAACGACGACAAAGATAAAAACGGCGATAAAACGACGGGGGAAGATGACGGCGGGCGGAAACAGGAGAGCGGGATGACGGGGACGCTGAAATACCTGGATGTCTCCGTGGAGGAGGCGGAGCGTCTGGTCAAGGGGAACAACGATGCGGAACTGATGATTGGCGCAATGGAATCCGGGGATCTGCAGCTGGCGGTTCACAACGATTTTTCCAGTGAAAAGCAGGAGATTTCTTACTACAACTTTGAGGCGGCAGTAGACTGTTTTCTGTCAGGGGAAGAAAAGATGGAACTGCTGCAGGGCAGTGCGCCGGTGGCAATAAACCTTTATATAGAGGACGCTGACGACAGGCAAACGGCTCAGGTGCAGAAAGAGTTCGCGGAGAAAAAACTGCCGGGCATGAATATCGGGCAGTATTTCGAGGTATCCCTCACGGCGTCAAAAAAGGGCGAGACACAGACGATTTCTGAACTTTCGTCGGCTTTGAAAGTGGTGATCGAGGTGCCGGAGCACTTAAAGGCGGAAAACCGGCGGTTTTATGTGCTGCGGCTGCATACAAAGGAAGACGGCAGCCGGGAATTTGCACAGCTTTCGGATGAGGACGACAACCCGGACACCATTACTTTTTCCACCGATAAGTTTTCCCCTTATGCGATCGCCTATGTCGACGAGCAGACAGCACCCGGTATTTCGGGGAAGGACCCGGGTGACCGGCGGTTCAGAAATGCAGCCGGAATTGTAATTGTCTTGCTGGCGCTGGCGGTGACAGTCACGGGAGTACTGTATATTGCCGGGAAAAGGAGACGGTAGCAGCATTTAGATGCTTACGACAAAAGCGAAGTAACCGCGCCCGGTGTTGAACAGCAGGCTGTAGTCGAAATTGCCTGCGTAAAATGCCTGCCGGAACTGCTCTGCAGTCATAAAATGACTGTTTACCAGATGATACTGTAATGCCAGGTCGCTGCGTATGGCAACCTGCCCGGCTATCTGGATCGCAAGTTCTTTGCCGATCGCCATGACAAGCTGATCCATCTTGTTTAGGGGAATATTCAAAATAGAGCTTACGGCGCGCAGTACAAGACTTTCTTCCAGAGCCATAAAAATCTGTACTTCCTCATGGTCTATGGAGAGGTATGTCAGCCGGATAATCATGCTTTTGCCGAAGTTTTCGCCGCTGTAATGTTCGCTGACAAGTTGTGTTGGCAGGCGGAAGATTTCGTGTATAGTGCCGGACAGCGCATTTTCCAGCGCATCCATGTCCGCACCTGTATGATCGGTCTTCCATTTGTTGGAAATCATGCCGGCTATGGCGCGGTCCTCGATGATGATATGGGCGGTGAGCCATCCGACGCAGATACCGATAAAGTGATGGATGGATTCCTCCGAATAGTCGGATTCCGTGAGATCTTTTTCGAGTGCCGGCAGTGTTTTGTCACGCATGTCATCGTGGAGGCGCTTGTGCATCTCATAGCCGGAATAACCGATGGATCGCATATACGCTTCCTCGTCGGCGAAGTGCTGTATGGCGTAATTTTTGAAATATTTGATACCTTCGGCACACGCCCACTGTCCGTTAGTTTTATCCTTACTTAATGTGATCAGCCGGTGTACGATGGAAAACAGTTTTCGGTGTGCTTTGTCGATGGAATCAACGCCGATGTTAAACCGTTTATCCCATTCCGCTTCTTTTGACATATCTGCTCCTTGCTCCATTGCTTGCAAAAGCTTGCCGGGTTCGCAAGTGGGGTTTTGCTTTTGCTATACTATATGTCGAAGGATGGAGAAACGTGTCGTATTTTATTCCCGCAAACAACGAGCCAGGTGATTTGCTTAATGCAAGCCGGGGTGCCTATATTGGCGACTGCCGGGAGGAAGGGTGAGAAAATATGGAACTGACAGAGATAGGTGCGCTGCAAATTGCGAAACGGGTAGATGCCATTTTGCATGTGCCGGGGAATTACCGCGGCGGAAATCTGGAAATGACGATTGTGATTGACACGTCCATGGAGAAGGCGGATTTTCAGGATGCGGTCGCCGCTGTGGTAAAAGCGCTGAAAAGGGGCAATGAGATTTTTCGTAATGTCCGGCTGAATCTGGTATTCTGGGGACAGGAAATGACGTCGGAAGTGACGCCCATGGCAATGCTTATGACAGGCGGCGCGTTTCGGGAATACCATGCCTGCCCGCAGAAAAAGAAATATGAAGATCTGTTTGCCTACTTAAAAAAGTTTCACGCGAGAAGCAAGGTAGTACTTGTATTTACGGATGGAAACAACGAGGCATCGGATGCACAGGCGGCGCGGGAAGCTCTCACGCCTTTTCTGAAAAGCAGGATTCTGCTCATATCGGAGCGGGTTGTGAGCGGAACGGAGTTTTTTCTGGAAAATATTTAATATGACTGCGTAGCACCACTTTGCAAAATCATCATAAGATAGCTTTAAAACACATAGGAGTGATTCTTATGACCAATTACGAAATAACACCGGGAGCCATTTTCACACAGCTTCTGATGTGCAACCATCCGGGAGCCATAGCGTGGGTCAGAGGCGGGGAGCAGTATCCTGATTTGAGCGGCGCAGTTAAATTTTATCACACCACCTACGGCGGCGTGCTGGTGGAGGCGGAGATTTTCGGGCTTCCCAATATTAACCTGCCCGGTTCCAGCAATTTTTACGCGATGCATATACATGATTTGGGAGACTGCAGCGATCATTTCAGCCATACGGGACTGCACTATAATCCCGGAGATATGCCGCATCCCGATCATGCCGGAGATATGCCGCCTCTTCTCGGCAATCAGGGATATGCCTTCAGCGTATTTTATGATAAGCGGTACACCCTTCAGGAGATTATCGGAAAGTCTGTCATTATCCATGCAAAGCCTGACGACTTCACTTCCCAGCCCGCTGGAAATTCCGGTGACAAAATAGCCTGCGGGACGATTGAGTGGACGGCTTAAAATAATTATAATCTTTCCTTTATGCCGGAAAATCTGTATAATTGAAATATAGCATTTTATGAATGAGCGGGACAAGTCGGATTTACAGGCAGCGGGGAGGGATTTGTATGAAAAATTACTCGGAAGATGCAAGCAGACAGTACCATATCCAGGTGGCGCAGGGAGAAGTGGGGCGCTATGTGATTATGCCCGGCGACCCCAAACGCTGTGTAAAGATCGCGCAGTATTTTGACAATCCTGTGCTGATAGCGGATAACAGGGAATATATCACCTACACGGGAACCCTTGACGGGGTAAAGGTCAGCGTGACTTCCACGGGTATCGGCGGACCGTCGGCGGCCATCGCCATGGAGGAACTGGTGCGCTGCGGCGCGGACACGTTTCTGCGTATTGGCACCTGCGGCGGTATGCAGACGGAGGTAAAGAGCGGAGATATCGTGATTGCCACCGGGGCGATCCGCATGGAGGGAACGAGCAGGGAGTATGCGCCGATCGAGTTTCCGGCGGTGCCGGATCTGGCGGTGACGAATGCGCTGGTGGAGGCGGCAAAAGCCAAGGGCTATCCGTTCCACGCGGGCGTGGTGCAGGCGAAGGATTCCTTCTACGGGCAGCATGAGCCGGAAACGAAGCCGGTAAGCTATGAACTGATGAATAAATGGGAGGCGTGGAAACGGCTGGGCTGTCTCGCCTCCGAGATGGAGTCCGCGGCGCTGTTCACCGTGGCGAGTTACCTGCGGGTGCGGGCGGGCGCCTGTTTCCTTGTGGTGGCGAATCAGGAGCGGGAGAAGCTGGGGCTGGAAAACCCGGTGGTGCACGATACGGATATGGCAATCCGGGTGGCTGTTGAGGCGGTAAGGGGGCTGATGAGGAATGAGTATAAATATCCTGGCAATGAGGAAATTGGGGCTCCTGAATGTGTGGAATGATAATCTGCGGGACGGGCTGCCGTATCCTCATACAGGCAGGATACGGCAGCCTGCGCAGTTACGCGTGTCTGCCAGCCGCTTCCAGCGCCTCGTCAATGTGGGAGCAGAAGTTCTCTGCGCCGATGCGCGCGGTGAAGCCCGCTTTGTCCATTACTTTTTTCGGCTGTTCATTTACATGGGAGAGGATGACACGGATGCCTCTCCCTTCGCATTTGTCCAAAAGCTCCGTCAGAGAGTGCATGGCAGTCGCGTCAATGGCATTTACGCTGCGCATACGCAGAATCAGACAGGTCGTGTCATCGCGCAGGGTGATTCGCAGGATTTTGTCTGCGGCAGCAAAAAACATGGGACCGGAAATCTCATAAACCAGAGTGTGGGCGGGCACTACGCGGAGCGAAAGGGCGTCAGGATCGTCCTCCTCATCCATATATTTCCAGCCTTCCACTTCTGTCACCTCGCTCATACGTTTCATAAAGAGGATGGCGGCAAGGAGAATGCCTGCCTCGATAGCGAGTACCAGATCAAAGACGACTGTAAGCACAAAACTGAGCACCAAAACGATGATATCGCTCTTAGGGGAGGATTTCACCAGATTCACAAAGGAGCGCCAGCCGCTCATGTTGTACGCTACCATAAACAGGATGGCGGCAATACAGGGCATGGGGATCAATGCTGCGTAGGGCATCAGGATGACTAAAATCAGCACCAGCGTGACAGAGTGCACCATGCCGGCAATGGGCGTACGCCCGCCATTTTTAATGTTGGCGGCGGTCCTTGCAATCGCGCCTGTGGCAGGGATGCCGCCGAAGAGCGCGGAGCCGATATTGCCAGCGCCCTGAGCGATCAGCTCCATGTTGGAGCGGTGCTTGGAGTTGATCATGCTGTCGGAAACCACGCAGGAGAGCAGAGATTCGATGGCGGCAAGAATCGCGATTGTGAAAGCGTCCGGCAGGATATCGCCCACGTCCCTCATGGTGAAGGAAGGCAGGTGAAAATTCGGCAGTTTATTGCTGATCTCATAAAGGTCGCCGATGGTATTTACATTCATACGCAGAAGTTTTACCATAAGAATACCGACAATCACGGCAATCAGAGAGCCGGGGATGGTCTTGTTGATATAAGGCCAGACGATCAGAATGACAAGGCAGACCATTCCAACAATGAGAGCCTGTATGTTAACGGTCGAAAAATTGGCAATGACAGCGTGCAGCTTTTCCATTGTCTCGATCGTCACGGTTCCCTCGGGATAGACCAGTCCCAGAAAGTCCTTAATCTGTCCGATGGCAATGGTGACGGCGATACCTGCTGTGAAGCCGGTGGTGATGGTGTAGGGAATATATTTGATCAGATTGCCGAGGCGCAGGAAACCCATTGCAATCAGAATGATACCTGCAAGAATGGTGGCAAGAATCAGCCCATCCATGCCTTTCGTGGCGACAATGCCCGCAACAATGGTGGCGAAAGCCGCCGTAGGTCCCGCGATCTGGACGCGGCTTCCGCCCAGAAAGGAGATCAGGAAGCCCGCGACAATGGCAGTGTAGATACCCTGCTCGGGGCCGACGCCCGACGCCAGTGCCAGGGCGATAGACAATGGCAGCGCGATAATGGCGACGATGATACCGGCGATCACGTCCTTAACGAACTGCTCCTTTGTGTAGGTCTTCATAACGGAAAACAATTTCGGCTTTAATTTTTCCATAGTAGATCAACTCCCATTTTCTTTTGTTTATTCAATAACAATCATTTCCTCTGAGGTGTATTCCTCTTTATCCGCGAGGGAACGCACCGACGTTTCCATCATAGTACGATCTGACGCTTTTTTCAAGTAGTTTTGTAAACGGTAAAAAGCGTAGTTTTTGTTGCTCACGGATGCCGTTTATGTTAGGATATAAGCGGATGGAATCCATAGGACGGACAAGGGTTTGGAGGGGTCGTTTATGAAATATGATGTGATCATTGTCGGTGCGGGACCGGGCGGTATTTATTCGGCTTATGAGCTGACACAGAAGAGACCGGATTTAAAGATAGCGGTGTTTGAGGCGGGGCATGCGCTGGAAAAGCGGCACTGCCCCATAGACGGTGATAAGGTGAAATCCTGTGTGGGTTGTCCGAGCTGCTCGATTATGAGCGGTTTTGGCGGCGCGGGCGCGTTTTCTGACGGGAAATATAATATTACCAACGATTTTGGCGGCACGCTTCACGAATATGTAGGCAAGAAAAAAGCGATAGAACTGATGCACTATGTGGATGAGATCAATATGAAGCACGGCGGCGGGGGGACGAGGCTGTATTCCACAGCGGGCACCCAATTCAAGAAGCTTTGTCTGCAGAATAATCTGAATCTGCTGGACGCGTCCGTGCGTCATCTGGGGACGGATATCAATTATGTGGTTCTGGAAAACCTGTATGCGGAATTAAAGGAAAAGATAGAATTTTATTTTGACACCCCGGTTCGGTCGGTGGAACGGGCGGAGGGCGGCTACCGCGTGATCTGTGAAAAGGGCGCCTACGAATGTGGCAAATGCGTCATTTCCGTTGGGAGAAGCGGAAGCAAGTGGATGGAGAAAGTCTGCGAAGAACTTGATATTCATACGAAATCGAACCGTGTGGATATCGGTGTGCGAGTGGAACTGCCTGCGGTGATTTTCTCTCACCTGACAGACGAACTCTACGAGAGCAAGATCGTCTACCGCACGGAGAAATTTGAGGACAGCGTGAGAACATTCTGTATGAATCCGCATGGAATTGTGGTGAACGAGAATACCAACGGTATTGTGACGGTGAACGGGCACAGTTATGAGGGTGCGGAGAAGCAGACGGAAAATACAAACTTTGCGCTTCTTGTGGCGAAGCATTTCTCGGAGCCATTCAAAGACAGCAACGGTTACGGGGAGAGCATTGCCAGACTTTCCAATATGTTGGGCGGCGGCGTGATCGTGCAGCGGTTCGGGGATCTGGTGCGCGGCAGAAGGAGCAACGCCAAGCGGATTGAGGAAGGAGTTATCGAGCCTACGCTTGCTGCCACGCCGGGGGATTTAAGCCTTGTTCTCCCGAAACGGATTCTGGACGGCATCATCGAGATGATCTATGCCCTTGACAAGATTGCCCCTGGCACGGCAAACGACGACACACTGCTGTACGGTGTGGAGGTAAAATTTTATAATATGGAAGTGGAGATTGACGAGCATCTCGAGACGAGGCATAAAGGGCTTTATATTATCGGGGACGGCAGCGGCGTGACCCATTCCCTGTCCCACGCGTCCGCCAGCGGGGTGTTTGTGGCACGGGAAATTGTGGGATAACCGTTCGGTCAGAACGGCTTCTGTCAGGTAAATCGTGTCGGCATGAGTTTGACAGGAAGATATTGCTTTGGGTGAATACCTGTATATGAGCCGATTGAGCGTTGCGCAATCAATAGCTGTGAAACAGCGGAGAAGCGCGTGCTGAGAACGGGTGTGGGTGGAATATCAAAATAAGAGGGGCGGGAAACGCTTCGGAACGGAGGAGGGTTATGATATTAGGCGCATTGGAAGCGGGAGGCACAAAGATGGTGTGCGCCATCGGCAACGAGAACGGTGAAATTTTGGAGCAGGTTTCGATTCCCACGGAGACGCCGGAGATTACGATGCCGAAACTGCTTTCCTTTTTCAGGGGGAAAGGGATCGAGGCGCTCGGCATCGGGTGTTTTGGACCGATCGACGTGAACAGGGATTCGGATACATACGGTTATATTACGACCACGCCTAAACTTGCGTGGCAGAATTATAACATTGTGGGGGCGTTTAAAAAGGAGCTTGGCGTGCCGGTCGGGTTTGATACGGATGTGAACGGATCTGCGCTCGGGGAATATACATGGGGTATCGCAAAAGGGCTTCACAGTTGCGTTTACATTACAATCGGCACAGGTGTCGGGGTCGGCGTGATCGTGGACGGCAATCTTCTGCATGGCATGATGCATCCGGAAGGCGGTCATATTCTGCTGAGTAAGCTGCCGAATGATACCTACGAAGGGTTCTGCCCTTTCCATGAGAACTGTATGGAAGGACTGGCGGCAGGACCGGCGATTGAGGGAAGATGGGGCAAGAAGGCGATCGAGCTTGCCGACCGAGAGGAAGTCTGGGAGATGGAGGCGAACTATATCGCGCAGGCGCTCGTAGATTATACGATGCTCGTATCCCCCCAGCGCATTATTCTGGGCGGTGGCGTGATGCATCAGACCCAGCTTCTGCCCCTAGTGCGCGCAAAATTCAAGGACCTGTTAAACGGCTACATCAGGACAGAGGAGCTGGAAGATCTGGACAGCTATATCGTGGTACAGAGCCTGGATGACAGGCAAGGCATCATGGGGGCGCTGAAACTGGGGATGATGGAGCTGGAAAGATAAGATCTGGTACAGAAAAGAGAACAGCATTTCGGCCATTTATGAAATCATGCCGGAATGCTGTTTTTATACAAACCAGAATGCGGCAGACCGGGCTTAATGGTCCGCATTTGTTCTGGAAAAATAATCCTGCAGATACTCTGTCAGTACCCGAGCTGCCCTTTGGTGGGAAAGCTCTCCCGGATGACTGTTGGAGCCGACAGTTTCCTCTGTGGTGTTGGGCAGCTGCAGATAAATGACGTTGTGATCGTCGCTTTCTCTTATATAGTGTGACACGGCTTCACTGATTGCGAAGGAAAGGTCGTAGCCCAGCATGCCGTAGCACCAGACAATGTGCGCCTGCGGGTTGTGTTTCCGCAGCATCTGCAGGAAGGAGACGACGGCGTCCTCGAAACGGGTCAGGTCCTCTTCGGCGAAAGCGCCATCCGGGTTCAGATGCTGCTTGAACGTCCGCCCTGTGGCGGGATCGTGCCAGGCAGGCTGCTGGAAAGCGGACGCGTCGTTGGTGCCGAGATTGACGATCACGGCATCCGTCTTTCTTACAGTAAAATCATAAGGGGCGAACGCGCCGAGGCTTTCATTTTTATTTCCGCAGCAGAGACCGCAGAGCTGTTCGTAGCGGGAAGGAATATTGCAGTCCGGGTTATTGTCCCAGCTGGACAGCACGCCCCAGCCGCCTTTTGAAATCATATAGGCATCCGCGCCGAGCGCTTCCGCCGTCATTTTGGCGTAACAGCGGCTGTAGCTCATGTACATGGGAATCCAGCCCAGATCTCCTTTCGCTCCATAGGTGCCCTCCCCCGAGGTGATGCTGTCGCCGACAAATTCCAGCGTGTATTTTCCCCTGGGAATCGGATGGAAACTTCCGTCCGTCTGAAAGCCCTGGACAAGGAGGCAGCAGTCCTCGTCCTCAACCATAGCCTGCGTTTCCCTGGTGATACGCACATTTTTGACAGATTCTTCGCTCATGCCGCGGAACAGGCACAGAGATTGCTTTCCCGGCATCAGCATCTGGCGGCTCATCAATTCCCTGTTTACTTCTACGGTCACCCATATTTCAAGATTTTGCCATGTGACTTCCAGGCTGGCCCAAAGTTCAGAGCCGGATACATTCAATTCCACTGCGCTTCCGCTAAAAAAGAGCGGCAGCGGGCAGGTTCCGGGAACCGTGCGCCCGTGTACCTTATAATGGGGGATTTCACTTAACGCGTATTTTTTTAATGTATTCATAAGTTGTTCTGCCTTTCTTTTTTTGCCTATTTCAACCTGTGGAAAATCAAAATCATGTCCGCGGGCTTTGCCGGTTGCCGCCCTCCTCGATCATAGCATCCATATAGCCCCTGTCCCAGAGCAGGATGTGCAGCTTTTTGGCGGCTTCTACGGCGGGAGAGGTAAAATACTGGTTTGTCATAACGACGCCCACCATCCGTTCATAGTATGCCAAACCGCCGTAGGTGCGCAGCACCGCTTCTACCCCGACGGGGCCGTTGTAACGTTTGCACTGGACGGCATAGGTGACGCCGTCTTTCTCCGCCAGAATATCCACGCCGAAGTCGCCGCTGCCGCGGGTTACCTCCACGTCGATAAATCCCTGCGTCCGCAAAAGGTCTGCGCAGAAAAATTCAAAATCATGCCCGTCCAGCTCGTCCATCCGGCTGATGCGCCGGTCGCGTCTGCGGCGGATAAAAAAGTCGATTAGTATGGCAAGAACAGCCATAAAGGCGATCATGCCGATCAGCGCGGCGAGAACCGTCATGTTTGATTGCATCATGGAGATCTCCGTTTCATGTTCTGGTGCGGCTGAATCTTTCATTATCATGTCAGGCGAACACCGAAATCTGACAGGTGACAGCTGTTTTTCTGATATTATGGTAGCAGTATTTCTGTCATTTATCAATGTTTTGATTCAAAATTTATGACATGTTTGGAAGCAAGGCTTTAACACCGGCGCTATGTGCCTGCTGTACGGTATCGAAGCATACGGACCGGATTTATAAAGTGAGCGGTACAGGGATAAACAAGGTTCCTCCTGCATAAAGTTTATAAAACCAGTTTGCGGGTTTGCTTATGGCGACAGTCTTATCCAATATTTCGAATATCATTATTCCGGTCATTCTGTTTTATATCGTGGCATACGGTATTTCCAACCACAGCAATGTGTACGAGGATTTTATCAAAGGTGCGAAGGATGGTTTTCACACGGTGATACAGATTATGCCCACGCTGATCGGTCTTATGGTAGCGGTGGGTGTTTTGCGCGCCTCGGGATTTCTGGAATTTGTCGGAGGTCTCTTCGGCGGCGTGGCGGACAGACTGGGCTTTTCCGCAGAACTGGTGCCGTTAATGCTGGTGAAGATGTTTTCTTCCTCGGCAGCTACGGGGCTTGTGCTGGATATTTTTAAAAATCACGGGCCGGATTCGCTGATCGGTCTTACCACTTCCATTATGATGAGCTGTACGGAGACAATCTTTTACACCATGAGCGTCTACTTTCTGGCGGCAAAGGTGACGAAGACGCGCTATACACTGAAAGGGGCGCTGCTTGCAACCTTCGCGGGGATTGCGGCAAGTATCGTGCTGGCTGGTAAAATAGTGTGAAGAATGCACAAGTATGTTGGTAGATCATGCGAAACGGCGCTCCGTAGGGAGCGCCGTTTCTGTGTGTGAGAAGGATAGAAATGTTGGTTCAAATATATGTCAACAGCAGCTTTTAGACCGCTGTTATGTTTAGTCGAAGCCGGTCGGCGCCAAACCAGCGCCGGCGACTCCATTGTAAGTGTAGTATAACCACCGCCAAAGAATCTGAGTCATTAATCCCTGCGGACCGAATTTTTGATTCGGTTCTGTCTTAACTACAATTCATACTATACATGCTATTTGTGAATGCGATGTGTCAGAATTCAAAAGAAAAAAGAAAGAAAGTATAAACTAAAATTTATAATTGGTACTTTCGGGAGAGACGAAAGGTTTGACTTTCAAACTATATTTTGATACACTGTTTGAAGATTTAGGAGACATGTTTGTGCACTCGACGCGTGTCATCGCAGTAAACTGCTCTGACATGGAGGTAATAATGGATATCAGCAATACATTGAATGAGGTATTGGTCAGACTCTTCAGGGATATTAACACACTGGAGGAGCGGGCGATCAGAACCGAGGAATACAAAGATGTGACGGCAAACGATATGCACGTTATAGAGGCGATCGGTCCAAATTCGGCAAAAAATATGACCAGTGTGGCGAGGGAGCTTGAGGTTACGACAGGAACACTGACTATAGCGGTTAATAGTCTCGTAAAAAAAGGATATGTGGACAGAACCAGGAGCGAGGAAGACAGGCGGGTGGTGCTGATCTCTCTTTCGGAAAAAGGGAAAAAGGCGTATTTCCACCACCGCCGGTTCCATGAGGAAATGATTGGCGCGGTTTTGAATGAACTTTCCGAGGAGGAACAGAGAGCGCTTGAAAGCGCCCTCTCCAAGCTGACGAGATTTTTCAGGGAAGTAAACTGACCCCGCGTTTTGCGGGTGGCGTTTGCCGTGCGGACTATTCTGCCGCCAGCCTTCTTGCCAGCGTCCGATAGTCTGCCGGACCGTTTTGAAGCAGGAAAGAATGAAAGCGGTATAAAAATTCCGTGTCGTTGTAGACAGCGGTCACCTGGTTCGGCTCGGACCAGAGGACGGCTGCCTGTTTTTTTAATTCCAGAATTTCCAGATATCCCAGATAATATTTCAGGTAATTGCATGGCTCCTCCGCGATATACTGGTAGAGGGCGGCGAGATTTGCGCTGTCATTAATACCAAGACAGTAACAGAGCCTCTGCACATCCTCGAAGGAAGCGTTGTCATAATGGATGGCGATATCCAGAAGGGAGTACAGTCCCAGCCTGAACTGTCTGTCAAGGCGGCAGACCTGATAATAGGCAGCGGCTTCCGGGTGGGATTCCTCTGCCAGCTCGATGGCACGGTCAAAGGAATCCAGTTCCACATACATTGCCCAGCCCTCCACAAATCCGCCGTAGTAGAGGACGTTTCCGAGGGGCAGGATATTTTGCTGTTCTTGATAGCGCTTGCTGTATACTGTCTGGTACAGGTGACCGGGATAACCTTCATGTGCCAGTGTGGTGAAGAGCGCCAGGTCGTCTTCCGTGTCTTTTGCGTTTAAGCAGATCAGATTGTCGCAGATGTTGTCGATGGGCGGCATCATGTAAAAGGCGGGGGCGCTGTAAGCCTCCAGACTGGCATCCACATACTTTATGGTGGAGCGGATGGGTGCGTTGTCCCTGCCCGCGGGGATGGGCGGATATTCCACCCCGATTTCCGACTGCAGATCTGCGAGAATTTCTTCCGGCGTCATTTCCGGCAGGAGCGAGGGTGTTTCGGCAATCATCTCCTTTAACGCCGGATTCGCGGCAAGAAGGGAAAACAGCGATTCATAGTTGAACCGCAGGTCCTTAGCCAGAAGACGTTTGATTTCATCGATGTCGCGGTAAGAACCAGTGCGCAGGCGAACAAGCGCCCGATAATAATCCCTGCCGTTTTCCTGCCCTGCCAAACCGCAGGTTGTTTTTCCTGAACCTTTTAACACGGTCAGACCGTCCGCCAGACGGTCATAAGCGGGAAGGACCACTGTGGTCAACAGGCGGTTATGCTCGGACACGTAGGAATCTACTTCTTCGGCAGACAGAATTTTTTTCTCCGCAAGCCGCTGCAGTCTGTCGTTAAAAGTTATTTCCAGAAAATGCGAACCGTCTTTCAGATCGGAGGCGTCCAGCAGCTCGGAACATTGCCGGATCACCCGGTCGGCGGTAAGATCGGACATAAAAAGCCCGGCATCCGCCTTTTCCTGCTCATAGACGAGAAGCCCTTCAAAGTAGGAAGGAATCTGGGTGAGGATTGACAGGTAATTTTCAATATCGGCTTTGTCATCCAGACGGTATTCGGAAAACAAAATCGGCAGTTCCGAAGGTAAGCCCGAGGATGGGGAAAGCGGTTCCGAGAAATAAGGATAGGCGGCGGTAGAAGCTGCAGCTAAAAGGTAACTGTCTAAAAGCTCGTAGAGCCGGCGGTTTTCTTCGTTCAGCGCCCCTGGGTTGATCCTGCCGAGTTCTTCGCGTGCCAGAGACAGGGCGCACACTTCGTTCGCGGCATCCCCCGGCTGATAGACGGGCAGGGTCAGAGACGATTCATCCACGCCGTAGGCGGACGGATTGTCTATGGTATAGTGAAAATGAATGGGGTTTGCCTGCACTTCTTCTAAGAAAAATGCTTGCGCAAAAGCGCGAAATTCATTGTCCTGATGCGTGCGGCCGTACCAAAGCAGCGTCAGGATGCTCAAAGTGGTAAACAAAATCAAAACCAGTGTACATTGTCTGGAAGAGAGAGAACGTTTCAAGAGAAACACCTGCAGAAAAGGATTTGTATTACTATATGAAAGAAGTGCAAAAATAATGACCGGATCAAAAAACGATCCGGTCACGTCCGCCTTCTTTGCCAATATATAACTTTTCGTCCGCTTCTTTCAGAAGCGTGGTAATATCACTGTGATAATCATACTCCACCAATCCGTATGTAAGGGAGATGGTAAAGCTTTCAAAGCCGCCGTCAAAGGTGAGCTCCCGAATCTTCTGGCGGAGCGTTTCCAGAGCTGTGATCGCCTCGTCTCCGTTCAGACGGGGAAAAATCAGCAGAAACTCCTCGCCGCCCCAGCGGGAGATAAAGGTGTCGGGTGGCAGCCTTTTCTGGAAAGTTTCTGAAATGGTTTTCAGAACCACGTCGCCCACATTATGTCCGTATGTATCGTTGACCCGCTTAAAATGGTCGATGTCACAAATACAGATGCTGATCTGCGAGTCTGCCGCACGGAGGAGATTTTCCAGATATTCCATCGTGCGCCGGCGGTTGTAAAGCCCTGTTAGCGTGTCCGTGCTTGCCTGCTTCATCAGTTTCCGGTTATACTCGATCAGTTTGCCTTCCATCTCCTGCGTGGTGGTGCTGAAAAGGTACGCCACCAGCCCCAGCGCAAAGAAAATAAAGAACGTATTCACCGCCTGCAGGGCATCGGCTAAGCTATCCGCAAGAATAATGACCGGTTCATGGGAGCCGCAGTAATGATACAAGAATAAACGAAGCACAAGCAGGGCGGCAGAAAAAAGAATTTTGAGCAGCTCATGTTTGTATTTGCAGAAGAAAACAAATACGAGAAGCACCACCAGAAAATGCTGGATTCCGATATTCCAGCCAAAGCAGTAAACATTCATGCATGTCCAGAGCAGAATACAAGCATTCAGAATGCAGTACGATGCAAAAGTGCTCCAATGGTAGGACAAAACAAAAACCGACAGAAATAATACGGAAGAGGATAAGGAAAATACCAGCGCGCCGATATGCCCCGTGATGGAGACTATAACACAGCATACGACGGAATGCAGCAGCATGGAGAGCGTTAATATACGAACCACGGCGATCAGCTTAGCGGATTCGTTCTGCTTCCCGGTATCCCGGCAGATATTTTCATAAATCGTAGCTAAAACGGAATTTTCTCTCATTTCGGTTTCTTTCATCAGTTTATTTAAAAATCGACAAACTTCCCTAATATAATTCAGGAAAGCATACATGTAAATATAATACACCCTCGCGGACAATATTGCAAACAGACATTTATAAAAAAATGAATTTATCTTTTGTCAAAAAATTGGTAAAATGGATAGATAAAGGAGAAGCGCATATGCAGTCTGCAAAAGTCAAATATTCCATCAAATATAAACTGATCCTTTTGTCGGTCATGGTTGCCGTTCCTTTTCTGGCGATGGTGCTTTATCTGCTCTATGCCCTGCACAATTACAGCAGCGCCTATGACGCGATTGTGGGAAACATGACGGTTGCGAACAATTATAACATGAACTTTAAGGAAGAGATGGACGAGAGCCTCTACAAGCTGGTAGTTGGTTTTGTCACCTTTGACACGGTTGGAAATGACGGAAGTCTGGTAGACCCGTACGAGCATCTGGACGAACTGAGAGGTGAGTTCAATAACCTTATGAGCATCACCACGGATGACGAGAGCCGCGTCAGACTGCAGATTCTTCTGCGCAACATTGACACGCTGGAGGACCGCGTGGATGATATAAGGACGAATCTGGAAACGGATGTGGGGTATGATACCAATATTGAGATGCTTGACAATAATATTTATATCCTGACAGAACTGATTCAGGATAATATTCAGGCATATATTTACTATCAGACAAAAAGCATGGAGTATCTGACAAACCAGCTGAACGTGAAGGTGCACAGCTTTACCATTTTCTGCGGCGTACTGCTTGCCCTGCTGGTTCTGATGGTGGCGGTTCTGATCGTGATGATCGTGACGGACATCATAAGACCGATTAAGGCGCTTTCCCGCGTGACGGAGCAGGTTGCGGAAGGGGATTTCTCGGCGAGGGCGAGAGTGGAAACACAGGATGAAGTGGCAGTTCTGGCGGACAGCGTAAACCAGATGACGGAGAGTCTGGAAGGGCTTGTGTCAAAGATCAAGGAGGACGAGCGGAAGATGCGGAAAGCGGATCTGCGGCTGCTGCAGGAGCAGATCAATCCGCATTTTCTTTATAATACACTGGACACCATTGTCTGGCTCATCGAGGGAAATGATTCTGACAAGGCGGTAAATATGGTTATGTCCCTGTCGGAGTTTTTCAGACTGGTTTTAAGCAAGGGAAAAGAATATATCACGATTCAGGAGGAGGAACTTCATATTAAAAGTTATCTGGAAATCCAGCAGGTGCGTTACCGGGATATTCTGGAATATCAGATTCAGATTGATCCGGAGCTTTACCAGTATCAGATTCTGAAGCTGACCTTGCAGCCGCTGGTGGAAAATTCTCTCTATCATGGCATTAAATATAAGCGCGCAAAGGGCAGTATCACCGTGACGGGCCAGATGGAAGGCGACAGGATCAGGCTCCGGGTGGCGGACGACGGCGTCGGCATGGAGGAGAAAGACCTTTATAAGCTGCAAAGAGAGATTGAGAAACCCTGTAAGGAGACGGAAAAAGGTTTCGGGCTTGCAAATGTCAATGAGAGAATCCGCATGAACTTTGGCGTGGAATACGGTATGAAGATAGATTCTGTCAAAGGGAAAGGCACATGTGTGGAAATTGTGCTTCCGGCGGTGCAGTATGCGGCGGAAAAGGAGGAATAGCGTGTTTCGAAAAAGATCTTACAGTTTGATGGTGATCGGGCTGCTCCTTGTGATGATTATGGTGCTACTGCTTTACGGCAGCAGGCTTTTTACGGATATCGAGGAGGAGGCGCATATCACGCAGGAGAACCGGATCGTGGTGGGTGTGTCGCAGCTTGGCAGCGAATCTGGATGGCGGACTGCAAACACGGAATCTGTGCAGAACGCGTTTACCCAGCAGAACGGGTATTTCCTGATATACAACAACGCCAGACAGAAGCAGGAAAACCAGTTGAAGGCGATCCGCAGCTTTATTTCCCAGCGGGTGGATTATATTATTTTTTCTCCTGTGGTGGAGACGGGATGGGAGACTGTGCTGCAGGAGGCGAAGCAGGCGGGCATTCCCGTGATTTTAATGGACCGCAATGTGGACGTGGATGACGAGAGCCTGTACGTGACCTGCGTGGGCAGTGACTTTGAGAAGGAAGGCGAGAAGGCGGGACGCTGGCTTGAAAGGGAGCTGGTGCAGAAAAACAGGTCGAGCGAGTCCGTCAATATTGTGATGCTGACAGGAACGGAGGGGTCTTCCTCCCAGATCGGACGGTCAGCAGGATTTGCCGCGGTGGCGGAAAGACATGCAAACTGGAATATTCTTGAGGAAAAGTGCGCGGAATTTACTTCCACGAAAGGCAGGGAAGTGATGAAAACATTTCTGAAAAGATACCCGGATATCGACGTGGTGGTTTCCCAGAATGATGATATGACCTTTGGCGCGATCGAGGCAATCCGGGAATCCGGAAGAACGGTTGGCGTGAACGGCGATATTATGATCCTCTCCTTTGACGCAGTGCGGGGGGCGCTTGACATGGTGGCGGACGGTACGATCAACGTAGATATCGAGTGTAACCCGAATCAGGGAGAGTATCTTCTCCGCGTGATAGATATGCTGGAGGCAGGCGAGACGGTTGAGAAAAAGTACTATGTGGAAGAGGATGTTTTTACAGTAGAAAATGTGACGCAGGAGTTGCTGCAGGAGAGAACATACTAGAGTGTTTTATTATTTGGCAAATCAAACATCGGGCGTCGGTAGGAGCGGAAGGGAGAAGTAAATGCTGAAAGTTTTTTTGGTGGAAGATGAGAGCATCGTCCGGGAAGGGCTTCGGGATAACATACCGTGGCAGCAGTACGGCTATGAGTTTGTGGGGGAGGCGAGCGACGGGGAGATGGCGCTGCCGCTCATACAGAAGACAAAGCCTGATGTTCTGCTTACGGATATCAAGATGCCTTTTATGGATGGGCTGTCCTTAAGCAAACTCGTACACCAGGAATTTCCCGAAATGAAGATTATCATTATCAGTGGTTACGATGATTTTGAGTATGCCCGCGGCGCGATTCTGGTCGGCGCGGAGCAGTATCTTTTAAAGCCCATCACCAGAGCGGCGCTGCAGAAGGCGCTGGCGGAACTTAAGACGAAGATAGAGACGGAACGGGAGCAGAAGAATTATCAGGAAAAGTTCCAGAGTGAGGCGAGAGAGTACGAGCAGTTTTCCCGGACAGATTTTTTCGTCAAGGTGTTTGAGGGGCGTATGCCGGTACAGGATATGTATGAGGAGGCGGCAAAACTGTCCCTGAAAATCAATGCGCCCTGTTACAATATTTTGCTGTTTAGTCTGCAGGAGAAGCGTACCGCGGAAGACCGGGGCACGGAGTCCGAAGGTTTTGCCAGAAAGCGGGAGGAGCTTCTGCATTATTTTATCCGCTATCCTGAAAATCTGGTTTTTCGGTGGAACGTAAATACTTACGGTGTGCTGATCAAGGGAAGCGCCGCGCAGATGCAGGAGCTTGGCGCAAGGTGCCTTGAAAACGTGGACCGGATCTGTCATCCGGCGGAAGATCTTCTTGACTGGTATGTGGCGCTGGGGGAGCCGGTGGAACGCTTAAGCCTTTTGGCAGAGTGCTACAGCAAGGCGAATCATCTTTTCGCGTACCGCTTTCTGAGACCCCAGCTGCACGTTTTTACCGTGGAGACGATGGGGCGAATTGTTCCGGAGAAGGAGGAGGGCGGCAGCATCCGGGATATTGACCCGGCGAAGATGGAGGCGGAGCTGATCCGGGACTTTTTGCTGCAAGGCGCGAGGGATGAGGTTGCAGATTTCGTGGAGAACTATCTATTGGCGGTCGGTGAGGCGCTGCAGTCGGCAATGTTCCGCAATTATCTGACGCTGCATGTCTACTTTGCTGCGGTTTCCTACGTGGAGTCTCTCGGCTGCGGCAGAGAGGAGCTTTTGCGGCTTCTGAATGATGGCGGACTGACGCCGGAAGGGCAGTACGATGTGGATGCGCTGCCGGATTACCTTTGCGGGCTGATTGAGAGGGCAATGGAACTTCGCGACAGGGAGTCGGACAACCAGAGCAAACATATTTTGAAGAAAGCGCTCACTTATATAGAAGAGAACTATTCACAGGAGTCCCTGTCCCTGAATTCCGTGGCGGGGGAGGTCAACGTCAGCGCCAACTATTTCAGCGCGATTTTTTCCCGGGCGATGCAGGTGACTTTTGTGGAGTATGTGACGGGCAAACGCATGGACAAGGCGAAAAGACTCCTGCGCCAGACTCAGATGCACACCGGGGAGATTGCCATGGAAGTAGGGTACAAAGATCCGCACTATTTCAGTTTTGTGTTCAAAAAGACGCAGGGCTGCACGCCGCGGGAGTACAGGGCCGGCGGGAAGACCTGAGAATGCGTCTGAACGCGCGCCGCAGAGATCCCGGGTGCGCGGTAAAAGTTTAAGCGTGAGCGGGACCGTCGCTTTCCTTCCTTATAAGTTCCCAAGGGATTTCCTGTGAGACGACGGGAATGCCCTGCAGCATCCGGATCATGGTTTCTGCCACGCAGTTTCCCATCTCGTGCGGTTTGTGGGTCAGGGTGGTGATGCGGACTTTGCTCAATTCGCTTAAGTAGGTATTGTCAAAGCAGACCACTGAAACATCGCGGGGAACCCGGATGCCGGCGTAGGCGAGCTCTTTCATCAGCCAGTAGGCGATTTCGTCATTGTAGCAGATGATGGCGGTGCAGTTGGAAAGATGCTCCCTGATATAGGTGGCAAGGAACCGGCTGTCCTGTTTTTTTTCAAGACTTTCCACATCTGTGCTCTGAAACCAGCCGACATTTCTGTCAGAAAATTCCACATTCTGGTCACGCAGACAGCAGAAAGCGCCCAGATAGCGTTCCGGACCCTGCTTGTCGTCCATTTTAAAGATACCGGCGATGCGGCGGTGCCCCAGCTCGGTCAGATGGTTTGCCAGAAGGTAGCCGCCGTAATAGTTGTCGTCCTTGATGCAGGTTTCGTCCGGCAGTTCGTCATACTTATTATGTAGAAACAGAAGTTTCGTCCCGGCGGCTTTCAGTTTTTCATATAGATCGATATTGGGTGTGGGGAGAGCGCTCTTCGAGCCTTCCACAATTAGTCCCCGGGGTGGAGCTTCCAGCAGGGAAAGCAGAATGTGTCTTTCATGGGAAGTATCGTTCTCTGTTGGATGAACTTTTATCTGATAGTTTTTGTCGGCGAGCGCCGTGCGGATATCGGTCAGCAGATGGGGGTAAATATATTCCTGGCTGCTGGCAACCAGAATGGGAATAAGGTTCCGGTCTGCGTCGGGAGAGAGACCTGTTGCGTAGGAACCGCTGCCCCGGTGGCTTTCGATCAGCCCCTGACTTTTGAGAAGGGAAAGGGCGGCGCGGACAGTCTGTCGGCTGACACGGTACTGTTTGGCGATATCGGCTTCCGTGGGAAGCGCGGTGATTCCCTGCTTTAAATTTCGGGAAATCAGTTCCGTAAGTTGCTCCGAAAGTGTTTCGTACTTGTTCATAGTAAAAAAATCTCCTTTTTGTTCATGGTTTATTAACAAATTACATCAAATTTATTCATAAAGTTTGCCCCAATCGGAAAAAAACACCTCATAATTTCCGCGTCTGATAAGTTTGACTATAAATGGAGCACGGGTAAATATAGAAAATTCTTCGTTAAAATCCATAAAAAAGAAACCAAATCGTAAAAAAATACCCTAAATTTTTATATTTGTATCATTGTTTTTTATTATAGCACAAATTTGTATTGTTGAACCCATCCAAAATGCACAAAAGGATGATTTTGGGTGTTGAACTGTGCCGTGCATTTTGCTAAAGTGTTCTCAGGGACGGGGAAACACGAAATCCCGTCACCCCAAAAACATATCTTCCACCACAGGGGTGGGAGAGACCATGAAAGGGAGGAAACAAAAATGAAGAAAAAAATGGCAGTTTTACTGACAGGCGCTATGGTAATGGCTACTCTGGCAGGCTGTGGCGGCGGTGATGCAGCTCCCGCAGCAACCGAGCCCGCAGCAGAAGCGCCTGCAGCAGAAGAGGCACCCGCGGCTGAGGAGGCTCCTGCAGCAGAGGAAGCTCCCGCAGAGGAGGAGGCACCGGCAGATGACGCAGAAGCGCCTGCAGCAAGCGGTGAGCTGATCACTCTTGGTATCATCAACAACGATCCTAACGAGTCCGGTTACCGTACCGCTAACGATGCAGATCTGAAGGCTACCTTCACAGAGGAGAACGGTTACTCCGCATCCTTTGCTTACAGCATGAAGAACGACGAGCAGATCACAGCAGCTCAGAAGTTCATTCAGGACGGTGTTGACTACCTGCTTCTCTCTGCGGCTGATACATCAGGCTGGGATTCCGTGCTGACAGATGCTCAGGACGCAGGCGTTCAGGTTATCCTGTTTGACCGTACTATCGACGCAGACGAGAGCCTCTATCTTGCATCCATCGTATCCGATATGGACAAAGAGGGCGAGACCGCTGTTAACTGGCTGGCAGATCAGGGTCTTGAGACCTACAACATCATCCACCTTCAGGGCGTGATGGGTTCCGCAGCACAGGAAGGCCGCAGCGGCGCTCTTCAGGCTAAGGCAGATGCAGAAGCTAACTGGAACATTGTTGAGCAGCAGACCGCTGAGTGGAACGCAGAGAATGCACAGCAGATCGTTCAGTCCGTAATCAGCTCCGGCAAAGAGTTCAACGTAATCTACGCTGAGAACGACGATATGGCTAAGGGTGCGGTTGCAGCTCTGGATGCAGCTAACATCTCTCACGGCGTTGGCAAGGACGTTATCGTAATGGGCTTTGACTGCAACAAGTGGGCTCTGGAAGAGCTGCTTGCAGGCAACTGGAACTACGATGGTCAGTGTAATCCTTTCCAGGCTTCTTACATCGACGATGTAATCAAGAATGGCGCACCTGCTGAGAAGACAATCATCATGGATGAGAAGGGCTTCGATGCAACGACCATTACACAGGAAGACGTAGACACCTACGGTATCTAATCCGGCAATCCAGCCTGAACGGGGCCGAAGGATTGAAAAACGACAAAAGATATGATATAATGTATAAGACGAGCGCGGCGCAGCGTAAATAGCCTGCCCGCGCTCGTTTGCACGAAAAAAACTATAAAAAATTGGGAGGTGGGCCTGAGAGTGGAAGGAAATGTTGTATTAAAAATGAGAAACATTCACAAGATCTTCCCCGGTGTGCATGCCCTGCAGGGTGTGGACTTTACATTGCGCAAGGGTGAAATTCATGCGCTGATGGGGGAGAACGGCGCCGGGAAATCGACGCTGATCAAGGTTCTTACCGGGGTTTACGGCAAGGAGGACGGAGAAATCTTCTTAGACGGCACGGAGGGAGCGGTTGCGATTCACTCGCCTCAGGATGCGCAGAACATGGGTATCAGTACCGTGTATCAGGAGATCACGCTCTGCCCGAATCTGACTGTTGCGGAGAATATGTTTATCGGGCGTACGGCAGGCGCAGTACAGAACTGGAAAAAAATGAACGCTGACACGGACAAAATTCTGCAGTCCCTGCAGATTCCCGCGAAAGCGACGCAGCAGCTTGGGACCTGTTCCCTCGCGGTGCAGCAGATGATCGCTATCGCGCGCGCAGTTGACATGGAATGTAAGGTTCTGATTCTGGATGAGCCTACTTCTTCTCTGGATGAGCAGGAAGTTGAGAAACTCTTTAAGCTGATGCGGGATCTCCGCGCCAAAGGCGTAGGTATTATCTTTGTCACACATTTCTTAGAGCAGGTGTACGAGGTCTGCGACAGGATTACCGTTATGAGAGACGGTAAGCTTGTGGGCGAATACGAAATTGAAAATCTGCCCCGCGTACAGCTGGTATCCAAGATGCTCGGTAAAGAGGTGGACGATCTCTCCGATATCAAGGGCGAGGTTAAGACATTTGACGCAGGGAAAGACGCGGTTCCCGTGCTGGAGGCGGAAGGCCTTGTCAGCAACGCAGGTATCAAGCCTTTCGATTTCCATATCAACAAGGGCGAGGTAAACGGTTTCACCGGACTGCTCGGTTCCGGACGAAGCGAGTGTGTGCGCGCTATCTTTGGTGCAGACAGAGTGACTGGCGGAAAAGTTAAGATGGGCGGCAAGGACGTAAAGATCTCGAAGCCGCTTGACGCTATGAAGAATGGCATCGCGTATCTGCCAGAGGATCGTAAGGTGGACGGTATCGTAGGAGACCTTTCCGTGCGCGACAATATTATTTTGGCGCAGCAGGTGCTTAAGGGCTTCTTCAAACCTTTCTCCAAGGCGGAAGCAAATAAGGTTGCAGACGAATACATAAAACTTCTGAATATTAAGACAGCTTCCAAGGACACCCCGATTAAGTCTCTTTCCGGCGGTAACCAGCAGAAGGTTATTCTGGCGAGATGGCTTTTCACCCATCCCGAATATCTGATTCTGGATGAGCCTACCCGCGGTATCGACGTGGGTACGAAGGTCGATATCCAGAAGCTGGTATTGAAACTGGCGTCCGAGGGTATGAGCGTAACCTTTATTTCCTCGGAGCTTGACGAGATGCTCAGAACCTGTTCCCGTCTGATCGTCATGCGCGACCGCAAGGCGGTTGGCGAGCTGACAGGCGATGATCTGAATCAGGGTACGGTTATGAATACGATTGCGGGAGGTGAAAAATAAATGGCAAACAGTGAAAAAACATCTGGTGCGGGTTTTTTAAAGAATCTTGTCAAAAATCAGTGTTTTATCCCGGTTGCGGCGCTTTTGCTGCTGGCGATTTTTAACCTGATTGCGGATCCTTCTTTCTTTAGAATTTCATTGGGCTACAACAGCGCGGGGAATCCGGTGCTGTCCGGTTTTATTATTGACATTATCAATAACGGCTCCGAGCTGGCGATTCTGGCGATCGGCATGACGCTTGTGACGGCGGCTTCCGGTGGACAGGATATCAGTGTAGGCGCTGCTATCGCTATCGCGGGCAGCGTGATTCTGCGGGTACTCTGTGGCGGAAATGCTCGTCCCGAAACACTGCAGGCTCCTATCATTGTAGCGTTTCTGGTGGCATGTGTGGTAGCAATGCTCTTCGGTGCATTCAATGGTCTGCTGGTGGCTTATTTCAAGATTCAGCCCATGATCGCGACGCTGATCCTGTATACGGCGGGACGTTCCATCGCAGCATGGATCAACAACAATGAGCTTCCGGTTATCAGCGATCCCAAGTTTGCTTATTTCGGTGGGTTTATTCCGGGGATACCGATTCCGACGCCCTGCTTTATCGCGATCGCATGCATGATCGTGATTGGCATTGTACTTAAGGTGACAAATCTGCGCCTGTATACGCAGTCGGTTGGTATCAACCAGAGTTCGTCCAAGTTAAACGGTCTGAATCCGGAGATGATCAAGGTGATGGCTTTCGTGATTCTGGGTTTGTGCGTGGCGGTTGCGGGACTGATTAAGGTAAGCCGTGTTTCCTCCATCAACTACTCCGTTATCGCAAAGGATATTGAGATGGACGCGATTCTCGCGGTTGCCCTTGGCGGTAACGCGCTCTCCGGCGGTAAGTTTAACATGGCGGCTTCCATTATCGGCGCGTTTGTAATCCAGTGCCTGACGACGACGCTCTACAAATTCGGCGTTTCCTCAACGGCGCTTCCCGCTTACAAGGCGGTAGTGGTTATCCTGCTGGTAGTTGTCAGCGCGCCTACCGTGAGAGAATATTTCAATAAGATTACACAAAAAATGAAACTGAGCAAGGAGGTGGCTTGAGATGGCAAAGACAGATAAGAATAATGCATCTACGGGCAAGGGTCTCGGCGCGAAGCTGGCGGGCATGACCGACACCAATCTGCTCCTCACGATTACAATTGCCGTATTTTTCCTGCTGTATATCGGCGCTATGGTTTTCCTGCGCTCGGGATTTTTAAAGCCCCAGACTTTCTTTAATATTTTAAATGCCAATGCGGCGCTGATCATTCTTGCCTGCGGCATGAGCCTTGTTATGATTACCGGCGGAATCGATATTTCCGTGGGTGGTGTGACGGCTCTCGTGAGCATGTGCTGTGCGGTTTATCTCGATTACAAGGGCGGTAACGTATTTATGGCGGTTATCATCGCGATTGCGATCGGTTTGGCTTTCGGTGCATTTCAGGGTGTTCTTGTAGCGTATCTGGACATCCAGCCCTTTATTGTTACGCTGGCGGGTATGTTCTTTGCGAGAGGTATGACGACGATTGTTAACACTTCGCCTTTCAACGTGGAAAACGAGGCGTTTGTAGCCTTGAAGATGACCCGTGTGAATGTGCCCGGTCTCGGCTCCGTAAATAAGCTGGGTAAGTACGTGCCCGCTTACGTGGAGATCGGTGTGCTGGTAGCGCTTCTGGTAGTAATCGTAATGTTCGTACTGCTGCGCTGGATGAAGCTGGGGCGTAACTTCTACGCGGTTGGCGGAAACAAGCAGAGCGCATTGATGCTCGGTATCAACGTGAAGAGGACGAAGTTCCTCTCCCACCTGATCTGTGGTCTTTTGGCAGGTATCGGCGGTTTCGTCTATTTCCTGCATGTAGGTTCCGGTTCCCCCTCCCATGCGTCGGGGGCGGAGATGGACGCAATCGCATCCTCCATTATCGGCGGCACCATGTTGACCGGTGGTGTAGGTAATGTGCTTGGTACATTTTTCGGCGTACTTTCGCTCAGTACGATTCAGAATATCGTATCCTCCGTCGGATTCGACGAGGCATGGTGGACCGGCATCACAAAAGCGGTTATGCTCTGCCTGTTCCTGGTGGTTCAGAGCGTGGTTATGTCCGTGAGAAAGAAGAGAAATGCGGCGAACTAAAAGGTAGAAAATATTTTATGGAAGAAATACGAAGACCATCGGGCTGTTCAGTATTGCCCGGTGGTCTTTTTGCGTCGTGGAGGCAAGGTTAGGGAGTTTCCGAAGCGGTTTTTTGTGAAAATGTTATAAATATTCCCGAGATAGGTCTATCTTTGTTCACCAAAAAGTGATATACTTAGAACGATTTAAATTGAGGGGACGGCGAATTGCACTATATAAATATAAGGGCTTCATACACGGGAGGATATTTGCATGAAAAAGATTGGCTCTAAATTTGCAATGGCAATTATTGCTCTTGCTTTGATTTCGATTATATCGCTGGGGTTTTTGGCAAACAGTATGACGGAGATTTCACAGGGCAGTCAGGATATCATGAACAATGAGGTGGAGAAGATCAATCTGATTCATGGCATTTATGAGGATTATCTTGATATGTACATGAACGTGTATGCCCATGTGAACGCCAAGCTGCTGCGGACTATGAATAAACGCGCGGATGATATTCTGGAGAGCCGGGCGCATATGTGGGAATCCATGGAGGCATATGGGGCGAAGATTACCTCGGAGGAGACGCGGGGAGTTTACGATGCGCTGGAGTCGCGGCTTGTCAGCTTTGACTCCTACGTGGACGCCATCATAGAGGTGAGCCGGGAGGGAGACAAGGAGCGTGCTAATAATCTGATTTCCAATAACCTCGGCATGCTGAATAATACCATCGGAAACAGCATGAACGATCTGCTGGAGTTTTCGGATACGGAGCTTACGGAAGGCAAGTCGTATCTTCAGGGGAAAGTGGAGGGCTCCTATACACTGATCGTGGCGGTGGTTGCGATCCTGATTGTCACGGCGATTCTGGTTCTGATAGTTGCGCACCGCATTATCGTGATGCCGATTCAGAAGATTGCCCAGGTAATCAACGGAATGATTGAAGATATACATAATAATAGAGGAAATCTGACCGAGAGAGTGCCTGTGCAGACAAAGGATGAAATTGCGATGCTGGCTGCCGGCGTGAATGAATTTCTGGATATTCTGCAGGATGTGATCGGCGGAGTTATCTCCTGCAGCGATGAGATTAACAGGCAGCAGCTTCACGTAAATGAAGTGGTTGAGGTGACGAACCAGAATGCCGGAGACACTTCGGCTACGATGGAAGAGCTGGCGGCAAGCATGGAAGAGGTGTCCGCCACGGTCGGTTATGTCAGTGATAATACGAGAGAGGCGGAGGCTTCTGTCGGGGATATGGTTGATCAGGCGGTAAATGGCACGAAGTTTGCGGAGGAGATCCGCAGCCGCGCCGAGGAGCTTCGCAAACTGGCGCAGGAAAGCCGTGCCACAGCGGACGACATGATTAAGGAATTTGACGTATCCCTGAACGCCTCCATTGAAGACAGCAAACAGATTGAGAAGATCGGAAATCTGACAGCAGACATATTGAGCATTGCTTCCAAGACAAACCTGCTTGCGCTGAACGCGTCCATTGAGGCGGCGAGAGCGGGCGAGGCGGGCAAAGGTTTTGCGGTGGTGGCTGACGAGATCCGCCAGCTGGCGGACAATTCAAAACAGACGGCGGGAAATATCCGGCAGATTTCGGCAGGTGTTGTGGCGGCGGTTATGACGCTCGCTGAGAATGCGGGTAATCTGGTGAAGTTTATCAATGAGCGGGTACTGCCGGACTACGAGATTCTGGAACGTACCGGGGAGCAGTATTTGAATGATTCCATTACGATAGACCGGATGATGGGCGAAATGCGGGATTCCATGGAGAATATTGGCGGCATGATGCGCTCGGTGGCGGAATCCAATGAGAATATTACAAATAATGTAAGAGAGAGCGCGCAGGGCGTCGGCGGCGTGGTGAATAATACGGCGGCTCTGGCGGAGAACATGAAGGGCATTGTGGAAGCGTTAAATCAGGTTTCCGATGTGGTAAGCCACCTGTCCGAGCAGACGGCATGCTTTGAAGGATAAATGCAAAGGCGGGGATGGAGGAGACAGCTTTGGACGAAAACATAACGGAGAAAGAAAGCGCGGAACCGTCGGACGTGCAGCAGGTGTCTGACGGTGAGGGCGGAAAAGGGAATAAAAAAAGCGGCGACACGAAGATTGGGCTGACGCTTCGTATTCTTGTGTCGGCGTATGTGCTGTATCTGGCATATGGCTTGATAGAGGGGTTCGGAGAAACCGCGGGAAATGACAGGATATTCATCGCGATAGCGATTATTGTTTTCATAGTGGCAGGTGGCGCGATCCTGATCTTATCGGCGAAAAAACTGATTCGGAAGGAGTATGTAGATGCGGAAGAACAAACAGAAGACGATAAAAAACAGTAAAGGGGCGGGGATCAGACTTAAGATCAACGCCTGTATTTTGTGCATGCTGATTGTGCTGATTGCGTTAATGATGGTTCTGGTTGACAGATCAAGCAAATATAACGCGCAGTATTCCCAGATCCTTGACAGCATCAGCAAGGTGACTTTCGTGAAGGATAGCGCTTCTTATCTGGGCCGCACAGTTGTCGTTAAGTGCAGTACGGGCGGTGATATTGCCTCCAGCGGACATGTGGAAATTATCGACACCATGGAACAGTATGTGGAGGAGGTCGGAGGGAGTGTTCCGCAGGATGCGGAATACTCGGAGATGCGCAATCAGTTTGACAAGTTTGCTTCCGAAGCGGGAAAATTTATCGCATCCTTCAGGGAACTGCAGGCGGCGTGTGGAACCGATTATTCCTCGAAAGGCCTGAATGCTGCGCAGGACATGAGCGGCAGTATGAGTTTTGTCAGCTCCAGTGCAGAGACGCTTCTTGCTTCTGAGATTGCGAGAAGCGAGCGGGTAGCGGACGAGATACAGAGCGCGTTCAGCAATATGAGGAATTTGATCGTAGTGATCGTGGTGATTACAGCTGTTGTGGTTCTGGCGGCGGCGTTTGCCGTGACACAGAGTATCACCGCGCCTATCATACAGCTTGAGAAAAAGCTGACGGTTATGTCAGAAGGCAATCTGACGAGCGAGGACATTAAAGTGAAAGGCAGGGACGAGGCGGGACGCGCCGCGACGGCTTTTAATAAGATGAAGAGCAGTCTGGTGCATCTGATCAGTAAAGTTGCAACAAATATGTCGGAACTGAAGATGGCTACCGCGACGGTCAATAATAGTGTGGATGAGAACGCGCAGGGCGGAACCCGGATTGCCGACGCGGTGGAAGGGATGCTGGCGGCGCTGGAGAGGCAGCAGCAGGAGGTCGGACGCGCGCAGGAGCAGATCAGTGACATGGGGGATATTGCCGGAAAAGTGGCGGACTACGCCGAGGCGATCCACGCAAATGCGGGAAAGACCCGGGACAACGCCAGAGACGGTATGCAGAAAATCGTGGCTTATGTGGAACAGATGCAGGAAGTGAACCGTTCCATGCGTGAAATGGAGAGCGTGTTTGCTTCGTTTGGGGAGAACACGAAAGGTATGACGGAAGCGTTGGAGTCCATTTCGTCTATCGCATCCCAGACGAACCTGCTTTCGTTAAACGCATCTATCGAGGCGGCGAGAGCGGGAGAAGCCGGTAAAGGTTTCGCGGTAGTGGCGACGGAGATCCGGAATCTGGCGGATGATTCGCAGGCGGCTGCGGCTCATATCGGTAAGATGATTGAGGCGGTGAGCACGCAGGCGGATCGGATGACGGCGCGGCTGCGGGAGAGCCTTAACCAGCTGGAGAAAGGTAATCAGATGACGGGCGAGGCGAAAGAGAGCTTTGAGATCATTACGGCGGGCACAGACGAAGTCAGCAACAGCGTGGAGGACATCATAAGCGGTGTGGAGGTTTTGAGTGACCGAATCAGAGAGGCAATGGAGAGCATGGGAACCGTGAAGGACGCAGCGGACGGAAATGTTACAGAGATCAACGAGGTCAGCGCCGTGGTGGCTGAACAGTCCGCGAATCTGGAAGAGGTTTCGGAGGCTATGGACAAGCTGCTTGTGCTCACGGATGATGTGGAAGGGCTGGTGGGTGAGTTTAAAATTTAACTACCGGGGCGGAAGCTGCATGGTGTAGTATAAGCATATAAAAATATAACAACATATAGTATTATATGTAGAAACACCTGTGGGGAAGGAAAACCTGCGGGTGTTTTTTACTCACAAGTTGTAAACGATACAACTTGTGCAAAATGTATGTAAAAGCTGAATAAAAAGATTGACAATTTATCGGCACGTAGATATAATGTAACTATCATCGGTTTTTGTGATGGTAAAAATGCACAGAATAATTTGCCTGTTAAGCCTATGTTAAGCAAAATGTTCCAATTTACTGATTTGACAAAAATTTAAAATATTTTGAAAATCGGCAAATTGCCTAGAGTACAACTTACAGGCGCGTACGGACAAGTTGCCTGCGCAAAACAACTATTATAAAGGGAGGAAAAAGAAAACATGAAAAAGAAAGTTTTAGGCACACTCTTAAGCGTAGCAATGGTAGCTTCCATGCTCGTTGGCTGTGGCGGCGGTGAGGCGGAGACATCAGCTCCCGCAGCAGCAGAGGAGGCTCCTGCAGCAGCAGAGGAAGCTCCTGCAGCAGATGCGGAGGAAGCTCCCGCTGCAGACGCAGCTGAGGCTCCGGCAGCAACTGGCGGTAAGAAGGTTGGCGTGGCAATGCCTACCCAGTCTTCCGAGAGATGGATCAACGATGGCGCTAACATGAAGGCTCAGCTCGAGGCTCTTGGCTACGAGGTAGACCTTCAGTACGCAGAGGATGATGTACAGGCACAGGTTTCCCAGATTGAGAATATGATCGCTTCCGGCGTAAACTGCCTGGTTATCGCTTCTATCGACTCTGACGCTCTGGTTAACGTAGAGGCTCAGGCGAAAGAGGCAGGTATTCCGATCATCGCTTACGACCGTCTGCTGATGAACACGGATGCAGTTTCCTACTACGCTACTTTCGATAACAAGGGCGTTGGTACCGCAATCGGTAAGTACATTGAGGAAAATGCAGGCCTTGATCCTGCAGACCCGAAGACCATCGAGTTCTTCATGGGTTCCCCTGATGATAACAACGCACACATGCTTTACGCAGGTCTGATGGAGGTTCTTCAGCCTTATCTGGACAACGGCGCACTGGTTTGTAAGTCCGGCAGAACTTCTTTCGATGATACCTGTATCTTAAGATGGTCCCAGGAGACCGCTCAGCAGAACTGTGAGAACTATCTGACAGGTTTCTACGCTGACGAAGATCTTGACATCTGCGCTACCGCTTTCGACGGTTTCGCATACGGCTGTAAGGCAGCCCTTGAGGGCGCCGGTTACACAGACGAAAACTGGCCGATGATCACCGGTCAGGACGCAGAGCTGATGGCTACCAAGAACATCATCTCCGGCAAGCAGACAATGTCCATCTACAAGGATACCCGTCTCCTGGCTGAGAAGTGCGTTACGATGGTGCAGGCAGTGCTTGAGGGTGCAGAGCCTGAGATCAACGATACCGAGCAGTATGACAACGGTAAGATCGTAGTTCCTTCTTACCTGTGCACACCTGTAGCAGTTGACCAGTCCAACTATGAGGAAATCATTGTAGAGGGCGGTTACTACACAGCGGAGCAGTTAGCTGAGTAATCTATCATAAGATATTAGGAGGGCGGCGGCAGTTTTGCGGCCGCTCTTTTTCAACAGTCTGGAACCATGCGGATTCCAAAACAGAATGCCAATGGGACTGGGCCGTCAAGAAAAATAGATGGAGAAGGGAGTTGGGAAAATGTCGGATTACATCTTGGAAATGAACCACATTGTCAAGGAATTTTCAGGTGTCCGCGCGCTGGATGACGTAAATCTGAAGGTGAGGCGCGGGGAGATCCATGCTCTGTGTGGCGAAAACGGAGCAGGAAAATCAACGCTGATGAATGTTCTCTCGGGCGTCTGGGCTCATGGTACATATTCCGGCGATGTCGTGTACAAGGGGGAGACATGTAAGTTCCACAATCTGAGGGACAGTGAGGCGAAGGGTATCGTTATTATCCATCAGGAACTCGCTTTGAGTCCGCTTCTCTCAGTGGCGGAGAATGTGTTCTTGGGCAATGAGCAGCTTGCGGCAAAAGGGGTTATAGACTGGACAAAGACCAGACAGCGGGCGCAGGAGATGCTTGCGAGAGTAGGTCTGGAGCATGAAGATGTGAATGTGCCTGTTAACTCTCTGGGTGTAGGCAAACAGCAGCTGATTGAAATTGCGAAGGCAATGGCGAAGAAGGTTGAACTTCTGATCCTTGACGAGCCGACCGCGGCACTCAATGACGAGGAAAGTAAAAAGCTTCTTGACATCATGCTGGAGCTTAAGAAACAGGGAATTACCTGTATTATTATTTCCCATAAGTTAAATGAAATTGAATATGTATCTGACTCCGTAACGATTATCCGTGACGGCAAGACGATTGAGACGCTGATCAAGGGCAAGGATGATATGTCTGAGGACCGCGTGATCAAGGGCATGGTTGGACGTGAAATGACCAACCGTTATCCTGCGCGTGAAGATGTGAAGATTGGAGATATGATCTTTGAAGTCAAGGACTGGAATGTGTATCATCCTGATGATGCGGAACGTCAGGTTTTGAAAAATATTAACATCAATGTACGGGCAGGCGAGGTTGTGGGCCTTGCCGGACTGATGGGCGCAGGGCGTACCGAGTTCGCTATGAGCGTATTTGGACACAGCTACGGACAGAAGATTTCCGGAACCGTTAAGATCAACGGCAAGGAAGTTGAGATGAAGACTGTGAAGCAGGCGATAGACTCTAAACTGGCATATGTGTCTGAGGACAGAAAGGTTTACGGACTGAACCTGATCGGTGAGATCAAGGAAAATATGACCATAGCTGCGCGCCCGAAATTCTTCTCCAAGCACGGTGTGATCAACGGAAATGACGAGATTGTTGCTGCAGAAGAATATAAGAAGAGAATCAATGTCAAGGCTACTTCCATCGAGCAGGTGGTTGGCTCATTGTCGGGCGGGAACCAGCAGAAGGTGGTTCTGGCAAAGTGGATGCTGACGCAGCCGGATGTGCTGATTCTGGATGAGCCTACGCGCGGTATCGACGTAGGCGCAAAATACGAAATCTACTGTGTTATCAATGAGCTGGCGAAAGCTGGTAAGGCGGTGCTCATTATCTCCTCCGAAATGCCGGAAATTATCGGTACATGCGACAGGACCTACGTGATCAATGAAGGACAGATCGCTGGCGAACTGAATCATGCGGAGCTGACACAGGAAAAAATTATGCAGTGTATTATGGCACATAATAGAAAGGGTGATGGAAATGAATGAGAAGAAAAAAGTAGTGAATCTTGACATGAAACAGTACGGTATGTTTCTGGCGCTTATTGCCATCTATGTGATTTTTGCCATTATGACGGGCGGAAAGAACCTCTCCCCGGCGAATATCAACAACCTTATCATGCAGAACGGTTATGTGGTTATCCTGGCCATCGGTATGCTGTTGTGCGTACTGACCGGTAACGTCGATCTGGGCGTCGGCTCTGTTGTAGCGCTCACCGGTGCTGCGGCAGGTATTATTCTGATTGATTATAAGATGAATATGTGGATCGCGATCCTTGTGGCATTGCTGATCGGTCTTCTGGTAGGCATGTTTGCGGGCTTCTTTATCGCTTATCTGGATATCCCGCCTTTCGTTGTAACGCTTGCTACCATGTTGATGGGGCGCGGACTTACATATACGCTTCTGAAAGCGCAGACAAAAGGTCCCCACCCGGATAATTACGTGTATCTGGGCGCAGGTTTCCTGCCCACGGCAAAGGTGAATGTGGGAGGGGGCACGCTGGATCTGGTTTGTATCGCGGTAGCGATTATCGCTTCTATTGCACTGGTTCTCAACGAGATCCGCAGCATTAAGACGAAAGAAAAATATAATTTCGCAACCAATCCTCTGTGGCAGGTCGCGCTGAAACTTGTTGTTATGCTCTTTATTATCTGGTTCTGCTTTATTAAGCTGGCACAGTACAATGGGCTTCCTTTCGTGCTTGTTATCATGGCATTGCTGATTGCCCTGTACGGATTTATCACAAGCAAGACAGTTGCCGGCCGCCAGATTTACGCGCTGGGCGGTAACAGAAAGGCGGCAAACCTTTCCGGTATTGATACGAAAAAGGTATTTTTCTGGGTATACACCAACATGGGAATCCTGAGTGCGGTAGCAGGTATTGTTTTATCTGCACGTAACTCCTCTTCGACCCCGAAGGCAGGCGACGGTTTTGAGATGGATGCCATCGCTTCCTGCTACATCGGTGGTGCGGCTGTTGCCGGTGGCGCCGGTACGATTATGGGTGCGGTAGTCGGCGCGTTTATCATGGGTATTCTGAATAACGGTATGTCACTGTACGGCTGGTCTACGGATATTCAGAAGATCGTGAAAGGTGCGGTTCTTCTCGGAGCTGTGACTGTGGATGTTATTTCCAAGAGAAAGAAGGGCTAAGCAATTCGGTTCGGATACGCACAATGTGGACAGCGTGACGAAGCGCAGTCCTGATAAAACAAGGGCTGCCTGCATGGGCAGCTCTTGTGCGTATGGGGGATAAATATAAAGATAAGGGGAATGGTATGGAAAAGGCAACACCTAAGTACATGGAGTTGGTCGGATGGATCAATGAGCAGATAGAGACGAAAAAGCTTGCGCCTGGACAGAAGATGTATTCGGAAAATACGTTGAAAGAGATGTTTGGTGTGAGCCGCCAGACGGTCAGACACGCAATCGGGGTTTTGGAAAACGAGGGGATGATACGCCGGATTCAGGGAAGCGGTACATATATTAACGATAACCGTCTGGCGAACCTGACAAAGCGGATGCGCGTTTCTGTGGTGACGACTTACGTGGACGGCTATATTTTTCCGCGGACCATACAGGGGATAGAAAATGTGCTTCTGGAGGCGGGGTATTCGGTGCAGATCGCTTTTACCAATAACCAGCACGGGCGGGAAAAGACCATTCTTGAGGATATTATCAGCAGAGATGAGGTGTCGGGGCTTATTGTTGAGCCTACGAAGAGCGGCATTCCCAACCCCAACATGCGGCTCTATCAGGAAATACGAAAGAAACGGATTCCGGTTATCTTTATCAATAGTTTTTATCCGCAGTTAAAAATTCCGCATGTGTCCATCAACGACCATATGGCGGGGTGGAAAATGACGAAGTACCTGATTTCCATGGGGCATAAAAAAATCGGCGGTATTTTTAAGCTGGACGACGGGCAGGGACAGGCGCGTTTTTCGGGTTACATGGACGCGATGATGGACGACGGTCTGGAAGTGGAGGACGGACAGATCGTCTGGGTGGACACGGAAGAGAAGCAGCATCTGGAAAAAGCGGCAGGAAAGGTTATGGAGCGTTTCAGGGAATGCACCGCGGTGTTCTGCTACAATGATGAGGTTGCTTTCGGGCTTCTGGATATTTTTAAAAAGAACGGCATTCGTGTCCCGCAGGATATTTCGGTGGCCAGCGTGGATGATTCGGAACTGGCGATTCTCGGGGAAGTGCCTATCGCTTCCACACCGCACCCGATGGAGCGACTCGGTGGAAAGGCGGCGGAAAATCTGCTGCGGATGATTAAAGATCCGGGCTTTGACGCGACCTATGAGTTTGAGGTGGATGTGGTACCGCGAAGGTCGGTGAGGAAGCTTAAATAATGCACATATACAACTTGCGTATTTGTATGTACAAGTAGTAGACTGTATAATAAGAAATGGTGGATAGAGTTGCGCGGTATACATGTAATACTGTATACAGGATTGTATATATGTACAACTTTACGCCGGCCGCAGGAAAACAATAAATAATTTGAAGAAAGAGAGGGTATTGTATGATCGCAGCAAAGGACTACAAATTTTGGTTTTGTACGGGGTCTCAGGACCTGTATGGGGATGAGTGCCTGAGAAAAGTGGCGGATCATTCCGCGAAAATTGTGGAGGGGCTGAATGCCTCCGGCAATCTGCCTTTTGAGGTGGTATTAAAGCCTACGCTGCTTGGGCAGGCTTCCATCCGTCAGGCGTTCAACGATGCAAATAACGATCCGGAGTGTGCGGGTGTGATTACATGGATGCACACATTCTCACCGGCTAAGATGTGGATTCTCGGACTGAAAGAGTTTAGGAAACCGCTCTGCCATCTGCATACGCAGTTCAATGAGGAGATTCCTTACGACAGTATAGATATGGATTTCATGAATGAGAACCAGTCCGCGCACGGCGACAGGGAGTACGGGCATATCGTGAGCCGTATGGGGATTGAGCGCAAGATCATTGTAGGGCACTGGGCGTCCGAATCTGTGCAGAAGCAGCTTGGAAGCTGGATGCGCACGGCGATCGGCGTGATCGAGTCCTCCCATGTGCGCGTGTGCCGTTTCGGTGACAACATGAACAACGTTGCTGTGACAGAAGGCGACAAAGTAGAGGCGCAGATTAAGTTTGGCTGGGAAATCGACCATTACTGCGTAAACGACGTGGTAGAGTATGTGGATGCGGTGCCGCAGGGCGATGTGGATGCGCTGGTTGAGGAGTATTACAGCAAGTATAAGATTATTGACGAGGGCAGGGATCTCGACGAGTTTAAGAAACATGTGGCTGTACAGGCGCAGCAGGAGATCGGTATCGAAAAATTCCTCGTAGAGAACGACTATCATGCGGTTGTAACGCATTTCGGCATGCTTGGTGGTCTGAAGCAGCTTCCGGGTCTGGCGATCCAGAGACTGATGGAAAAAGGCTACGGCTTCGGAGCGGAGGGCGACTGGAAGGTAGCCGCAATGGTCCGTATAATGAAGCTGATGACAGCGGGTATCAAGGATGCAAAGGGTACTTCCATGATGGAGGACTACACCTACAATCTTGTGCCCGGCAAAGAAGGCATTCTGCAGGCGCATATGCTTGAGGTATGTCCTTCCGTTGCGGACGGCGATATCGGCATCAAGGTATGCCCGCTTTCCATGGGTAACAGGGAAGATCCCGCGCGTCTCGTATTTACGTCAAAGACAGGACCTGCGGTTGCGTGCTCCCTGGTTGATCTGGGCACCCGCTTCCGCCTGCTGATCAATGCGGTGGACTGCAAGAAGGTGGAGAAGCCTATGCCGAAGCTTCCTGTTGGCACGGCTTTCTGGACGCCTCAGCCTAATATGGAAGTCGGCGCGACCGCGTGGATTCTGGCAGGCGGCGCACACCACACGGCGTTCTCCTACGATCTGACCGTGGAGCAGATGGCAGACTGGGCTGACGCGATGGGGATCGAGAGCGTTATCATTGACAAGGATACCAATATCCGTGATTTCAAGAATATGCTGAGATGGAATGAAGCAGCGTACCGTTAAATAAATAAAACAAATTTGCGGCAGCATGTCAGAGCCGGTTCTGTCTGGCTTTGACGGGCTGGCTGCAGCAATAGCAAAGGAGGTATAGGGATAAGTATGGGAGCAAAAGAATGTATTGCAAGCGGCAAGGCGGTGCTGGGTATTGAGTTTGGTTCTACCAGAATCAAGGCGGTTCTGGTGGATGAGAATAACAAGCCCATTGCATCGGGGGCACACGACTGGGAGAACAGACTGGAGAACGGCATCTGGACTTATACGCTGGATGACATCTGGACGGGTTTGCAGGACTGCTACAAGAAGCTGACGGAGGATGTGCAGGCCCAGTATGGGGAGAAGCTTGTGAAGCTGGGAGCGATCGGTTTCTCCGCGATGATGCACGGTTATATGGCGTTCAACGAGAAGGATGAACTGATGGTTCCCTTCCGCACATGGAGAAATACAATCACGGAAGAGGCTTCCACGAAGCTGACGGAGCTGTTTAACTATCATATCCCGCAGAGATGGACGATTGCACATCTCTATCAGGCGGTTTTAAACGGCGAGGCGCATGTGCCGGATCTGAAGTTTGTCATCACGCTGGCGGGCTATATCCAGTGGAAGCTGACAGGTGAAAAAATTGTCGGCGTGGGCGAGGCGTCCGGCATGTTCCCGATCGACATTGCAACGGGGCAGTTCAATGAGAAGATGATCGCGCAGTTCGATGAGGCGGTTGCGGACAAGGGCTTTGCATGGAAATTGAAAGATGTGCTTCCGGCAGTTTACACGGCAGGGCAGCAGGCGGGTGCGCTGACAGAGGAAGGCGCGAAGCTGTTAGACCCCACAGGCACATTGCAGGCGGGCATTCCTTTCTGCCCTCCTGAGGGCGACGCGGGCACAGGCATGGCGGCGACCAACAGTGTCGCACAACGTACCGGCAACGTATCTGCGGGAACGAGCGTGTTCGGCATGATCGTTATGGAGAAAGAACTCTCCAAAGTATATGACGCGATTGATCTGGTGACGACTCCGGATGGCAGCCTTGTGGCGATGGTGCACTGCAACAATTGCACTTCCGACCTGAACGCGTGGGTGAACCTGTTTAAGGAGTATTCGGAAGTGATGGGTATGAAGGTAGATATGAACGAGCTGTACGGCAATCTCTACCGCAAGGCATTGGAGGGAGATGACGACTGCGGCGGTCTGCTTGCTTACAACTATTTCTCCGGCGAGCATGTGACAGGTTTTAACGAGGGACGCCCTCTGTTTGTGAGAACGCCTGATGCGAAGTTTAATCTGGCGAATTTTATGAGAGTGCATCTGTTTACCTCTCTGGGCGCGCTTAAGACCGGCTTCGATATCCTGTTTAATGAGGAAAAGGTGGAAGTGGATGAGATCTTAGGGCACGGCGGTCTGTTTAAGACCAAGGGCGTAGGACAGAGCATCCTTGCGGCGGCAATGAACGCACCCGTGAGCGTTATGGAGACGGCGGGCGAAGGCGGCGCGTGGGGCATTGCGCTTCTCGCTTCCTACATGATCAATAAGGACGCGGACGAGAGTCTGGCGGCATTCCTCGACAGCAAGGTATTCGCGGGGCAGAAGGGCGAGAAGCTGGAGCCTAAGGCATCCGATGTGGAAGGATTCAATAAGTTTATGAAGCTGTACAGTGCAGGACTGGCGATTGAGAGGGCTGCGGTTGAATCTATGTAATATTAAATGTGAATGGATATATACAGGAGGGATAACATGTTAGAGGAACTGAAAAAGCGTGTTTACGAGGCAAATATGTTGCTTCCCAAGTATGGGCTGGTTACGTTCACGTGGGGGAATGTGAGTGAGATTGACAGGGAGAGCGGGATATTTGCGATCAAGCCGAGCGGCGTGGATTATGACAAGTTGACGCCGGACGATATGGTGCTGGTGGATTTGGAAGGCAAAAAGGTGGAGGGGAAGTATAATCCCTCTTCCGATACGGCGACCCATGTGGAGCTTTACAAGGCGTATCAGGAGATTGGCGGCGTGGTGCATACCCATTCTTCCTACGCGACAAGCTGGGCACAGGCAGGAAGAAGCATTCCCTGCTACGGCACGACCCATGCGGATTACTTTTATGGGGATATCCCGTGTCTGCGCTGTCTGAATGAGGATGAGATCGCGGACGCTTACGAGAAGAACACGGGACTTTTGATCGTCAGCGAGTTTAAGAGAATGGAAAAAGACCCGGTGGCGGTTCCGGCAGTGCTCTGCAAGAACCATGGTCCCTTCGCGTGGGGCAAGGACGCGCATGAGGCGGTGCACAACGCGGTTGTACTCGAGGAAGTGGCGAAGATGGCATACCGCGCGGAGACGATCAATGCGAGAATCCAGCCTGCGCCGCAGGAACTGCAGGATAAGCATTATTTCCGCAAACACGGCGCCAATGCTTACTACGGACAAAAGTAATTAATTGTGCTCGGGCACGGTGACAAAATGAAAGCTTTGTGATACACTTTAGGCAGATTGTTAATATAATTTTGATGGATGGAGGATAGCGATGAACAAATTAGAGTTACAAAAAACAGCTAATGAAGTTCGTAAAGGTATCGTGACAGCGGTACATGGCGCGAAAGCAGGGCATCCGGGCGGATCTCTGTCGGCGGCAGACATTTTTACTTACCTGTATTTTGAGGAGATGAACATTGACCCGAAGGATCCCAAGAAGGCAGACAGGGATCGTTTCGTGCTTTCCAAGGGACATACGGCGCCCGGACTTTATTCCGTTCTGGCAAACAGAGGGTATTTCCCGGTGGAGGATCTGCCCACGCTGCGCCACCTGGGCTCCTATCTGCAGGGACATCCCTGTATGCAGGAGACGCCCGGCGTAGATATGTCTTCAGGCTCTCTGGGACAGGGCATTTCCGCGGCAGTAGGTATGGCTCTCGCGGCGAAGATGGACGGCAAGGATTACAGAACCTACACGCTGCTCGGTGACGGCGAGATTCAGGAAGGGCAGGTATGGGAGGCTTCCATGTTTGCGGGACACAGAAAGCTTGACAATCTGGTGGTGATCGTGGACAACAACGGACTGCAGATTGACGGTAAGATTGATGACGTGTGCTCCCCTTACCCGATTGATAAGAAGTTTGAGGCGTTCAACTTCCACGTAATCAATATCGACGGCAATGACTTTGACCAGATCGACGCGGCATTCAAGGAGGCAAAGGCGACCAAGGGTATGCCTACCGCTATTATCTGTAAGACGGTGAAGGGCAAAGGCGTTTCCTTTATGGAGAATAATGCGGGCTGGCATGGCAAGGCTCCCAATGATGAAGAGTATGCGACGGCGATGGCTGATCTTACAAAGATCGGTGAAGAGTTAGGAGGTGCAAACTAATGGCAGATGTAAAGAAAATTGCGACAAGAGAAAGCTATGGTAATGCACTTGCCGAGTGTGGTGCAGAATTTCCCAATCTGGTAGTGCTTGATGCGGACCTTGCAGGCGCGACCAAGACGGGCGTTTTCTTAAAGGCATTCCCGGACCGCCACATCGACTGCGGTATTGCGGAGTGTAACATGACAGGTATTGCGGCAGGTCTTGCTACCTGCGGCAAGATTCCCTTTATCAGTTCCTTCGCCATGTTCGCGGCAGGACGTAACTTTGAGCAGGTTCGTAACTCCATCGGTTATCCTCATTTAAATGTAAAGATCGGTGCGACCCATGCCGGCATTACCGTAGGCGAGGATGGCGCAACCCATCAGTGTAACGAGGATGTAGCTCTGATGCGGACGATCCCCGGCATGACCGTGATCGTGCCCTCTGATGATGTGGAGGCGAAGGCGGCGGTGAGAGCGGCGATTGAGATGGAAGGTCCCGTTTATCTGCGCTTTGGTCGTGCGGCGGTTCCGGTAATCAATGACAAGCCGGATTATAAATTTGAGATTGGCAAAGGCGTTCTTCTGAGAGAGGGAACGGATGTGACGATCATCGCAAGCGGCATTACGGTTTCCTCTGCTCTGGATGCGGCGGAGATGCTCGCGGCGGATGGAATCAGCGCAGAAGTTATCAATATTCACACTATCAAACCGTTGGATGAGGAACTGGTGCTTGCCTCTGCAAAGAAGACCGGCAAAGTGGTGACTGCGGAGGAACACACCGTGATCGGCGGTCTTGGCAGCGCTGTCTGCGACTGCCTGTCCGAGAAACATCCCACACCCGTTTTGCGGATCGGCATGCAGGATACCTTCGGTGAGTCCGGTCCTGCGAATGCTTTGGTGGAGAAGTACGGTCTGGATGGAAAGGGCATCTACGAGAAAGCAAAGGGCTTCGTGAAATAGACGTGATGGCAAAGAGCAGTGCGCAGACAGCACTGCGGAGGAAATGAAGATGTCTGATAGAAAAAAAATTTTGTCTCCCTCCATTCTGGCGGCGGATTTCGCCAGACTGGGGGAGCAGATCAAAGAGGCGGACGAAGCTGGGGCGGAATATATACATATCGATGTGATGGACGGGGTGTTTGTGCCTTCCATTTCCTTTGGTATGCCGGTGATCCGTTCCATCCGTAAGGTGACGGACAGAGTGTTTGATGTGCATCTGATGATCGTCGATCCGGATCGGTATCTGAAGGAGTTCAAGGCGTGCGGCGCTGACAGCATTACTTTCCATCTGGAGGCAACGGACGATGCGGAGGAAACCATTGATCTGATCCGCAACCTCGGCTGCAGGGTAGGCATGTCGATCAAACCCAAGACACCGGTGGAGGTCGTCCGAAAATATCTGCCGAAGCTGGATATGCTTCTGGTGATGACGGTGGAGCCGGGGTTTGGCGGACAGAAGTACATTCCCGAATCGACGGAGCGCATTCGACGGGTACGGGAGATGGCTGAGGAGATGGGGCTCGACCTTGACATTCAGGTGGATGGCGGTATCACGGTGGATAATGCGAAAGTCGTTATGGACGCCGGTGCCAATGTGATCGTGGCAGGTTCCGCGGTTTTCGGAGGCAGCATTACAGACAATGTAAAGAAGTACTTGGAACAATTTTAATTTAAAATGCATGGCGCAGTCTTTTAGACTGCGCCATTGACTTTGCGGGCTGTCTCCGTTCATAGTTTTGGACAGATAGATGAGGTTGGACATTTCCAAGGTCTCAATATAATTGACGATGGTGGAGACGGATATATTTTCAAGCTCCTTCGCAGCCGTGGCCGCGCTGAAAATTTCGGTAGCATTCATGCACAGATACAAAAGCAGCTTCTCCATAAGCAGAGGATTGCGTAATTTGAAGGTATAACATAAAAATACACCGACTATTTCGATATTACAAAATAGAAACAGTCGGTGCATTTTGCCAATATGATATAGAAACGGTCAGACACTTCAGGAAACGATATTCTGGAGCCATATTCCTTTCTTAACCAGCACGAAGCCAATAACGCACTTAATCCAGTCGCCCATCTGCACAAAAGCATAGACAGCGGCAACGGGCAGAGCTGTGTAGCGGCTCAGTGTAAAGGCGATCACCACGCTGACGCACCAGATGAAGACGCTGTCGAAAAGGAAGGTGATAATTGTTTTGCCGCCGGAGCGCAGTGTAAAATAGGAGGCGTGCAGAAAGGCGTTCTGCGGCATAAAGACAGCCGTTAACATGATGAAGTATGTCGCAAGTGTCTTCGCCTCGTCGTTTGTGTTGTAGAGCAGCGGAAAAAACTGTGCCAAAAGGAGCATGACGATGGCGATCAGAACACAACTGAATACGGAAAAGGCTATCATTTTATTGTCCGTATCCCGCGCTTCGTCCATTTTGCCGGCTCCCAGAAGCTGCCCCACAATGATTGCCACGGACTCACCAAGCGCGATAAATACAATATTGAATACATTGTTGATTGTATTGGAAATATTGAGCGCGGCAATCACGTTCAGGCCACGGATGGAATAGCACTGCGTCAGCATCGCCGTGCCTGCCGCCCAAAGCGTTTCGTTTAAAAGAAGAGGCATTCCTTTTGTTATTATTTTTATCATCAGAGAGCCGGGAACTTTCAATGTTGCGTAAAGTCCCTGAACAAAAGGATTCTCTTGTGAATGGCGATGCGTGTGTACCAGCACGATAGCGCATTCGACAAAGCGGGAAATAATAGTAGCGATTGCTGCGCCCTGCACGCCCAAAGCCGGTGCTCCGAATTTGCCATAAATTAATATGTAATTCAGGATTAGATTGACAAAGACAGCGATTACGCCCGCCTTCATGGGCAGAATCGTCTTTCCGCACTCCCGAAGAGTGCTGGAATAAACCTGAACCAGCATAAAAGGAATTAGTCCGGGGAGCATAATCTGCAGATATTCTCTGCCGTAGTGCAAGGTAGCAGCGGCGCTGTCCGCTGTGCCGTCTCCCTGCAGATAGAAGGAAATCAGCGAATCGCCGGAAGCCAGCAGCAGGATCGCCGTAAATAAAGTAATCAGGGAAACCATCCATATTTTAAAACGGACGGTCTGCCTGACGCCCTCCTGATTTTTCTGTCCAAAGTACTGCGCAGTAAAAATGCCTGCGCCGGATACTCCTCCGAACAGGCAGAGGTTATAGACGAAAAGAAGCTGATTTACAATGGCGACGCCGGACATTTGCTCCGTGCCGATCTGCCCGATCATAATATTGTCCAAAAGGCTCACGAAATTTGTAATTCCGTTTTGGATCATAATGGGAACAGCGATGGCGAGAACCATCTTATAAAAATTTTTGTCTCCGATGAATTTGTTATGTGTCTTTTCTGGAAGTTTCATTTCACCATTCTACAGTATTTGCGGAGCGGATGCAACCTGTTTTTATCGAGTCTTTATCTGTGGTAAACTTTGTAAAAAATAAACAAAACGTTGACTTCTGATGAAATTCCGACTTGCCATTATATGAATGATGAAATATGATGAAATAAGCGAAAATCCATAAAAATAGGTGCTTAAGGGAGGAAGGAGAAGATATATGGAACGTCAAAGTTTAACGAACTGCGAAACGTTGGTAATGAAAACAGTGTGGGATGCGGAGCGGGACTTGGACCTGACAGATATTACGCAGAGGGTGAATGAGGCATATAATAAGAAGTGGAGACCGCAGACAGTTTCCACTTTTTTAGCGAGACTTGTCAAGAAGGGATATTTAAGACATTACCGGCAGGGAAGGGCATTTTATTATCAGATACTGGTTTCGCAAAAAGAATATCTGGGAGAGATGGCAGAGCAGTTTTTGGAATTTTGGAAGCGGGAAAATGTGGATGTCTTTCTGGAGGCATTGGAAAGATAGTTACAGTTGGATAAAATGCATGGATATGCTATACTATTTTCTATAAATATAGCGGAGGTTTTCATGAACATAGTTCTGTTATCCGGGGGGTCAGGCAAACGCCTGTGGCCTCTTTCCAATGATACACGATCCAAACAGTTTATTAAAATTTTTAAAACTGAAGACGGTAGGTATGAATCTATGGTGCAGCGGGTTTACCGCCAGATTCTTACTGTGGACGCATCCGCTACCGTTACCATTGCCACTTCGAAATCCCAGGTTTCGGCGATACACAACCAACTTGGAATGGGCGTGGGCATAAGCGTGGAACCGTGCAGACGTGACACGTTCCCTGCGATTGCGCTTGCAGCGGCCTATCTCCATGACATACAGAAGGTTTCCTCAAAAGAGTCAGTGGTGGTCTGCCCGGTGGATCCTTATGTGGAGCAGGATTATTTTGAAGCGCTGAAATGTCTTGGAGAGCAGGCGGCGGAAAGCAGCGCAAATCTGGTTTTAATGGGTATCGAACCGACATACCCCAGTGAGAAATACGGGTATATCATTCCCGAAGAAAAGGAGAATATCAGCAGGGTATCTGTGTTTAAGGAAAAGCCCGATGTGGAAGCGGCAAAAACCTATATTGCGAAAGGAGCGCTCTGGAACGGCGGTGTATTTGCTTTCCGCCTGGAATATGTGCTGAAACGAGCCCATGAGTTGATTGATTTTCGGGATTACCGGGATCTTTTTGAAAAATATGAAACACTTACGAAGATCAGTTTTGATTATGCTGTGGTGGAACACGAGGCGCAGATAGAGGTAATGCGCTTTGGCGGTATGTGGAAGGATATGGGCACGTGGAATACACTGACTGAGGCGATGGAAAGTCCTTCTATTGGCAAGGCGATTCTAAACGACGCCTGTGATAATGTGCATGTGGTAAATGAGCTGGATGTGCCAGTACTCTGTATGGGGCTCAAAGATGTAGTTGTCTCTGCGAGCCCGGAGGGGATTCTTGTATCTGACAAAATGCAGTCGAGCTATATTAAGCCTTTTGTGGATGAAATCGACCAGCAGATTATGTTTGCGGAGAAATCATGGGGCAGCTTTCGCGTTATTGATATTGAAGAGAGCAGCATGACCATCAAAGTGACTCTGAATGCCGGACACAAAATGAACTACCACAGCCATGAACGGCGCGATGAGGTATGGACGGTAATTGAAGGAAAAGGGCGCACGATTATAGACGGGGTAGAAAAAGAGGTTACCGTTGGGGACGTGGCTGTCATGAAAGCGGGAACGCCCCACACAATTATTGCAGATACGGCATTACAGGTAATTGAAGTGCAGATCGGAAAAGAAATCAGTGTGGGAGATAAGACGAAACTTAATATTCCTTTCCAAGTTCGCTGATCCCGTACAGTTCTTTGAATGAAGCAAGTTCTTTCTCATTTCGAATCAGCATAACCTCCTCAAATTTTCCGGTGGTCAGATTTTTAAATCCGGCCACCTGTTCGCCCGTACAGATACTACATTTCAGGACGGGCTTATATAGTTGCCTGTCGAAGTCAGCAGGGAAGACATTTTTATGTTTGCTTTTTTTCTTTGGAAAGATAGATTTCATTGTACCAACGTATCCTTTCTGATAATATAAGTATAGCAAAAATCAAATAGTTTAGCATAAAAAATATTGGGTGGGGTACAATTATTTGTTGTGGAATAAATCATTTCTCTTCTTTTTGTGGTTCACAATCTACAACCGTATGTTGTGTGCCATCATTAAAAACAACGGTATTTCTAAGCATACTGGGAAGAAGGGAGTTTGGTTAAATAATGAAAGAACTGCGGATGATAATAAGGGAGTTACGGGAAGACCGGGATATAAAACAAAAGGTAATAGCAGAATATCTGGGCGTGTCACAGCAGACTTATTCCAACTATGAAAACGGTCACCGTGAGATACCGATCTGGGCGGTGACGAAACTCTCTGAATATTACAAGGTGAGTACCGACTATTTATTGAGCGCAAACTCAGAGTATCTTGGCAACACCAATTTGAACGAGAAGTATCTGGGAGACATTACCATGCATGACGTCGTCTTTGATATTCAGAAACTGAATACCAAAGATCGGCGCGACCTGCTGAGATATATCAGATTTTTGGAGAACGGAGAAAACTAAGGGTTTCCTTGATTTGTATTCAGATAAATTGTGATCCGCGAAATGAGAGATATTCTGAGTAATGAAGTTGCGATAACGTGCGACATTGGAGTGGATAATCCTCTTGAAGTGTATGGTGTTTCTTTTGGATCAGAGCATGAGGTGGATGTCAGGGCGGATACATTGTCAAATCATATTCTTGTTCGCAGAAATCCGTGGCAGTAGTTATTTTGCACAACCACCCTTCTACACAAACTTTTTCAATGCAAGATATACGGTTTTTTATTGAATTTTCTGTGTTAGAGGTTATGGTTGTGGTATCAAATCAAGGAGCGGTTCATTATTTAAGACGAGAGGAAAATTATGATTTTAGCCTTTGGAAATTTTTGTTCCTGATCCAAATTATAAGGTTGATGAAAAAGAATTGAAAAAAAGTATAGAAAAAAATAAGGCTATCATAGCAAGGGCAAGGGAAAACCGAAAAAAATATTTGCAGAAAGTATGATATAATACTAAGGATTTGATATGATGCTGCCAGAGTTTTTATTAACGAGATCATAGAAGAATCGAAGCGTATCGTTTTTCTTGGCGGAGCAGGCGTCTCTACAGAGAGCGGGATACCAGATTTTCGGAGTAAGGACGGGTTAGGAGTAATCTGCGAAGAAGATACGTAAAGCCATCAAACAACAGCTGCAACACATCCGCAGGGATAGGGCATATATCAATGCTTTTCTTGAAGCCGGAGTAGAATTAACAGCAAAACAGGACGATCGCCTAAAAGTCATTGATGAAGTCTGTAAGCAGCAGCTGCACCGGCAGAGTTTGGAGCCAAGCTTGATTTGAGCATTGATGAAAAAGGACTTGCCCGTCTGGAAAGACCCTTCAGTTTGGCAAAGAGATGCTACGGACTTGGCATGATAAAGGCGAAGCTCGACTTAACGACGAGAAGCTCGATTGCGTTGTCAATTCTGACAATGATGTAGCCCGGCTTGTGGCTCTTTTGCTGCAATTTTTGATAATGTTGTTTTCAAGGTTCAAACAGCATAAAAATATGCTGATATTTATGTGAAACAAGGACTGTGAAAAATTAAAAAGTATATCGGAAATTTGGCGTGGTATTGAGATTCTATTGGAATTAGGCGCATTTCGAGGATTAACCATGAAATAAATCAGCATTTGTTTCATAAATGGACAACGCCCACTCAAAAAGCCCCGTTAACCAACCATTTCCAGTGATTATCAGGGCTTTCGTCAAATTTTCAAATATACAGAACAATTACATCTATGCACGTTTTTGCGGCGGCCATTTCATGTCGTAGATGTCTGCGCCATATGGAAGATCCAGCTTTTTATCCTCACTCAACACATACTTCTTGCCGCCAACCAGAAAGACATCGCCCGGTTCATAGTCCCGAAACACAGTATCCGTATCTTCCATGAAGAAATGGTAAGTGTTATCATATCTCTCTTTCGGTACTGCAGTTCCCGCATTCCCGTTGGAATAAAAGTATTCCTGCCTGTTATCCCCTACCTGCACGGAAAAGAACCCCTCTGTGATTCCCGCATCATTCAAAAGCCTTCTCACAGTTTCATTAGAATAATTTAATCCGATAAAAGTGCCGTTTTTTGATAACTTGTTCCAGAATTGTCCAATCTCAAAGCTGGTGTCGTCTATTATGCCTCTCTTTGTGTCTGATCTGGGCTGATACAGCCGCCCATAGGTACAGGTAAGAATATGCGTCTTGCCCGCTTCATCCGTAAACTGATAGTATTTTCCGGGCTGAAAAACGAGGGCATTGTTTTCGGTAACAGCTTTTTCACATTTATCCAGACTGATACTCGGAAAATCCTCTTTGGAATATTTCACACCCTCAAAGATAAAACCATCCGGCAGCTCTGTCCCATCCAGATATGCAAAATTTATCTTATCAAGAATTTCACCGGAAACTTTTCCTGCGGTTTTTGATGCAGGGGCTGTGTATAATCCTATTTTATCGACACAGTTGTCCCTTCTTATGAAGGAATCCCTCTGTTTCTTATTGACAGTATTTTGCTTTCCGAGCAGGATATCGATCATGCGCTGCTTTCTACTTAAAGCTGTCATCGGATTCCAATTCACGTTTTTCCAATTTACCATACCGTTCATAGCGTAAGTCTCCCAATTCAAGCCGAAATTACTTAGTTTTCTTGCATTGTCATACAATCACAAAGTCACTCATATACAGGGTATACATAGTTTACTCTTAAAACTGGCGTAAAGGTTGTATCCTTTCTATATCCGAATTGCGCTATCCACATTGAGTCAAGCGGCAGATTCAAGGAAATTAAATCATCCCCGAACCAAGTGAGATTTGTTAAATTGAAACTAAAATCTCTGTCTACATTCTCTAAACGAATGGACGATGCTGCAATTGAAGATACTCCTCTCATACTTACATCACTGACAACGGCCTCAGCAGGAAGACCCGGCATAGAACCGCCATCGAAATGAGCAGTCCTTGTTCCACCGCCTGATGTCATAGTAATAGAACCTTCTTCGCAAGATAGATAGCCAATTTCCAACTCATAGGTTGGGCTGCCTATCATAAAGTTATACCAAACAGAGTCAGTCCTTTTTCCAACTATTTCCACATAATAATATCCAAATTCAGGCACATCAAAGCGGTAAACTGCAAAATCGCACCCTGTCTTGCTATATATATCTGATAACAGGGTTTCCCCTTCCGAGTTGGTAATGCGGAAGGAAAATGAACCAGCTGACTCACCATAACAAGTCATATAATTTGTACCATTTTTTAAAAGCACCTTAAACCAATCGACATCTTTGTTGGTCACAAAGCCGCTAATAATGTTTTGACCCTCACGTTTTCCATCAGGCACACCGCTTGCCTTCTCATTGTTGGCTGCCATCGTTTCCGCAGTTTCCATAGTATTGTTAGGTTCTGTTTCGTTAGAGAAATGTGCTTGTGCAGTTATACTTGTAATGCCAAAGAAGAATGTGGCAATAGTACAAAATGCAAAAACTTTAATAGTAGTGGTTTGGATCAGTTTCATAAAATGATACCCCCCTTTTTGCAATTATTTGTTTCTTGCCTATTATATCGTCTATATGTTACATGTGAAAAGATAGCTTGCAGAAAGTGTGCCGTTTTTGCAGAAAATGACCATATGTTTAGTAAGTGTCAAATATTAAGAATAATAATTTCTCTACTATGGTAATGAAAATAGAGGAGAGCTGAAAAATCTGTGGGAATTCACTTGAAATTCCCGCAGGTTTAACAAACCTATTATATATCATGGTTTACTACATGGATGACCGCGATCTGATCCATCCCGATCATTGGAAACATTATAAAAATCTTTTACGAAGAGTGGGATTGCCGGATATAAGATGGCATGATTTGAGAAGCAATTACTGTACACTTCTTTTGAAGAGTGACTTTCATCCGAAAGCAATATCAAAGCTGATGGGACATGCCAAAGAATTAGTCACAGTGGATATTTATGGTGACAATTCTAATATCATTCCTGAGGAGATTCCGAAATTACTGGCGTACATGAAAGATGAGATGCCTCTTGAAGGGAGACAAAAAGGTTCAGGCTCTAGAAAGATTATTGGAGATAAAAAGTGCATTCACAAAAATCCAGGAAATTAGAACAAACGTTCTAAAAATCGCTGTACAAATCTGATTCAGTATGATATAATCAAATCTGCTTTTACATGATTCCAAAAGCACGAATTAAGTACATGATTGCTCTTATAGTGTTATTGTGTCTACATCAGTTTTATTATGCTCATTTAATATTAAATAGTGTCTGCTGATTAAGTGAATATCTGTATACTCCAACGTTTGTATCCG
>ERZ779622.102-NODE-102-length-60339-cov-10.064047_pt1 | contig 60339 bp, 66 predicted proteins | sample MGYA00514188_ERZ779622 | MGnify/ENA primary metagenome ERZ779622 (study PRJEB29562, sample SAMEA4376702) | mouse gut metagenome | isolation source: Cecum | study: EMG produced TPA metagenomics assembly of the A DSS colitis mouse model was used to assess the... | reverse complement strand
CGTTTCAAGTTCGCAACCAGGAACCCCCTTGCTTTAGCTATGGGGGTGTATCAGCAAGAGAGTGAGCCATATCTGCTGGGCAATGGCCAAAGGTGACATTACGCTGGGGATAACGCCAGATGGAAAAATCCTGGCTGCGCCATGGTACAATGATAATCCGGAACGGCATACATGGGAGTCACTGGATAAGTTTCAGCCGAGAAAATCATCGTTCGTTATATTTAACGGGGAGGCGTTCCTGGGTGTGCCCGGGTATAAATCTCTCCCCATGGAGAAACCCAAAGCAGAGCTTTATTCTTTGGCAGTTAGGGACGCAGACAGTTTTGTGGCAAACGGCTTTGTGGTGCGAGCCCGGCAGGCGGCTGCCAGCCCGGCGGAAATCCTGGACTTCATTCGCAATTTCAAAGGGGCCGAAGAACCTTTCCTGACTGGATGCTGCTACTGGTTTGCCTTCATCCTTCAAGAACGATTCGGAGGTCAAATGCTGTATTTCCAATCCCCCGGCCACTTTGTCCAGAAAATAGATGGGCGGCTGTATGATGTCACCGGGGATGTAACAGAGAACTTCACCAATGAGCATCCGCCTGTTGTTTGGGCGGGCCTCCACTCAACGGATAGTTCATTGTACCGCTGTGTACTCAGGGACTGCATCGACAAGCAGGGCGAGTTCTCCGATTGAAAACAGAAAATGGGCAGACTGCCCAAATTTAACCAAGGCCGGGCTTCCAGGAATATTGGGGCCCCCAGCCTTGGTTCTGCTCTGGGTCACAAACGGCACCTAAAAATAGGACGAAAGGCAAGGAAAGGCTGCAAAGAACAAAAATTGGGGCTTTGTGCAAACTGATGCCATGCCTAAAGATACTAAAATTTATTTGTTGAAACTTTTTGATAGTTGTGGTATAATGAGCACAACGGTTCGGAAGAGCCGCTCTTTTCCCTTCGGCGCCAGTACCGGAGCCCGAGTGGACAGCATATTACGGGTTGGCCATGAGCCCGCCCAGGGAGGTTTTCTGATTACTTTCCCTCCTTGGGGCCTCCATCACTTATCGTGGCCTGGACGGAAAACGGGGAGCCGACGGCTGGCCTATTCCAAACAACGGCACAGTGGATACTGCTTTCTGCTAGTGTTGGTTGGGGTCAGATGGGAATACAGTGCGGCAGCGGGCATCAGGTTGGGGATGTCATTAAAATATGCGAGGCGGCTTTAGGCCATGGGGCCATCCCCCTTGCCTCGCTCTTCGCTGTAGGGGCCCGCCCTGGTTGTCATGAGCAGGGCAGCAGCAGGGGTTCCCTCAATTTCATACTTTCGGTTGACTGTGAGCCGTAGGGCACGTGTTTTTAGGTGACTTTTTGGCGTGCCCTCTCCTTTCTAAACATCGCAGTCTGGATTAGCAATGTAGGGACCGGTGGCTTGGCTCGCCCAAGCGGAACACCCGCCAAGGCGGGAACAGCCGGATAGGTGCCAGGTGGGGGTGCCTTTAAATTCGAGTTGGTAGGGTTCTGGAAGACACAAGGCCCCGGCGGCCCGCCGGTTAAAACACAGTTTGTAGCAGGTTCGATTCCTTGCCGTCCGCAACAAACCCATCCATGTTGCTTTTGATTATGGCATGGTTGCCATAAAAAGCGGGGCGGTCCGCGGGCGTAAAAGGGAATAACCGCCCGGCCTGGAATCCCCGGGCCGCATATGCAGCCGCCCGGCGCATGAACCGGAGGTTGTGCCAGTAGCCGGGTCGCACCCGGTGAGGTTTTGGACACCTGCGAGGCCCACGACCTCAAAGCCGCTGAAAACTGCGCTGGAGGTGCTAAAGTACACGGTGCCTCAATTAAAGGCGTGTGATAATCTAAGCGGAATTATCGCCAGGCCGCCATAGGACAGTAAAACTCCAAATGGAATGTAGCTGACTGATTGATGGCGGACTAGCGGACCGCCCCTGCCGGCTCCGAAGCCCTGCGTACCTACGTGGGGTATCAGTAGGAGCGGCGGGAGAGCAAAAGCGTCGTCAGCACGGCCATATGACGCGCAACAGGAGCGCTTTGTTTGGTGAGTAGTCGGGCTATGACCTCATTGGGCAGGGCCCTGGATAGCCAGCCGGGGTAGGACCGGCACGACGCTTACATGAGAAAATCCGGGGGAGAAATCCAATGTCCCGGCAGCGCCCAAAAGGGTTTTAGTACTGGTTAGACATTTGGGGGCTTTACAACCAGCAGACAATGAGCGGAAATGTCTTGAACTGCGCTCGGAAATGTCTTGAACTGCGCCCGCATATTACATCTGCCTGTTGCTCAATTGGAAGAGCACCATCGCTTGGTGGAATGCTGGTTCGAATCCAGTCAGGTAGCAGAGCGGTCTTTTCCATGTCATAGCAAGGTCGACTGTGAGCCTGGATGCGCTTGGTTTCTCTCTGTCCTTGCGCATCGTTTCCCTTCCGAATCATCGCAGTCTGGATTAGCAATGTAGGGACCGACGGCTTAGTTCGTCTAAGCGGAAGACCCGTCTATAGCGGGGACAGTCGGATAGGCGTCAGGTGGGGATGTCTTGAAAAATAGGTATAGGGGTGTAGCCAAGCGGCAAGGCAAGGGACTTTGACTCCCTCACTCGCTGGTTCGAATCCAGCTACCCCTGCCAGAGCGCTTGTCTATACGGTTCTCATCTCAGCTCTTCTCGAATTGATGCAACCGCGTGTCGGCTCAGTACCGGCTTGGGCCTGAACGGAGACGGGCTCGCCGCCCGGAATATCGGGCGGCTTCCCCAGGCACGCCCTGGGACCTAATTTCAATGGTCCTGGCTCTGACAGAGTGGGCAGCTTCCTCATTTGTCCGGAGGCTGCCCGCTTTGTCCACTAAAAGGCGAAAAGAGGAGTGTTTTATGAAGAAGTGTTTGGCTGCATTATTGGTCCTGTGTGTGGTGTTGTCTTTGACCTCATGCCGAAAGAAGGCCTCGCAGCCAGGTGACAGCTCCCTGGTATCATCGTTGCCGACCGACATTTTGGAGGAAGAGGACCCAGGGGAGGGGGACCAGCATATTTCTGCCGCCCCTGAGCCCTTAACACCAGAGGATATTGCCCCCGTCAAAAGAACTCCAACAACTTGGGCAGAATATATCTCCGAACACCCGGAGGCGGGGGAAGGGCACTCCTTCCCCGCGCTCCCACTCCCAGACAGTGAGAACTGGGAGCTGTATGCCATTGCCAACGGCGGAGAGGGGCACTGCCCACTGGTTGGAGCAAAAACCACTGGAACCGCCTATGATAAGGTAAGGACAAGAACGGCCGCAAGCGGACTCAGTATCGAATTAGAAAAGGGCGATGCTGTGGCCATGTTTGATACATCGCTGGAAAACGGGGAAGCCCTGGCTACTCTGATGGAAGAGGATTGGGAGGACGAATTTCTCCCGACATTCCAACGGCAATCGGAATATGATGGCCGCCAAAGCGGGGCGCTGCGCTCATATATGTTGGGCGGCGTTGGGGTATTTTATGGTGCGAACACCTACAGGGTACAAGGCTCATCGCCGTACATGCGCCGGCTCAATCTCTGTATGTATATTGACTATGGAGCCGATACCATTGTTCGTGTCCAAATGGAGGAGCAGAAGTTGTGCGCCGAGGTCGAAGCACTGGATGCTTGGGAAGGTGAGATGTGGGCGATGGCAGATGCCATTATGGCGCAATACGGAAAGCTTGGGTTAAATGAGACCGTGTTGGGGCCAGGCGCTATGATAGCAGATTTCGACCCTGTGTAGGAGCGGAGGGAGCATGGGTGCCAGGCTATAGAACGCTGGGCTCAGAGGCTGCTCTTGACGCATGCGCAAAACCATGTTAAAATTTGAAAGTAAACGTATCTGCTTTTGCCGTATTTTTTGGCGCGTGTTATATCACCGAGAAGGGTGCGTTTATCAATCTATTTTTAAAAGCTGTTATTCCCATGAAATTGGGAGTAGCGGCTTTTTTGTTTAGGAGGAAAAATTATGACTAGAGGTTTTGTTATCGAAACCGGCAATACGAAAAAAGCGGCGGCCGCTGCCTGGCTAGGTAGTTCAGCGTACCCCTCTTTTTGGGGACTGCATATCCTTGAGGCATATCACAATGGCGGAGGCCTTGAGGATATTATCGTCAGCGGGGCCGAGCGCATCGGTGCAGATAAGCTCCATGAGCTGGATGCCTTTGTTGCGCCCCGCCGGAGGAAAAAGGACGACTTTTGGTTGCCTGAGTACGCCTATGTGTTCAACACGGCAACGTCTGAGCTCAGTGTCTACAACAACGGTGTCTGCGCTCTGAGAGGCAACGTCCACACAGGCTTTGAAAAGATGAAATATGTGTTTGAGATGTACCACTTCTTGGATGAAGGTCTCTCCATCGACCCCGCCACCAGGAAGGTGACCTCAAAAGGGCTCACAAAGCTTTGTGAGGCGTTCTCCAAGTATGAAACCGGTGAAGCTATTATGGACGAGGTTAAGGCTGGCCCCAAAACGTGCCTGAGTCTGCCCTTTGATAAGCCTGAAAAGCTTCTAACTGGATGGGGCAACCCTTGCGGCGGGGAGGACTTTCTTTACCGGTATCCCTGCCGAATTATGTCTGCGGATGAACAAGACGGTGCGCGTATTCCTGCATGGCGCACCTTGAATTTTGAGCTTTATCCCGAATGGCATATTAGTACCCGCAATGAGATGCGCTTCCATGTGGGGGTTGCGGTCCCGTGGATAAAGCTAGAGCTTATAACCCCGGTGCGGGGTTATATGCGGGATGGCTACCCGGATACCACTGTCTCCATGCGGGCGGGCGGAAAGTTCATCCGAGATTTTATCGAGAAGAACGAGGAGAACCTCATCAAGGTCATCCCTGCCTTCGACATCTATGAGAAGGTGAAGAAGATGCTGACCTCCATGCAAGAGAAGAAAGCGTCTTCCCAAGACATGGCTGCCCTGGTCGACCTATATACACCGGCCCTTAGAGTGGCAATGGCGGATGTCCCGGAGTTTATTCCTCACCTTACCTGTAAAGGAATGGAGAACGCCTGGATAGACGATATCGAGGCCCGCCGCAGAGAGGAGCGAGAGGGGGCGCAGAAGGAGCAGGATGGAGGTGCGGATGTGTCATGAAGACCGCAGCCACCTCCGCTTATTGCTTCGTTGAGCGGGACGAGGATAAAGCTATCTTAGGACTCAATGACAAGTGGTACCCACTCGGCAAGTGCCGCACTAATCTGGGCCGCCTTTGCCGGTTTGAAGCCGAGAGCGCCAGTAGAAAGGCGGAGAGCCTTCAATGTGGGGCCCGGGCGATAACCGAAGATGTTGTCCGGATGCGCATGGGATTCCAAAGCCCTTCATGGGACAAATACTGGGCGACCGCCCTGCGAAATATTAGGGTTTGTCCCTTCACAGAAGAAGATATGCGGGCCGCATGCGTCAGGGAGGCTGCTCTGGAACTGGCATCGCCTGCGGTGGACACCAAGGCCGAATCGGGCACAGGGGGAGGAACCCTCGTACGCTCTGACCCTGCGGTTCTGGCGGAGAGCTTCGACACTCCGCTCATTCGGGATACGGTTGAGACACTGACCCATTTGTCGGACCTGTCACAGGAGTGGCTGAAAGTGGCGCTCCAGTTCAGCGGCCGTTTGTGGGCGCTGGAAAACGCCATTGAGGATGAACTCCATTTTGCGGAGTTCAGATGCCTGGACGCAGAGAGCGGGAACCGTTGCTATCAGAGGATACACCAGCTGAGGCTGGAGCGGCGCCAGCTCAAAAATGAGCGCAACCTGGTTGGAATCATCAATACGGCAATGCAAAAGCCGGCATACAACTTCGCCCTGCTGCAACTGCGTTTGGGAGAGGTTCTTGATGGATTTCAGAAGGCACAGGAAAAGTGCTACACTGTCCGTGAGCGGTGGCCGTACGAGGAAAACTGAGGAGTATGTGGGGCATCAAAGACGATGAGCTCTACGAAAAGGCTGTGGGGGCCCTTGAGGAAGCCGTGTTGGCCTACCTTGATGAACGCCCGGAACTGAAAGCCACACCCAACAGCGAGAGCATGTGGGACTTCAGCAATGCAGAAGAGGATGTCTACTAAGACGAGGAGATGTCCGACGGGGACGAATCCTTTGAGTAGCCAATAGTTCGAGGCCGCACCGTTTCTGGTGCGGCCTCATTTTTTTGTTTTAGGAACAGGTTCGTATCCTGAGTTGGAAGGCCCGAAACCGGCAGCTCGCCGCATTGCGCCGTGGGAGTCGGACGGAAACACCGCTCCCCTCGACCGGGTAGAAGCGCCTGATGATATCGTCCTCGGCCTGTGTCCAGCGCGGCGGCGCCTCGTCTGTGAGACCTAACCGGCTGGCCATCTGGCGGCAGGCTTCTGGGCTTCGTCCAGGCAGTCTTTTGGTGACCTGGTTCTTTTCGGAAGAATAGTATTCCGCAAGAATGGTTATCTCGTCAGATGACCAAGTTGGACATTTTTCAGTCGTCTTCGCAAGCCCTAGCTTTCTAGCGCGGGCATAGCATGTCTGTTTCGTGCGGTGGGGGAGGCGCAGAGCAACATCCCCATATTCAATGGGATAGTATTCTTTGAGGATGTTGTCTTCCCATGTCTCCCAAGGCTTGCCTCCAGCCATCGTATTGCACCTCCATATATAGAACGGATAGCCTAAAAAAGAAGCCGCTGGGCAGCCTTTTTGATGTTTAATATTATACCATACTGCTAATAAGAATGCAACATTGTGAATTTTAAAACGCAACAAAATATTTTAGCGAACGGGGATTGAAATTATTGCTTGAATATGGTATAATTGCAGCAAATTGAGCGCAGGAATTTGACAGCAACCTGGACAAGGTGCCTGTTGAATCCCAAGGTTGCTCGAAAATCAGAAAGGAAGGATAAAAGTGGAAACCAAAAGTGCTGAGTATAGACAGGAAGTCATGACGATTACCCCGACGCTCGCCGGTGAGATTCTGCGGCTTAACAGCAACAACCGGAATGTCCGCGATTATATGGTGCGGCAGTACGCCCAGATGATGAAGGAGGGCCGGTGGGATGAGAACTCGCCTGCCACTATCTCTTTTTACCAGGACGGGACACTGGCAGACGGCCAGCATCGCCTGCTGGCCGTTAAGCGCTCCGGCGCAACTTTGCGCATGCTGGTCGTGTTCGGGTGTAAACGGAGCCCATTTATCGACACAGGCATGCGAAGAACGAGCAAAGACAGCCTGCGCATCGCTGACGCCGGCCTTGACTGGCTCAATGGCACCCATGTCGCTGTTGTCAATCTGCTCAATACGGAGTTCCCTCACATCGGCTGTGGCCGGGACAACAGCAAGCGGGGCGAGTACCTGCACAGGTATGAGACCAGCTTCCGGTGGGCTTCTGAGAATTACCGCCCCAAGAAAGGTATGGCGGGGCTGGGCCAGGCGGGCGTGTACGCTGCATTTATCAGCGCCCATATCGCCGGGGCCGACACTGAAAAGCTGGGCCGGGCGGCACACTACCTCGCCACAGGGACGACCATGCAGGAGTATGCGGACCCTTTGTATAATATGATTTCCGGGTTGCGAGACACTCTCGTGAATGGAGCCGGTAACAAGGGGAGGATGCCTGGCGGCCGCATGCAGCGGGACGTTATGTATCGCACGGCTCAGGTGCTCAAGAACTATCTGGAGGACAGCAATAAGAACGGCCGGTCAACGGCGGTGCCCCAGCGGTTCGCATTTCCGGTGTACGGCCTGGACGGAAGCGTGGTCTATGACCCGAAGCACTCTCTGCGCTCCTAAGCAGAGCTAAAGATTGGCGAAAGGAGGGGAGAATGTGTTCCAGGCTATACATGATGCAGGGCAAGCCAACAACATCGCCAGAAATGTGGAACGCCTTGCGTCCGCACAAGGAATCCCGGGGGAGGTAATCGAAGGCCTGTTGGACCTTAAACCCGGTTTCCGGTACAACTCAGGAAAGACATACAAAGCCAGGGATAATGGGGGCGGCGTAGACTTTACCAGACTGGCACAGGTTTCTGTTTTACTTGGGGCCCCCAAGAGTGCCATGGTGGCGAGCGAGGGGCCTTCTTCCCCCGAGGTCGAGCCGTTTGGCGTTAGGTTAGCGGTGGCGGTCCAGCGATATATTGACGAAACCGGCTGCCAATTAAACCGGCTACCCAAGATTTTCGGGAAAGGTAAAGGCAAGGGCGTTACCATGGACGATGTCAAAATCGCCCTGACACCCGATGCTAGGTTGCCGGGTCCCCAGCAACTGCGGGCAATCTGCCGGAAACTAAAAGCGGCCTGGCTTGCGCCTGGGTCGGCGGCAAGTGCGCAGGAAGCTGCGCAAAAACAGGCGGTGAAACCGGAAAAACTGCCGCTTACGGTAGAAAACGTGGGGCGGGTTATTGATGAAGTCCTTCGAAGCCCACTGGTCGCAAAGGCGTTTGCGGCTATTGACCCGTTGGAGCGGATGCTCCCGGAAACCTGGGAGTGGGATGGTGTGCCTGTTGCCCAGGCGGTGCCAAATTTAGACATCCAGGAGGAGCCGGAGGGGCAGATGTCTATGGAGAACTGGGGGCAGGGTGAACCGCCGACTGTCCAAGCGGCACAGGCGCCTAACGCCCCGGAGGCCCGGGAGAAGCCTGTTCCTCAAGTCACAGAGGGGAGCGGTGTAGGGACGCCGCTGATGGAAATCCCGCCGCAGAAGGAAGTGAAGGAAACTGTGCAGCGATGCAGGGTAAGCACTAAATCCGATATTGAAAAAGCGATTCAGCAGACTGAGCGTATGTGTAGGCATAATGGACTCCCAGAGTATGGATTCTTTGTCCTTGCGGACCTGCCCCAGCATCTGGAAAGCATTGAGAATATGAGCCGGCCGTCCTACTGGACGGAAGAGCGTATAGAGCTCTACGCAGCCATCCTTAATGCGACACCGGAAGTCATCCTGGGCGAGACGGAGTGGGACCGGGAGACTAGAGATTATGGAGAAATTTTTGCGCATAACTTTGAGGCGGCGGTCTCCGAACTAGGGTTTGACGCTGAGGATGTTATCGCCTGCATGGCAAGAGAAACCGGGCGGATGGCCGCCAACCTGAAAAAGCAGTTCCTGCAATCGAAGCTCATGCCGTCTTACGTTGATGCTTGCAGGCTGCTGTCGATTGTCGACCTGCGCCTGCGCGACGTGCTCGATTGGACGGGGGAGCGTGCGCAGCTGTCTGGACGCCGAACCCAATTGGAACGGCTGCTGGATGATACCCCGAAGGAAGAGTGGGTACCGGCCGCAACGTTCCAGAAGAATATCAAGGAACTCGGCAAAGAAGCCTGTATCGTCCCCACAAACGTGCTTTGGGCGGCTGGCGTCAATGACGCAAAGGCTAGGGCATCATGGCTCCGGTTGAAAAAAGTCCCTGGGCCGTTGATTGACGCCTGCGCTGAGATTTTTGGGCTTACAGGTGATGACCTGGCCGCTCAGGATACGCCGAGGCTCCCTGCTGGCATCGACTTTTCGGATGGCCTGTATTCAAACATCGAGAAAACGGCAAAGAATGTAAGATTGAACCTGCAGGAGCTGGCTGATTGGGTTGATAAAATCATCCATATTAACTGTGGAAACGCTACCCCGATTCGCCCGGATACTATATACGAGAAAGCAAACTCCGGGGAGCTGCTGAGTAAAAACAATGACACTCTGCTCCGTTGGATGCTGGCAGCGCTACAAACTTCGCTGAGAGAGCTCATGTTTCCGGATAAAGAGAAACCTGAGCCAGAGCGGGTGCCCTGCGAGTGGGATATGCCGGCAGATGCTGTACCACAGGAGAAAAGTCCGGCATCTCCAACCGGGGCCCGGCAAGAGATACGGCAGCCGCCGAAGAACCATGGCTGGGCTGTTACACCGGGAAGGGCGTCCGCAGGGAGGGAGGAAGCTCAACCCAACGCCGAGTCTGCGGCAGTGCTAGGGATTGTCAAGGCCCCGGTGGCGCCAGCGCCCCAGCCGAGACCGGAGCCGAAGGCTGTAATTCCAGATGGAGTCGATATCGGGGTTGCTTTGAGAAGCTGCTTTAACCGCCCGGTGGCAGGAGCAGACAAGTGGAGTGCGATTCGCGTCGCAAACAGGGCGGCTAAGATTCAAAGCAGCCTCCATGTGGGAAGCGAAAAAGTATCAGTGAAGCTCATCAATGACATCCTGTCCGGCAAGGATGCTCCGGCCCTGACCGTCTCCCAGCTGGACGCCATCATCATGGTGTTCTACAAAGGCGCAGGAGAAAGCATCGAAGAAATGGAGAGCGCCAAGAAAAATTTCTTCAACAGAGGCAAGGAGATGGTTGTGCCTCAAACCGAGGTGTGTGATACCGCCAACTGGGGAATGGGGAAAGAAAACGGGGCCATCCTCGCCTTAAATCTGCGGCAGGCGATGAAAGAAAAGGGCCTCACCGAGTATGATTTGGCGCTGCGCTTGGAACGTATGAGCCATCAGAAGGGCGTGGAGGCCAAAATTAGGGCGTTGACGCAAAATACACATCCAGACATCGCCCCGAGTAATGAGTTGATTAAAAATCTTGCCATTATATTGGGGAAGACAAAGGAATGGCTGTGTAAAGCTCCAGCCCCGGTTAAGGACCAGGCTTCGTTCCAAGCTGAAGGCATGAGTGATGTCCGGGGAATGAAGGACCCTGTGGCTATCCAGAAGCTTTACAATAACATTTTGGGTGCAGGATGGAATTTGCCCCCATTGCCGCAAATTTAATTAGTCGCTAGGCGGCCGTCGTTTCCGGACGGCAGCCGCCTAGCCGCTAGAGTTTTGCCCTGTACTGGACGGTCGCAGGCCGAAACTGTGGCGAAGCGCCCAATTCAATTCGGGGGTGTGATTATGACGGGCGAAGTAAAAACGTGGAAGGAAAAAGAACTAGAGTTTAAGGCTTACTATGATGAAGCCTGTGAGAAATATGAGCAAAAATATAAAGGCAGCGGATTGACACAGATAGGGGCGGATATTGCTCGCAATATACTGCATGCTTTGCGCACCCAGCAAATGACCTCTTATGAGTTAAGCGAGCACCTTGCCGCAGGGGATGTCGATAAGCTGACATTGAGGACTATCCTATTAGGAACGGCCCAGATGCCCCCTGCCCGCATTCTGTATAAGATTGCTGTTGTAATCGGAGTCTGTCCGGAGGAGCTGGTGGGGGAACATAAGCATCGGGACGAACCTCGGTTCTATGACTGGAATGATTACATGATGAAAGAGAAATGCAGGTGTTTTTGCAGGAACGTCGCCGATTTGACTGACTGTGCCCGGGGCAGCGACGCCCCGGCGAGGAAACTTGGATTAAATCTGGATGAATACCAGGCCCTGCTTCGAGGGGAAGAACCTCTTTCTTATAGCATGGTTACCAATGCGTTGACGCTGTTGGGGTGTAAGGAGCATCCCGAGCTCGTCACCTGTGAAGCAAAGACGGTCCCGAACGGATATCCAAAACAGGTTCTCCTGGAGGATGGTTCGCTGGATATCTCGGCCATCGGATTTAACCTGCGCTTGTGGATGCAGATGACCATGACGCCGCTGCCGAAGGTAGCAGCGGCGTCGGGTAGGACGGTCGCATATTTTATGGAACTTATGGATGGAAAGCAACCCAGGGGCGGTATTGAGGAATTGGAGGAGTTTGTCTTAAATCTAGTATACGACAAACGCCAGCTTCTGGGTGATGACCCAAGGGCCCAGAAAGATTTGGAACCGGGAGCCCTTGTTCGGCAGGATGACTCAACGTTCTCTGTTAATGAGCGTGACCAGACGAAGCTGTCCACAGAGGGAAGCCAGGGGAAAGAGCCCTCTCTTTGGCAGGAATCGAAAAGTGCATATTTGGTCGGGGCTTGGCCAGGCGAATTGGAACCAGGAGCAGAAAGTGCGAGGTCTGCATCGGTGCAGGATACAGCCGGAGTAGATGTGGGCAGCCAGAACACGTTGAGCGAAGAGGACGCTGTTAAAGCCGTTGAGGAAATCCTGCGAGCTATCGAGCGGGAGCATGACCCCAGACGCCAGGCGGTCATGAAGGCTCTGATTGAGGAGGCCGCCAGAAAATAGCGTATAGCGGACAGGGCGGGGCGTGCAGTCCAAGCCCGGGGAGGAGTCGGGGTATGCCGAAGCAAAATGCATCTCAGGGCTTGAGGGCCTCAGTAGGGGAAGAGGGCCCCGCCCTTTTGGCGGAGGCTCTCTATGCCCTGGCGGATATGGTGTATCAGTTCGGTTATCCTACGACTTTCCATCGGGGTGCCGCTGTATGCGATGGCGGCTTGTCTGCCCTGGAGTATGCCTTCGGCGTACTCCAGGATGCCGGCTGCAAAATTAACAGCAACGGTAGCATCCAGCGAAAGAACCTGTTCGCTTTCATGGAAAGGTACGAAGGCCAACGGCACAGTTGGTAGTAGGAGAGAGGAGAAGAGAGAATGGGGTGGAACGCAGGATACGCCGCCATGGAGGCGAGTGTTATAGCCGTATATGACGGAATCGGGGCACTGCCACGGTTGGCCATCGAATCGTGCTGCGCAAAACCTGTTCTGGTCTATCTGGAACGAGTTGTGGGATATCTACTAAAAGCAGAAAAATTCTGCGCATAAAGTAAGAAGTTTTTCTTGATTTTTGCGCTAGAATATGGTATAATACAAGCATATCAAAAGAAGGAGGGAGCCTCAATGAAAGAGAAGAAGATGATGTTGGATGAAATGCTTGACGGTGCTGTAGAGGCTCTCTACGACATGGTCATGCAAGCGCTCTGTGCTCTGTGCCCGGAGGATACCCCGGAGCGGCGGGAAGCTCGTCGCCGCCGGAAGGAAACCCGAGGGGCGCTTTTGCGCATCGCTGTTTATGGACATCCAGGGAAAGACCCGCTGTTCCACCTGGGCGAGTAAGAAGTCCAATACCACGGTCTTTGTCCGAGAACAGATACCACAACCTACAACCACTAAACAATAAAAAATGGAGGATAAAAACTATGAATATGAAAGAAGCTTTTCGTTACCAGGCTTTCCTCAGCACTCTGATGGCTGAGGCCACCAACGCCCTGACCAAGCCCGATGTCGCCCTGAACACCGTGCGGACCCACCTGATGAGCAAGGCCAACCCAGACGCCGAAGATGTGGTGGAGTCGGCCGAGGCCGCAGAGCCCCAGATGGACCCCGACAAGATTCTGGAGTTCATCACGCAGCTCATTACTGAGCGGGGCAAGCTGTCCCGTGCGGTGAGTAAGGCGAAGGCGGCCCTCATTGAGAGCGGCACCGACATCGACGCCGATACTGAGGTCAACAAGTTCCGCCAGGTGGCGGCCCGGAGCACGCAGACCATGCTGCAGATGAAACCGTCCAAGCGGGTCGAGCGCGGCATCAGCCACAAGTTCAACGCTGAGGGCGTCCAGAACCCCTACCACTACGACATCGATGTGACCACCACGGAGCGCTTCACCCGTGAGAGTGCCAAGGTTATTCGCCTGAACCTGCTGGCTGACGCAGATAAGACCTCCGCCGGCATTGACTCCACTATGATTACCACCCAGGTGGACTATGAGGCCCCTTGGGGCGTCAACGAGTCCTTTGAGGATATCTTCGCCGCCTTTGTGGCCAAGGCGGAAGACGGGGCCGCCAGCGAGGCTGAGCCCGACAACTTTTAACCCGGTGCGCCCGGCCCTCTGGCCGGGACAGAACAGAACGGAAGCACTCATACTGTGTTCGCAGGCCGCTTTTGTCCACCAAATATCTACCGCACATAGCCACATCGGTGGCGTGGGACGGAAGGTTTTGTAAAACAAAAATACTTAGCCCATGAACTTGGGGAAAAGAAGGTCGCCAAGCGCATCGCAAAGCAATAGACTGCCAATGCCCTACTTTGTTCTTGCTCAACGCCAGAATCAATCTCAGCACCGTGTGTCGATGTGGCAGCAATCGCTCTCGCCAGCCAATTAGAGCCGCATCAATTCTGGAACAGCATTTCATTTGATTGTGCAGTTCTCTGGAGGATTTGCTTGTCTATCCACCAGCAAAAATAATTTGCCTTGGCCAACGAACAACAGGATGTTACGGAAGTGAAGCTCTGCCCCGGCCAGAGGGCCGGGCGCTGCTCCATCATCAGAGAAAGGAGAGCCGCTGTGAAGCATCTGTACTTAGTCCGTCATGGAGAAAGCACCCAGAATGTCGGCGTTGATAAAGAATTGCGTATTCCGGACCATGCGGTTCCTTTGACCCCTAGGGGGTGGGAGCAGGCTCAAAAGGCCGGTGAGTTCCTTGGTTTGATACTGATGGGGAAGGCTCCAGAAGATGTCGCTATGTGGGTGTCGCCCTATCGGCGCACCAGGGAGACAGCGGAGGTCATATGCCGATATGTAACCCCTGGCACCATCAAAGAGGATGATATGCTGGCAGAGCTCCAATTCGGTATCTTTGATGGCCTATCGGATGACGAGGCGGCATCCGCATTCCCGGCAGAGTGGGCTCGCTATCAGAATGCCCGCCGCTTCAATGGAAAGTTTTACGCCCGGAAGCCAGAAGGGGAAAGCCCGTTCGATTGCGCAATCCGTCAAAAGCTGTTCGTTGATACGTTGTACCGGGACTTCGCCCGAGGCGGCCCGGATTCCATCATCATTGTTGGGCATGGTGCAGCTCTTAAAATCCTGCGGAAGGTCATCTTCCACTACTCTTATGAGTGGTATGAGACTGAACCGAACCCCGGAAATTGTAGCATCATGCACATCAAGCTGGACAACAAGGGCAGAACAAACCTTGATGATGGTTTTATATATGGGGGGCCCGTATAACTTCCAGTGCGTTAAGCTCAGGGGCGAAAGGGAGGACCCCTCTATAGTCACTCCCCGTATGGGGAGTGTGGATTGGAATGAGGCATATCGAAATAATCGACTAGCGTTGGAGGGCGGTTAATCGCCCGATGTGCTGGTATAGCTCAGTTGGTAGAGCGGCTGATTTGTAATCAGTAGGTCGCAGGTTCGAGCCCTGTTACCAGCTCCACCCGGTGCGCCGGGTCCCGAGGCCGTTGCCTCGGGGTTGTGTTGGGTGCGGACGTATCGCCAACACTTTTGGCCGCAAGCGCAATGCGGCATGACCCGAAATAGGGCAATATGTCAGGAAGGAGGAGTGCGCCATGAAGAAGCTTTAGCGATGCAAAACATCGTGTGTAATGCTGTAATTGTTTTTCCTGCTATCACCGGCTGACTGGCCGGCGGCCGAGGCCTGTGACAGGGTGGAAGGAGCCATTGGGAACGGGCATAAGGCCACGCTCTGGCAAGTGGGGATTTAAAGGCCGGGGCAAGAAGTTCAACCCGGCGACGTGGTATTCGCCGCCGGGTTCATATGGGGGCGTACCGGTTTCGACGGGGTGCGCAAAACTCGAAAAGCATGGGGAGATTGCCGACAACCTCCGAAAACGTCGACACAATCAATTAAACGCCAACCATAACGTTTATGCTGAGGTGCCCGTAGCGGCTTAACCTCTTACCCACAAGGCCTTCGGCTGCGTGGGGACATCCTGCACGTAGGGGCCCGCCAGAGGCGCAAGACGCCCGGGCAATGCCCAGCTGGCCGAGGTCTGCCAGTCTTGTACCATCCCGTGCAGGTAGACTGAAAGACTGGCGAAAAGAGTGAGGGGCGAACCAGACACTCTAACGGAACCGAGAGGGACCTGAGCAAGGGACAAAAGAACTGGTCGCCAAATCAGATAAGCTAGGTGCCGCAAGGCATCGGAGAGCAAGCCGCCATCGGCTGTCTGATTATAAAAGGGCTGCTAACCATGTAGAAATTCGAGCGGAGGGTATTTCGGACGCGGGTTCAACTCCCGCCGCCTCCACCACGTATGGGCGCAGGGGTGGTTTAGATAAACCACCCCTTACTTTTTCTTAAAGCTGAGGATTTTGTTATGGAACACCGAGGATTGGACATAAAGAAAGCTCTTGAGCATATGCCCGTGGTTATCCTTCCCCCGATGGAGGGCAGCGAGAGCACACGGTTGTTGCAGGAGCAGGGCATCGTATGTGCCAGTGCTATATTGGACCCATGGTATAACCGTGGGACGGGTGGCGTCATCCCTATGGAAGACTATGACCAGTTTATAGAAGGGTTGGTCAGAGATACTGCCAAGGTGGCTGATGTGATGTACCTATGGGGATTCGCTGAAATCATTGGCGCCTACGCCAGAAGAGCTCCGGAGGGATTTACTGTCGCCTGGCTGACGTGGTTCTACAAGAATTGCCCATCGGTCATCCGAGGATGGAGGTCTGCCCAGCAGTCGTGTATCCAGTTCCGTCGGGAGGACGTAAAGCTTCACCCGGAAAATTTCCTGGAGGGGGAGCAACTGGAGAAGTATAAGGCCGGGAAAATGCGTTATGTCCCGGGTCCGACCAGCGTAATTGAGGCGGCGATGCCTATCGGGTTTGTCGGGAGGACGGAACAGACGGGTCACCCGGCACAGAAGCCGGAGGCGGCAATCAAGCCCCTGGTGCTGATGTCAACAGTGCCTGGGGATACCGTCTTTGACCCGATGGCCGGGTCTGGGACGACGGCGGCTGTGGCGGTGAAAACCGGACGTAAGGCAATCGTGTGCGACCAGAAGGAAGAGTATATCCAGCTAATTGAGAATCGCATCGGCATCAAGCGGCTCCAGCCATAGGGGCCGGCAGTGGAGGGAACTCGCGATGACCTACGATGTTAATACGATGCTCCCGGGCGGCGTGGTAGTGCTGGGGGTACAGGTGATGCAGCAGCTTGTTGCGGCGGGTAACGGAGACGCCGCACTGCTTTATATGAGCCTCTTAGGGGGCGGCGATGTGGCTCCACTACAATGGGAGACCGCCCGCAGAGCAAAGGCAGAGGAAGTCTTGATAAGTAGGGGGTTGATATGCAAAGCGCCGGCCGACCCGTTGCAGATTGCTCCTGGTGATGCTGTTGGTCGCACACCCTCGCTACAAGTGAAGGTGGAGACCATAAACCCGCCCCATAAGCAGAAGTTTATCGCCCCGGCGCCGCTGCAAGCGACTCAGGGTGATATTCTCCACGACATCCATAATAAACCGAATTTCCCAGAGGCATTGAATGCCATCGAAGAGGCCCTGGGCAAGCGGCTCTCTGTAGTTGAGCTCCAGAAGGCCCATCAAGTATATGAGGCGGTCAATGAGTCACTCGCATTGCTGAAAATCCTTCTGAGCTGGTGTGAGGGTGAGCAGGTTCGGAAGTACGGGGAGGGGCACAAGCCCAATATGAGTGGGGTGCTCAAGGAAGCCTGTATCTGGAACCGGATGGGGATAGATACGCCGGATGCGGCGAGGGCCCATACGCAGAATCAGGCGGAGCTCTATGGGCGGGAGAAGGAGATTCTCCGCCTGCTTGATATTAAGCCCCGGAACCTTATCCAGCAGGAGCGTGACTACATAGCTGGGTGGCTCAAGATGGGGTTTGATGACCCATCTATCCGACTGGCCTACGAAAAGACGGTAATGAAAATCCAAAAGCTCGACTGGAAGTATATAGATTCCATCTTGCGGTCCTGGCATCAGGAGGGGCGGCACACCATTGAGGAAGTCAAGGCTGAGCCGAAACGGGCGCCCGCTGGGCGCCCTGGTGGGCAACAGAACAGAAACCCAGACACCAGAGCGATGGAGGATATGGAACGGATGCGTCGGCTCATGGCACAGATGAAGGCGGACGACGCCGCACAGGAAGGGGGCGGATAACATGGGGTTCTCAGGGGATATCCGCACTAAAGGGCAGGAAGTGTTGGCTCAGCGCAGGCAGGATAACGACCGGGCCGCAGATGCCCGTCGGGACCGGCTTTTTGCAGAGCACCCGGAGTTTCGGGAGCTGTACCGGGAGCGCAGAGCGTCCATCGCCGCCCTGAATAAGGCACGATTCCAGTACGGAAAGGAGTCTGTAGAGTATCAAGAGGCGACCGAAAGGGCGACGGCGGCAAAGAACGCATGGGAATCGTCCATGGCTTCAATCGGCCTCCCGCCCAGCTATCTGGACGCGAAATGTACGTGCCTCGCCTGCAATGACAAGGGCTGGGTGGGCACCACGATGTGCCATTGTTTGGTCGATATCTGCACGGGACTCCAGACGGAGGCTCTGTCCAAGCGGTTGGACATCAAGGGGCAGTCCTTCGAAACCTTTGACTTCCGCCTATATAGTAGAGCCGTAAACCCCGTCGCTGGAACATCGCCGTATGAGCAGATGAAGACGATTCGCAACATCTGCGAACAGTATGCGGAGAATTTCTCCCCAAACAGCCGGGTGAAGAACCTGCTGCTGACAGGGCAGACAGGATTGGGCAAAACCTTCCTATCCACCTGTATTGCCGGGCGGGTAGCCGAGAAGGGAAATTCCGTGGTATACGATACGGCGGGAAGTATATTCGGTGCCTTTGAAACGGAGCAGTTTGACCGAAGGGGAGAAGAGGGGGTAGAGGCCCAGGCGCATGTTCGCCGATGCCTCGTCTGCGACCTGCTTATCCTTGATGATTTGGGCTGCGAGATGACCACCCGGTTTGTGACCAAGGTTCTGTATGACATCGTGAACGGCCGTCTGGAGCAAGGGAAGCACACCGTAATGTCCACAAACCTGTCCACTGCTGACATCGGGCAAAGATATTCCCCTGCCATAGCATCCCGCATTAGCGGCGGGTATATGCCACTTCTGTTTTTCGGAGATGATATTCGCACCCTGAAAAGCGGATATGGATATGCTGCTGCGGCGTCGGGAATGTAGGGCTAAACGGTGGGTATTGCCTAAAACGAAGCACGCAAATAACGTAAACTCTTGAAAAGCCCGCAGGAGCTTCGCACCAGTATTGCGGGACTTTGTGCCGCTTTTTACGCAGTCTGCCACTTCTGTGTTGCTGTGCATCCACTATATATGGATGCAGGCAGGGAGTAAACACAATATCTCGCTGTCACTCCCCATACGGGGAGTGTGGATTGAAATTTACCATTTGCTATAAGGCCAGCGTGGATAATGGTCACTCCCCATACGGGGAGTGTGGATTGAAATGCGGCGGCGGTGGCGGCCTCAGCCATCGGTGTCCTGTCACTCCCCATACGGGGAGTGTGGATTGAAATCATTAAATCAGTGACTGTCGGTCCACCCTCTGGGTCACTCCCCGTGCGTGGAGTGGGGATTTAAACACATTCGGCAGTTCCACATGGCCAAGCGCTGTCGCCCGGTCGGGCAAGGATTCTAAGAATTTGGCAGTGAAATGGGGTGGGAGCTCCTGCTGAGAGGAGTGTGGATTGAAACTGCTCCAACGGAATATCGCTGGTAACGTAGTCGCTCCTCGTATGGGAAGTGTGGATTGAAATTGGGGCGAAAAAGGCCCGGGAAAAACCCATGCGGTGTCGCTCCCCATACGGGGAGTGTGGATTGAAACCGGCCCAGTGGTGGGCGGCAATCTCCAAAGAAGGACCAAATCGCTCCCCACGTAGGGAGCGTGGATTTTAACCATTTGTCGCACTGTCGCAACGATGTTACGAAGGTCGCTCCCCGAATGGGGAGCGTGGATTGAAATGAGCGGGTGGACGACGGCTACAGGTCACTCCCTATACAGGGAGTGTGGATTGAAATACGGCGTAGGCTGCGGTAGGTATGAGCCCGGAAGGTCGCCCCCCTGTGCGGGGAGCAGGGATTGAAACGCAACAACTTGTGCGGTACATGAACACAGCCCCACACAAGATGCCTCTCGTCAGAGAGGCGAGGATTGAAATCGTGTCTGCGGTCGTGCTGATAACGTGTGGACCTGTCGCTCCTCATACCGGGAGCGTGGATTGAAACCCAGAGCGTTAACATCCACTCACTTGCGCTAGGTGTCGCTCCCTATATGGGGGAGCGTGAAAAAAGAGCGATGAACGCAGAGCCTTATCGGGTTCTGCGTTCTTTCTTTTGGCATTGCTCCAACAGGAGGAGCAGGAGCCATATTCTTTGGTTCGACTCCACCCTTGCTACAAGTGAGTTCGTCCGCTACAAGTGAACCTCATCTGGAACTGCCAAAGCTCACTTGTAGACCAGGTAATTTCGAAAAACCAAATAGCTCCTCCCGTTGAAGGAGTGTGCGTTGCACCCGGTAAGCCCACGGGGAGGTAAATGCCTAAGATAGCGGAAAAGTGAGATATTGCAGAACGAAATAGAGAAAAAGAACTTGATTTTATTGCTAGAATATGGTATAATATAAACATAAAATGAAGGGCGGCAAGAACCGCTCGGGAACATCAATACCTATTTGGAAGAGCGGTTGTTTAGACGCCCCCCGAAAGGGGCGTGAGAAGGAAAAGAGGCGAGCAGTAATGAAGTACTGGCTTGTAGATACGGAAAATGTGGCAAAGAGCTGGCAGCCTTTCGCAGAAAGGGCTGAGTCGGGGGATGTTTTCATCCTATTCTACTCGAAAAACGTGGGGCCGGTCAGCATGTCTTTGTTCGGCCCTGCCTGCCTCAAGGGTGTCCGGTTTGAATTCATCGAATGCCGAGTCGGTAGCAACGCAATGGACTTCCAGATAGCCACAGAACTGGGGAAGCTGGTAGCTCTGCATCCAGACGCTGAGTTTATCATCATCTCTAAGGACACAGGCTTCAACGTCGTCGTTGAGTATTGGCGCAGAAGAAAACTGAATGTCCGGCGGGAAGGGCTACCGGTTCCCTCGGTGGTGCCGTTACCCACCCTCGTCCAGAAGCCAGCAACCCCGGAGCAAGAAATCCGGGAGAAATACAAGGAAATGCTCCGTAAGGCCGGCATGGAGGATGGGGATTTGTGCATTGTTGCCGCAATTTTGATGGCTGCCATGAGTGAGCCGCAAAACAAGCGAAAGGCTAACGTGTTCAACAGATTCCAAGCAAGGTATGGTGCAAAGGAAGGGTTGGTACGCTATACAGCCATTAAAGCGCTTGTACATGATATAGCCGTGAATGGCCCATTCCCTCCGGCTGCGGCAAAACCCGTGCCCCCTGTGACATCAACGACGGCAGGCCCAAAGAAAAAGCTAAGCGCACAGGTAAAGGAGCTTGTGCCAGGACTGAGTGCCGAGCAGGCCTCGCTTGTTGCGCAGGCGGTTAATGAGACAACTACTGCGCACGGGAACCGAAGCATGTTAATGCTGAAATTGGGAAAAAAGCTCGGTGAGGATTTTGCGTCAGCACATATTGAACGGCTTGCCGCCATGGTTGGCTAAAGGGCTGGGCCGGCCCTCCATACGGAGTGGAGGAGAATGAAAGGGAGAAAAACATGAAGGTAATCGGAACCGCATCCTTTAAGGATTTTGACGGCCTCATGGGCTGGCTGGAGACATTAACGTGGGAGCCCGGTCGTGAGCTTGTAAAAGAAATCGGGAAGCGAGTGGACGCTCTCTTCCCTGAGTTCGTGCAAAGCGCCCGCTTAGACACCCAGTCTTGGATTATCAAGAGGACAGCTAAAGATATGTATTCTGTGGATAGTAGCCTCATTGGGGATGATGACTGGAACCAGAGGCGTATGAAAGAGACGAAGGAAAAGACGTCTGACACGCTGCGCCAGTACAAGCTCTTCCACGAGGAATACAAACAGCCGCTGAATGTCGGTGTGTGGGACGAAACCTTCGCCTATCTGTTCTTCGGGAACCCCGATTGCGGGATTGTGGTGCCCACCCCGGACCTATATCTTGACTACAAGGCGTTCGAGTCCATGGATGATACCCCTGTCCTCCAGATGAAGGCTCAGCTGGCGGCTGCCGGGGCGGGGGCGGAATCCGCTATCCTGCCGGCGTCCGCTGATGGGCAGCTGACGGTGTCTGCACTGAAAGAAAACAGGGCGGCAGAGCAGAGCAGGCTTGAGGAAATGCAGGCTGAGATGAAGAGGGTCCAGCGTGGCGAGAACACAGAACTGGAGGCCATCAAGAAGGAAATCCAGGCGCTGGAAGAAAAGATGTATGCCCGCAAGCAGGAGTTAATGTCGGAGATTGAAGATAAGATGGCGGATATGGAGGAAAAGGTTGGGCAGTTGGAAGCCCAAATCTACCTGCTGGACTCTCAAATCTACGCTATCCGTTGCCTTGCTGGCGAAGTCGTCAATTTCACTCATATCCGGGCGGGGCGGAATGCGCCCGAAACAGAGCCGATTATTATCCATCAGAAGCTCCGGTTCCTCGATGAGGACTTGGGACGGATGGCCTCCATCTACCAAATCAGCTGGGACCGCATTGGGGTTTTTGAGGAATTTCTTCGGCACAGCCCAGAGGCACTGGAAACCTTTGCCCCTAATAAGCGATGCGTGGTCTTGGTTCGGGTGTCTAAAAGCAATACTCAAATTGGCCGCAGTTCCATGATGCCCTACTCCAACATGCTGCAAACCTATGAATATTTCCATGGGCGCACCGTTGGCATTATCATCCGTAACGGTGATAACCTGTACTTCGGTTGGACAGACGAAGACCGAGTCCACATCAAGGACGACTTTATCATCTCCCGGATTACAACAGAGGTTATGCCCCACGAAGAGACAGAAAGATTAGTGGCTCTGTGTGAGGCAGATAAAAAGCGCCAGCTTCGGGAGAAGCGGCAGGAAGCCCGGAAAGAGAAAATGGTCGCCGTAGACGCCATTGTGTCCAGGGCCTTTGTGTTTAACATCCTGCAGGGGGTCGTCAATAACACGTCGTGGCTCCCGCTCCCCGATGGGGTCAAAATCTCCCAGCAGTCCCCGTATGTGAGATTCTCCTTGTCTGATATGGCCCTGGAGGACCACACGTTTGCAAGTTTCGACCAGCTGGTGGAACTGGCCAATAAGGATGTTGCCGAGGGAGATTCCCTGCTAATTATGCAGAATCTGCATGCGTTCAGCACCAACTATAACCCCAATGACCGGGGCCGCGGCGAAGCGGACCGAACCCACGACTGTGATGTAAAGGATGGGGGCATTTATCCGGCGAACCTAGTGGAATACTCGGACCCGGTAGAAATGGTCGAGGTAAAGAGGGCTTATACCTTTATCGGTGAAACGAAGACATATACCATCAATCAAAACGCTGCGACTAAGCTTGAACCCGATGATACTGTGATTCGCCGGTATACCAAGGTCGACCGTACCATCTACATTTCAGTAAGAAAGACGTGCCCGCGAGGGTACTATGGCTACAGCGAAAAGACTGTACCCAAAGCTAATTTCAGGGTGAACGCAGAGGAGTTCCTGAATTTGTCCTGGATGAATTCTGTGTGGCTGTCATGGGTCATCAACACAAAAAATATAGGCGGGTTACAACTCAAGGGCCAGCCCGTGGAGTATGCCCACGCTATCCGATACCTCAAAATCGCCTTGGAGTACGTGCAAAGGCGGGAAGAAGAGGAAAAGAAGGCCATTGATATCTGCGACCCGGATATCTGCAAGAATCCGGATTGGCCGCTGATGCTCAGTGACTGGAAGTTTATGCTGGCGAATGACCCGGAGAAGCGGACGGTGCGGGCTATCACCCCGTTCCAGGCAAAGCGATTTGCAAAGTGGGTCGCCGATGGAATGCCCGGGCGAGTCCAGTACGGGCGGACGATTCCGGAGGGCGAACCAGTCTAAAAATATAGACCAGCTCCTGTGCCGTTAGACCTGATGGCGCAGGAGCTGGTGTGGGGGAAAGGGGATGCAAGAGTGAAAGAGCAGGTCTTTGATTTGATTTCCCGCCTGGAGGCAAGCGATGGCACTGCGCCGTTGAGTAGAACGGATGTAGCGGCCATCAAGTTGCTGCTGGCGAAGAGTGAGGCGCAGGAGGCTATGGTCGGCGAGCTGGTCAATGATTTCATTTCCTATGCTACAGACGGCGTAGCCAACCCTGCGCCGTACTGCGCCAACTGTCGGCCGGAGTGCTGTGCCCGGCCAGGGTGGTGTCAATCCGGGAGCCCCGAATGTAGGGGATTCTACCCAGCGGCGGCACCCAGGCTGGAATAGGCAGGGCACACAGTCCCGTTATAGGGCGCGGCAAAAAGGAGGAGAAAAAATGCGAAGTAACACACATACCCAGCTGGAACGCCTGCAGGCGATGCCGACGGCCAGTTTGGAAGTTGTTTGCAAAGACGGTTCTATGCGGTACCTGAGCGCTAAGGGAACTGGCGACACACAAAGCGGAAATCCCTACGACACCATTATCCTTGAGCTGGTCGGCATTCGCGTGGTGGCGCTGTACCGGGACGGCGATGAAGTGGCGGGGTTTGCTAAGTACCTGCCCCAGGAGGCCATTAAAAGGTTGCCTTGTGTCGTGCGGGAGGCTTGGGGCGAAGGCTTCAAGTTTGTTGAGACACCCAGCTGGGAAGGGCAGCCTATCTTGACCAAACTTTTTGAGGCGGCCAGCGAGGGTGGTATGGTTCAGAAAAGGGTCATTGGAAAGCCACCACATGAAATGTGGCAAGTGCTATGGCGTCAAACAGGCTGCCAGGGGTTTGCCCCGAGTGAGGGGTGTCAGGGGTGCAAAGATACATCGTGTTCCTTAAATGGCGGCACCACCCATCCGTCCATCATGTGCGGCTGTGATGCCTGTGTTCAGCGTGTTGTGCGGGAGGACCAGGAGGAGTGCCGGGCTGCCAGTCGTATGGAATAGCCGGCACAGAAAGGAGATTTGAAATGCAAATCAGTATTGTTGGGACGGACTCCGTGTCCGTAAAAATGCCGAAGACGGAGTTGGATGCTCTCGTCGAACGCATGGAAAAAATCCCTGAATTGGGGCAGTCTGGGGATTTTGTGCTTCAAAGAGCCGCCGAGGCGCTGGGGCGGACCGAGCGGCAGGATGACAATAGCTATGTCGGGCGCATGAATTTCTGGGAAACGAGGGCGCTACTGCTGGTTCGAGCCCTTAGAGGGGTCCGCATCGAAGGGGATGAGGTCGCACAGGTGGAGTTTTACGATGAGCTCTTAAACCCGGAGGATTAGCCAATGCCATGTCTTTCATTTAAAGCGAAAAATAGCAGTGGTTTTATTTGCTCGGCGGATATGCACCGGGAGAAGCAGCGCTGTTGTGTCTGCGGCCGTCCGGCGGCCTACCTTTGCGACTATCGGGAATTGTCCGCTGTCTATGAAACAGATGAATATGGGCACAAAATTGGGAAGAAGCAGGTTCCGGCGCTCCATATGTGCAGCAAGCCTTTGTGCATGTGGCACAGCTGCCATATGGGCCCGGATGAGGACTACTGCCCGGAGCACAGTTCGGAAATTCAAATCATGCGGAGCCGGAAAGCTGAAGAACTGCACGCTCAGCGGTGCCGGGAGCGGGGAATTGACTATGAAAAGAACGATGAATGAGGGAGAGATGGATATGACAAGAAGAGACCCGCTCCAGAATTGGAATCTACGGAACGCCATGGAGAAGGAGGGCTTCTCCGCTGTCCCGCTCCAACCTGGGGCTGTCTATGAGGCAGGGAAGTCGTATTGGTGCTCCTATTGGAGCCGGTGGTATCAGGTCCTCGGTATCAGGTGGGACAAGAGAGAGATTGCCTCCGTCACAGTGAAATGGCAAGATGGAGAAATTGGCACGCACGCCACCCCACTTCGTCCGGCGGAGGACTGGGAAATCATCTGGCCGGACGGGGAGCCACACTTTCATACCCCAACAGGCGAGCCAATGCAACCGTGTGCTGTCTAACGCAAAAAAATGCGTTAGACAACACATTGGATAACAAAAAAGCAGGCGCCCCTCCCAAAGTGGAGGAGCGCCTGCAGGTTTTAGTCAACCTGGTTGAATGCCTTGAGGCTGTTGCACAGGTTGCCAAGCGTGGTATAGTTGTTACGGCCACCGGTCCAATCTTTGGCATGGGACATGCGGCGATATAGGATATTCTCGTGCCACTTATTGCGGAAAAAGCGAACATCGCTGATGGCAATGTGGGTCAGCGCACCGGTCTCGTTGTCCTCTAGGACTGCCGAGAAGTAGTAGTGGTTCTTACTGAACGTCTTGATTTTGGAGCCGGCGTTGCCCACAATATTCTGGAGCAGCCGGCGATATTCCTTCTGAAAATCCAGATAGTCCTCGCCGGGGTAGGAACCATTGGAAAAAGTGTGGGACTCCCACTTGGAAATGAAGCTCTCAATCTTCTTGTCGATACTTGCGGTTGCCATGTCGAAATCCTCCCTGTTTTTGTCAGAGCATGTCGCATTCGACGAGCCTTTCATACATCCTGCGCCCCCACTGCTCGACGGCCTCCTCTGACGTTTCGGATTCAGATAGCCAGGCCATTTCATAGGGGCAGCAATCCAGTTGCTGATGCCGCAGTTCGTGAAGCAGGGTCGTCCAGACGCCCTTCTCCAATTCCTCTTGCTCATATGCGGGCATATCGGCCCAAAGTTCATGATTGGTTTTCTTGATTGCGTCGATGTTAATGATAACGCTGTTCTGGATAAACCAGGAAAGTCCAATCAACTCAGTGGATAAGGCATTGCCATCCTCGTCATCATCGCCATAGAGGGCATCGGGGATTTCGTCTTCAATGTCTAGTTGAGCCACCAGCTGCTCCATATCGGAGATGGTGGAGACGAAAAATACGTAACTCAGAGTCATCAGCACTTCTCTCGGCAGGGTGGCCATGACCTTAGCGACAGTAAGACGGGCCTTATCTATATCGCATTTGCCAGACAGGCTTGCCCCAAAATGGATTTTGGGGAGTAGGTCGGAGCTAGAGTAGTTGGTGAGATGGAAGATGATGTACTTTCCCCAATCCATATCATAGATGCACACCTCGTCCTCGGAATCCGAGTCCAGAAGCTCTGCATGTTCATCCTCGGCAATAGTTTTGAGTAGGGTTTCTTTCTCAAACTGGAGCCGTTCCACCCCCGTTATAGCCGAGTTTATATCTGGGGCTCCCAAGAAATGACCGCGGCCATTGAGCCAGGGGTGGCATTTGAATGCAAGTTGCTCTTCGGTCAGGAAGCGGACGCTGCGACAGACGCTGTTGTAGGATATAGGACGGCTGCCAACATCGATAGAGTTGTATCCAAGCCAATAAAGCTGGACACTGTCCGGCTTGGTGGGTTCCATTATCCAAGCTTCCCCTGTTCGCTCAACATCAGGAACCTCCGCTTTCGTGGGGGTATACACATTGGAGGGATTGAGAAAACTCAGAACGAGTATCGGATATGCTTCGTGTTCGTTTTTCCAAAGGGCTACCCCTCCGCCGGTTGCAAAGCATCGCTCAAACAGGAGGAGGTTCAGGAGAGCGGTTATACACCCCTCAATGGTGGGGGCGACACAAATACGCAGAGTCTTTCCATCTTCATCATCCATACGACGAGGGGAGACTTGTGGAATCATAAGGGCGTCGGTGTATGCCGCCACCGCTTCTTCTGAGCGGCCAAACCGTTTCTCCAGGTCGGCGACTACATGATAGTACATGGGCCGGCCCCTTTCTACTGGGCATCCAGCCAAAACTGCTCTGCGGAGAATCTCAGCCCCTGGAACCAGGCGTATAAGGGGAAGGAAGCACACCGGTCATTCCACAGCCCGTAGGCGTAGTGATAGATTGCGGACGACAATTTGTTTTGGCCGTACAGAGAGGCAACCTTTCCCTGCCAGATGCTGCGGTTGCCATCGCACTGCCGGGCGGCCTCTACCAGCTGTGACCGCACATTGGCCGGAACATCAAGGTTAAGGTCGTCCTTGATTTCGGCGGCGAACACCTCGGGCAGGAAAACCGCATCCGGCTGGTCACTGGTGACCAGCTTGCTGGCGAAATAGCTGAAGTTGTATTTGGCCAGCTCCGCAACATCCGCTTTCTCGGTCAGCTGGAACACAGCGGCGCCAATGTCGCCGGTGATGTAGATGGCGCTGCCGGCCAGCACATAGCGGACTGCATACTTGCTGGAATCGGGCCGCCGGAAATCGATAACGGTGATTTCTCCTTCGCCGCCCTTTTTGCGGTAGATGCTGCGGGTGGCGGTGTGGCTCTCAAAAGCCTTGTTGACGGCCTCGGAAACCTGGTCTGCAATAAAATAGTTTTTCATAAAACTCCTTCTTTCTGTTTTTTTACATAAGGGGGCGCCAGGCCGTCAGCCTTGCACCCCAACGGGTATTCATGCCTCACAGTTGATGTGGGCAAGAATCTCATCATTTGTTTCGCTCCAGAGGAGAATGTCCTTCCCCGGCCTCTGGCTGCCAATGAGGTTGGCATACAGGAGTTTAACCTCGGTCCCCGCCTCGTTCGTCAAGGCGGGCACGTCCGCATTGGTGAACAGTACGGGCTGGCCAGGGATATTGGCGTAGACAGCGACAAAGGTGCCTCCCCAGTGGAGTTCCCGCTCCTCACAGAGTAGGGGGACGCCAACGAAGGGTACGAGTTCGTCGTAGGTGGCTCCGATGGGCTGAGCGCCCTCGATGACGCTGACAGTCCACGGGAGCGGGAGCTTGGATGCCCCCGGCGTAACCCCTTCATTATAGATGGCGTCCAGGTCGCCCATGGTAAGGCTCAACTCGGAGAAGAGCCAATCATCGGCGGCCTTCGGGTCGGAGAACTCCTTCTCGCCGGAGGTTGTCCGCCGACTGGAGGTCTCCTTGCGCAGCAACTCCAGCATCTCGTACATCAGCTTCAACTGCCGCTTTCTTGCGACGTAGGCGGGGGCGGGACCAATAATTCCGACTTTGGTGTTTCCCATGTGAAATTCCTTCTTTCTAAAAAAATAAACCGCCGGCCTCGTCAAAAACGAAGTCAGCGGTTTTTTGAAAAAGTAAAACGTAGCTCTACGGCTGAAAGAAAACGACCTTTGCAGGATAGAACCACGATTACAAATTAAGTGTATCATGGCCCTCCTGAAATGTCAAACACAAGGAAAGTCAAAACAGCAGAAGTTCTCTAGGAGATAGTTTTTTGAAAATATGTTTATAATATGCCACAAGCAATATGCGTATTTTTCTTGATTTTGTTGTTAGAATATGGTATAATACTGCAACGAAGCGACTGGCATGGCAAGAGCAGATTTCAAAAGGCCAATTCGTGCCTTCAGCAAAGGGAGAGAGAAAAAGTGTGTAAACAAATTTTCATCCATGACCCGGCAAAGCAGCTCGCTATGTCGGCGCTGGGGCAGTATCTGAATGCCTTGAAAGACCAAGTGGCCAGCGGCCTGGAGCGGTGCATGAGACACCCTGTGGGCGATGAACCTGGTGAAATGGGCGCTCAGGAAATGAGCATCATTCAGGAACTTCAAAAGTACCCACAGTCAGATAAGATGGTGGCCGCTATGATGGTAAACGCCGCAACGGCCTTCGACCAGCTGCAGCCGGACCCAAAGCTGGGGCGGAACGCCAATATGGTCGGATGCCGGCTGAGGGATGTGTTCGCCTGGGCCGATTGGAACGGCTTTACGTCCATGCTCAGCGTGCGGCAGTATATCGAGAATAATCCCGGCTCACATCTGGAGGACGAAGATGGGATAGCTGTCTCCTGGGCAGATTTTGAGCGGCTGGCGGGCGTGAGCGCCTGATGCTCAAGGTTTGCGCCTATATAACCATGCTCATTGACCATATTGGCCTCTGCTTTTTCCCGGAGGCAATGTGGATGCGGGCAATCGGCAGGGTGAGTGCCCCCATCTTCGCATATGGGATTGCTGTTGGTTATTGGCATACAATGCAGAAGGGAACAGAGATGCGCTATTTGAAGCGCATAGGGTTATTTGCCGTGGTCAGTCAAATCCCATATGTAATGATGACGCAGAATCCGCTACAAGTGAGCATCGGCGGGACATTCTTCTTGTCTTTGCTTCTGCTGATAGCAATGAACCGGGCCCCACTTGTAGCGGGGGTATCGCTTTGGCCGCTGGTGGCTGCCCTTATCTTGGCAGCGGCAACGGTTCTTCACGTAGACGGCGGTGCCATGGCAGTCCTTATGGTGCTACAGTGCTTCTGCTTCATCGTCCGCCCTGGCTATAAGTGGTGGGGATGGACGGCGTGTGTACCGCTGCATATCGCATGGGCGTTCATATATAGCCCGCCCCAGCCTATTTACATACTGGCAGCGCTGGCATACCCTATCATCTGTTTGATGAGACCGTACGACCGGAAGGTAGTCCTGTCGAAAAGGGTGTCCTATGCGATTTACCCGGTACATATGGCAATCTTTGGGGTAGCCCGGTTGCTCCTCTGTACCTGATAACTGGGGCAGAAGACCGGAAGTTTAATAAATTTTTCATGCTGTATCCATGCTGATTTCAGAGAAAGTACTTCGACATCGACCCAACTTTGGTGCGAGTCGGCTGGGCTGTGCTCAGTATGGCCACCTTCTCCATCGGGTTCTGGGCCTATGTGGCCTGCGCCATCATCGTGCCGAAGAAGAGCGATATCTACCCCGGCTATTAGAGACTGCAGCACCAGCTTGACAGAGCAGGGCTTGTGTGGTAAAATTTATAAAGTAAACGTACTTTTTTCTTGCATTCGCAAGCCGTAGTAATCGCCGGGAAAGGGCTCGTTTACATCAATCACATAAAACCGACATCTTTCGCAGGAAGGATGTCGGTTTTTAATTTATATGAGGAGGATTGCCCATGAAAAACCCGTATGTTCTGGTCTCTGTTGACCGAAAGCGCTGCGCATGCCCCTGATTTTAGGAATGGGGAAATCCCTTGAGCAGCTGGAGAAGACGAAAGCGTGGAAGTCTGTGGGGAACAAGGCCCCCGCCTTCTTCCTGAACATCCTTGAGAAGAAGGTACAGGATAAAGGCGGACAGTTCCACCGCATTGATACCTGGTCGGCAAAGGCCAGCCAGTACGACCACACGGATATGAGCTGCAAGAAGAAGGATATCGGCGAACGCTGGGCCCTGCTCTCGGACGGGTATCGTATCCAGCGGGGCCTGTACTCCGCATAAAGGCTAAAACAAAAAATTGAAAGGAGAGTAGTAGCAGTCCCGTCCAGCCCGCAATGGGATAGAGGCGGGGTTGCTGCGCATTTGATGAAAAAAGCTGTATATTTCCCGCAGGTTGTTGAGCGGGTGGCAGACCTCTTGATTGCTGACCTGGGACGTGGCGAGGCGACCAGCGATGGGAACCGCATCAGCGGATACTTCGTGCTGCTCCAGGGGGTGGACAATGAGGAAGAGACGGTTACGGTGTCCATCATCGAGGAGAAGGAAAGCCTTGAAAAGGGTAAGTCCTATTACACTATCCATTGTGTGGACGATGTGACACCTGCCGACTGTGACCTGTTTTTCTCCGAAGACCTCTCCAAGGGGTCGCTGGTAGAGGCCCTGATGGACATCGCCAGGGAGTTTAATTTGGTGTCCCCTCCGAAGGCGGAGCCAGAGCCGAAGCCGACCACAGGTGATTGGTATAAAGTCAAGCTGCTTACCGCTGCGCTCGCTGACGCCGCAAGGTGTGAGGCCGAAGGGAAAACCTTCTACGGCGCATACGTCCACTTCACGACCCCAGGGGTAAAAAATATCACTATTGGGGAAGGTGGACTTCAAGTGCTCCTCCAGTATTACAAAGAAAACAAAGACCCAGGCTGGGACTGAGATGGGGGGGAACATGATGATAAACGAGAAGATTACTGGAACCTGGCGGGAGGAGGAAGCAGTACGCCGAGGGTTGGGGCGGGCTCTTGGAAGAGACCGACATCCCCACGGCCTGCGGCGATGTGGTTTGCGTGCGGCTGTGGCAGGACGACATGGAGTTTTCCCCCGGACGAAAGTTCCACACAACGAGCGACTAAAGTTTATGGCGCAGGCCCCGGAGCAGCAATAGCTGTTTCGGGGCCTGTTTTTTATTTTAAGATTGCGCCCAAAAATTAGCAATGATTTCCTTGCAAAAATCGTTGTCATATGATAGAATCATTTTGGACACAGCAAAACCTATTTTTTAGGAGGTATGCGCTATGCAAAACAACGAAAACATTGTAGCTTCGGATATCACCCAGCTCTCTTGGGCGGATGTGCTGAAGGGTATGGAGACGGGCTTAAACGAGAACCACACCCCCAGTGAAGACCTGAGCTTCGGCCAAATGAAGGTGCTCGTCGGAGATATGGCCACCCAGCTGCACGATGCGGCCGAATCCATGTTCGTGCTGAGCCCCAACATTGCTGAGCGGGATATGGAGGTGCGCTCCCGCATCGACATCCATATCCCCTCCAGCTTGGACGATGAGGATGACGCCCTGTTCGCTTTCCTTACTCTGGAGTTCTCCTATATCAAGGGTGTGGACGGCGGCGCCGAGGTGGTGGCGACCGAAATCGCCACGCTTGAGCATGTCATCGGCCTCACGTTCGACCCGAACACCGGGTTCCATACTACAGTGGATTGCGGCGTCCTCTATGGTGATATGGTGCCGAAGGCCAACTGGAGCGAGTTCCTGACGGAGGATTCCATCAGCGACTACGTTGATATGTTGGAGGCAGAGTTTGTCGAGGCGGCGGTGGAGGATATGCTTTGTCTGCCCGACTCCGTCGGCACCAGCCTGGTCCTCGGCTACTGTGCGGAAGCCGGCATTGAGATGGAGTGCTGCGAGGACGGCGAGGGCGGAGAGCCTACTGAACCCGCTGGGGAGGAAGCTGGGCCCGCCGAGGCGGAGTAACCGCTATATCAAAGGCGCAGGCCGGTCATTGAGACCGGCCTGCTGTTTTTTGCGTAAATTTAAGAATGACCAACTTGGTCATTCAGTTGGGTAGATGTACCAGACGGCCGCCAGCCAATTTCCTCATTGCACCGGCGGTACGCCAATCTGAGAAGCTCTTCATCGTCCTGCGGGAGCTCGGCATTAAACAATTGGAGTTGGCCACCATCGGGGATGTAGCGGGCAATCAGTTGGCTCTCAAATACCGATTGGGAGAGGCAAATGCCATGGGGGAGGATGTGCTGAACATCGTACCCAGCCTCTGCAAAAGTGCGGGACACCATGGCGGCCCGGTGGCATTGCGTCGGGTCTTCCTCTGCGCACATGAGTACAAAGCGGTATCCCTGGGCCATGCTGTCCATCAGCTTCCTCGTCCCGCTCAGGAACGCTGCTGACTGGGCGAACTTTTCAAAGTCCAGGTATCCGGCAGGGGAGAGATACTGCGGCTCCGTCTGCCTAGCCCCAAACTCCCGTGCGTAGTTGCGATAGTGGATGCGGTTAATCTGAAGCGTATGCGCAAGAGCATCGCGGTCGTAGTCCTTGAAGTGTGCGGAGAAGGGCTGGCTTCGCACATCGATGACAGCCGAGATGTTGAAATCCAGGAGGATATCGCAGAAATCCTCAATTTTGAACCCGGAATACCCAATGGTGTATATGGTTTGGGCGCTCGCCATTGTATCACCCCTGTTTTTTGAAATTATAGACGCTTATATTATACCACATTCAAGCAACAATTTCAATCAACTATCTGAACTAATGACGAACGAAAATCTACTAATATGAAATAACACGCCAAAAGTGAAACACACTTTGTTGTGAAAATCCACAAAAGTTCGGATATTGTAAGAACATCTAAAAAGGGAGTATCAAGAAAAAACGGGAAATATTTAACGGCTGACGCGCCATAAATAGTCAAAAACAGTATATCCTGGCTAATTTTAAAACCGGCAAAACAACGAAAATCAAAATTCTGCGCTCAAAATAATCATTGTATTATTTTGATAATTGCATTATAATGAGCACAACGATTGAGCAGAACCTGTTTCTGCCAATCATTCTGCTTAAGGCTAGGCGTGGGTGCCAGGAGGTGGGTTCCCGTGAGCGAAAGTCGCCCTCCATGCGAATCATGTCGGATATACAGCATTTCAGAGCATGGCGACATCTTTGCCGCCTCATCACAAGAGAAGCGAGCTCCAAGATGTGTGGCCTACGCTAAGAGCGTCATGATGGGAGAATCAGAAGCGAGTGTTTTGCTTGGTTTCCGGATTGGCCCCCTACGGAGGTTCCTGTTGACGGATGACTTCAAGAATGGATACCCAACCAAACGCAAGCCGGCAAGGCTTGTGGATGGAGCACAAAGGCAGTGCGGTATCGCCTACGCTGTGTTCAGCCAGCAAGGCCGCAACCTGTTCTTTGAGACTTGTATAGGCGCTATGGCCCCACCGGGGAGTAGAACGGCCCCGAGAGGGGACCCGATTCGATACATCGTTTCTTGCCCCGCTCCGCAGGAAAACATCGCAACTGAGACAGCAGGCAGCGCAGGGGCAGAGAAGATGTGTCGGTTTGGAATCCTGGCCTATGACGTTTCGGTCGACTCTCGCTCCGGACTTCGGACCTTCACTATGGAGCAGACGCTGGAGTGCTCGGGGCCGGGCAAGGGACACCGTTCGTTGACTATCTATGGCGTTGAGCAGAAGGAAGACATTCCCGCCGCATTGTTCCTGGCTCGGCTTATAACGCTGACAGGATACCCCTCCAATGCGAAGCCTATTGAAATCTCCAAGACTGAGTTCAGTAGGCATGAACGCCGTTCCTGGGAGAACTCAGTTCGGTGGAAGACCCCGTAACGTATTCACTCCAAGTGCTTCTTCTCGTCGTAGAGCTGGCCTGCATTACGTATGCGGCAGCAGGCGGGGTGAATGTGGGGCGTGGGAATTTGAGCCGCCTTGCGCAGCTGGCGACCGGAGAGAAGGACCATCTGCCAGCACTTCGCATGAAGCGAGGCTTCTGGATGATATTAGCCGGAACTCTGCTATGTCTGAGCACAGGCTATGTGGCGCATATGCGCATGCCGGAAGCCGCCTTATACGGAGTCTTGGGCGTCACGTGCCAGGATAGAGCGGCGAAGGCGAAAGAAGAGCTCAGAAGGCTCAAGGTCCGAACCAGGGGAAGGAGAATTAAAGCTGATGCGAATCCGTATCACAAGAGACGTTCCTCCAAGCGCTGAGGGGGTTGCCCCTAGAGTAGGGGAGACTTACGAGGTTGAAGAGGTCATCCGGCTGAAATCGAATCCCAGCGCAGTTTTTCTATATGCAATCTCAGTAGAAGACCAAGTCATTGGCGTGAGTCCAAGTGAATGCGAGGAGTTCTCTGAGTAATTGTTCACCCGCCCCCTTTACGGGGGCGGGGATAAAAAGAATCGTCGGTAACTTTAATTTAGTAGTCAAATATAGCCATCAAGGAGGGCAGTATGAAAATCACAGAGTTTAAGGTCGACCAGACAGTCTACGTCATGGGGGACGGTCAGGGCCAGAAAAACAGGTTCCAGACGCACGAAGTAAAGGTTATAAAAATCGGCCGGAAGTACGTCACTATCAGCGGGGCGTGGGGTGACCAGTTCAAAGAGACTCCTGAGAGCCGCCCCTACCTCATTGAGCATACGGAGGTTGGTATGCACCGGCTGCTGTTCCCTTCCAGTGAAGCGGTTCACGATTACGTTGAGCGTGAAGAGCTGAAAACATGGGTTCGGGAGGCGGCAGGCTGGTCGAAAATCGACCGCTACTCCCTGGACCAGCTCCGGGCCGTGAAGAAGATTCTGGAGGCCGGGGCATGAAAAAGTATATTCTGAGTGGGAAGACAGACCTCCTGAGACACAGAAGCTGGCCACCGCTGCCAAGGGCGGGTATATGTGCAATATGCGGGCGCTTCAAACCAACCACTCAATCAAAAAATGGAGGTCAATACAATGAGCAAGAAGATTTTGGGAGAAAAGCACGTCGTTGTTGCTGTTGTTGAGGTAAACAACAGCAACCCCAACGGCGACAAGGAGGCCCACGGTGCCCCTCGGCAGGATGGGGCAACGGGGCTTGGCCTGATTACCGATGTCTGTATCAAGAGCAAATTCCTTGAAGCAGTTCGGGAGATGTATGGCGATGTCGAGCTGTTCATCGAAGCCAACCGGGCGCTGAATGAGAAGTTCGAGGAGGCGGCTCGTGAGGCGGCCGGCATGACGGTGGCGGAGCTGGTGAACGCCATGAAGAAGGACCGGGATGCCTTCACCCCAGTGTTGCAGTACCTGCTGGAGCGGTATTTTGACATGCGGACGTTCGGCGCCGTGCTGGCGAAGCTGAACCGTCACGTTCGGGGCCCGGCGCAGTTCACCATCGCCCAGAGCGTGCTCCCGGTGGAGCTGAAGACGTACGCTCTGACCAGCCAGGGCATTACGACCGATAAGCAGTTCTATGAAGAGGGCAGCAATACGATGTTCGGTGAGAAGACGGTCGTCCGTCACGGCGTCTACGTCATCCGGGGAGAGGTCTCTGCCGTGCAGGCGGAGCAGACCGGCTTCACCGAGGACGATATGGAGAAGCTGCTCCAGGGCATGGTCCACATGTTCGACTTCGACAAGGCCGCCGGCCGGGCGGATATGCGCCTGCGGGGCCTGTGGGACTTCGTGTATCCCGACCGCCTGGGCCTGGAGCCCACCACCACTACCCTTTGGGAGTCGTTGAAGGTGACCCCTGTGCCCGAGGTCCTGAACGGGTTCCGGCCCGCCACCGAGTTCAGCGATTACATCGTGTCTCTGGACGAAGCGTCCATCCCCAGCAATATCACTATCCGTAAACTGGTTTAAAAATGGCGTTCTGGGTGCGGTTGCGGCAAGCGAACCGCACCCAGGCAAAAGAAGGAGGAAAAAATCATGGAAAACGAAGTAAAAACCAGACCGCAGTTCTACCCGCTGGAAGACCTTTCCCACCCGAACTACCAGAAAGCGAAGGAGCTGTCCCCGGCCCAGGGGGAAGGGAAATTCTGTGTAGTTGTGACAGCGCAAGAGACCAACCTCAACGAAGGTTCCAGGGGCTCTGAGAAGCCGACGGCCCCCATTCCTTCGCCCAGCACATTAGCCGGGGCACTCGCTGGCGTGTGGTGGCATCCAGGGGTGCGGTTTTCGATTCTGGAGTACATCGTGATGCGCGAAATTAAATCCCATTCGCAGACCAAGAACGAGATTGAGACGGCACCCACTATCGGGTTTGTGGACCGGCTGCGGAAGAAGGAGGGGGAAGGCGAAGCTCAGGATTTCTCCTTCAAGGCCGACGTGCCCCGCCAGCAGAGGTCGACTGGGTACCTCCGGGGTGTGAAGTATATCGTGGTCGTCCAGATGGTGCCGCACACGGAATACACCGAGCGGTTCCGGCCGGAAAAGTCGTTCCCCCAGTTCAAGCGCCATCTGGTGAATGGGGCCCGGTTCTCCCCCTACCTCGGCCCCAGAGAGTGCCTTGCGGATATCCGCCTGTGTACCCTTGAGGACCTGATGGAGGCGTCCCCCTATGATGGCATGTGCATTGACTTCGGGCGGCGCCCCTTCCAGTGCGATTTCCGGGGAGAAGAGAAGGTGTGGTATCAGTACCACCCTATCATGATTGACGGGCACATTGCGGTTCCGAGTGAGAAGGAGGTCATGGGTGATGCAGCCTATACTGCTTGAGAATGGCACGCCTCTCGTCTGCCAGGAGGTAGGCGAGGCCAACCGAGGGGCCCTGACTGCGCTCTATGAGTTTGGGCTCTGGTGCATCAAGAGGGGTATATTCCTGCCCCCCAACCTGGGGCTTAAACGCCCCGGCAGCTTCCTCATGGTTCTGAACGAACAGGGCGAGCTGGTTAAAATCGAGGACATCCGTACTACGGAGGAGATTCCGGCAAAAAAGAAGGGCGCCCCGCCTAAAATCATCAAGAAAAAGACTGACATCCGCATCCCATACGCCCAGAAGCACTCCAACGGGGTTTCCCCACATTTGGGCGCGGACAACGCCGAATACCTGTGCGGGGTTTCTGAGAAGGTAAAAAAAGGCGACAGCAAGACCAGGGAACGGTTCGACGCATGTGGGGTGAAGCATGAAGAGGTGCTCAGTGGGGTTGATTCCCCGCTGGCCCGGGGCATTATCGCCTACTTCAAGACCTGGGACCCCACCAAGTTCAAGGAACACCCCGCCTGGCTGGCGCTGGACGATGAACAGAAGAAGAGCTTCATGACCTCCACCTACCTGACCTTTAAATCCGCCGAGACGGGCCTGATGGTCATGGAGGACCCGGCAGTTGAGAAGGCGTGCATCGACCACTTTGAGGCTGAACTGATGGGGGAAGAGGAAACCGTCCTCTGCACCTGCGCCATCACGGGTGAGAAGAATGTCCCCCGAGCGGAGATTCACGTGGCCGTCCCGGGCGTTCTGGATGCGCAGAGTTCTGGGGCGTACTACCAGAGCTATGGCGGAGATTCCGCCCACTCCACGGTAAACTACATGACAAACCAGCGTGGCGCAAACTACCCGATTGGCAAAATGACCTCAATGATTATTGGGGAGGCCTTGAAATACTTACTGAGCGACCGTCGGCACTACCGGTTGGCTCCGGACAATACCTACTACGTGTTCTGGACGGCGGGAGAGGCTCCGGAGAACTTCGACGTCGCCACTGCCGCCAGCATGGCCATTTGGGGCCCCCAGAGCTACATCTACAGCACCACTGAGGATGAATATGTCGCCCATGCAGTTGGCAGCATGCTGGCCGCCAACGAGAGTGCGGCGGACTTTGAAGGGCTGACTCAGAGCAGCGATGTGAAGTTCTACCTCCTGGTCCTCCACGGCAACGCCGCTCGTATCGTCGAGCGCTCTTTCCAGTGTATGTCCTTCGGCTCCCTGATGGAGAACGTCCGGCGGCATTCGGGCGCAACGAAGATTATCGACTCCCGCCAGGATAAGGCCGGCACGATTCGGCGCTTCGCCTTCACTGAGTTGCTTCGGGGCCTAGGCACCAGGGCCGAAGCGGATGGCACGGTGAAGTCGCCCCGCACCACCGCACTGTACAACACTATGCTCTCCGCTGTTACGAACGGCGGCAAGTATCCTGACATGGTCGGCCGCCTCCTTTTGGAGCGAATCTGCTTCGACCACTGGCTGTCGTCCGAGCGCATGGCTCTGCTCCGGGGGTATCTGTGCCTGAACAGTAAGGACGAAAAGGCCCGGGAAGCGGCATCTACCCCCTGGCTGAACGACAACGCGGATTGCCCGGCGTACATTCTGGGCCGCATCTTCTATATGATGCTGAACATCCAGAGGAAGGCCGTCAACAACCCGAAGTCCAACTACGAGACCATCTATCTCAGCAGCATGATTAACCGCCCGCAAGCGATTTTCCCGAAGCTCCTGGTCGACGCCAAGTCGCTGATTCGGGGCTTGAAGACGGATACCTCCACCCGGGGCCTGGGCTACCGCTACGAGTGGGACATGGCCGAGCTTCTGAACCGGCTGCCCTACCCCTTCGATTTCTCCTGTATGGCGTCTCTCGACCAGAAGCTGGCGTTCTGTCTGGGCTATATGATGGCCCGGCACTACTCCTTCCTGCCGAAGGCCGTGAAGGAGGAGCTGGACTCCAAGCAGGAGAAGCGGGATTGGCCCGTTGCCCTGGATGATTCGGAGAATGACCCCGCATACCTGGCTGGCCGCCTGTTCTACATCTGCGAGTCCATGCAGAGGGCTGCAATGCCCGATGTCCTCAACACCATCGACCGGCAGTACCTGTCGGCTATGGCGTCCCGGGCGGAGGTCGTGACCCCCGCCGTGCTGGACAAGGCGCAGGCCTACGTTCAGAAGATGACCAAGAAATCCAGCGATAAGAAGGCCCTCGGCTACTGGTATCTGGGATTGGTCAACCAGATGGCCGCCCGTTTGCCCCGCGATGGGGAGGGGAACCTGGCCTTGCCCCGGGGCGTGACCGGGACGATGGCCGGCAAGATGAACTTCATGCTGGGCTACTTCCACGAGGAACACAGTTGGAGGAAGAGCCGGCTGGAGAAGCGTGAAGCAGAAGAAAAGGAAGCGGCGGACGCTGAGGACGCCACCGGGCTTGCGGAAGGAGAGGATTACGGTGAAGAAGATTATTAAAAGGGTGGTTGCGGCCTTATTGGCCGCAACCCTCGTGATGGCCCTGTGTGGGTGCGGCGCCCAGATGGCAGACGTCACCGTCGAGAAGGACGGGTCGGGAACCATCACCGCATTCGTGGGCAGTACGAGGGAGGCTCTGGAGGAGTTCGCCGCATACAGCGGCGAGGAGGCGGGGGCCCTGGACCTTGACGGGTGGGACCAGCTCCAGTATGGGGGCCACACCTATTACGGCCGCAGGATGGAGAAGGCGTTCGCCACGCCCCAGGACCTGAGCATGGAGTTCGTAAGTTCCAGCCAGAGCGATGATGGTGTGCTGGGCTTCGAGGGCCGGGAGGCTCTGGACTTCGGCGACATCCAACTGGAACGGCTGAGCGATGGGAATATGCTTCTGTTGCTTACCATCGCAGAGGCGGGCAGGACGCAGGATACGGAGGTAGACCCGGACCTCCAGGCGATTATGGAGAAACACAAAGACAGTATGGCGCAAGTGCTGTCCTTCCGGTTCCCCGGTGAAGTGCAGCAGTCCGGCGGCTGTTTCAATGGCATTGAGGTCGATGGCGAAAAGCTCACGCTCGACTACGTGAAGATGGCCTCGAATAACTGCCAGACCTATAGCTTCAGAATCACTATCCCCAAGACCGATACCCCGCCCGTTGAGGTTACAGCCATCTTTAGCGATGTGCCCGTTGACGCCTGGTATGCGGACGCCGTAGCGTTCATGCACCAGAACGGACTGGTCACCGGCTATGGCGGCGGGAGATTCGGCCCTGGCGACAACGTGACTATCGCCCAGTTCGCACAAATCCTCGCAAGGGCACAGGCCCTGGAGACCGGGGCGGGGGAATCCGGCTGGTGGGCTGAGAAGGCTCTGGCGAGCTGTCTGGACAATGGCTGGCTTACCGACCGGGGGCCTGTTAACCGGGAGAACTACGACACCACCATCCGGCGGCAGGAGGCCATTGCGGCTATGCAGAGGGCCAGCCAGCGGCCGCCCATGGAGGGCAACAACTACACCCTGGCCGACATCCCCGACTATGAGAATATCTGTGAAAAGTACCGGGCGGACCTGGTGGCCGCATACAATTCCGGCATCACCGCCGGGGTGGATAGTGAAGGCACAATGCTCCCCCTGAATACCCTGACCCGGGCCGAGGCCTGCCAGCTCTTCTACGCCCTGAGATGGGGCGCCCCCGCAGAAACGAAAGCCCTCGCCATTCTGGATGACGGCGTCTTTATGAAGGTGGGCTCCAGGGTGGCGCTTACCCTGGCCCTCCCGGATGGCGTAACGGATTCCATGGTCGTATGGGCCTCAAACGCCCCTGGCGTAGCCACAGTGTCCAGGGGCGTGGTCACCGCCGTGTCTGAGGGCGTGGCGGCTATCAGCGCAGCGGTAGGCACGGAAACGGTGTCCTGTCTGGTGTCCGTCGAGAAGTGAACCTGGGCGGGGACATCTCGCCTTCAATAACAAAAATAATTTTAAAGGAGGTAGGCTGGCACAGCCAGCTGAACAGAACTATGAGTAAGAACATCCTGAATAAGAAGCACGCAATGGTCATGGGCGTTGTCGTCAACAACAGCAACCTCAACGGGGACCGGGACAACAATGGGGCCCCCCGAGTGGATGCGGTGACCGGCCTGGGCGAAGCCACGGACGTCTGTATCAAGCGGTTTATCAGGCTCTTCGTCGAGACTTTCGGCCCGGACGTGAAGCTTTATATCAAGAACGACCGGCCGTTAAACGACAAGATTGCCGAGGCGGCCAGCGAGGCCAGCGGCATGACGCTGGATGGATTGGCTGAGGCCATCAAGAAGGACCGTGATGCGTTCCTGCCGACATTGCAGTGGCTGCTGGAGAGGTACTGGGACCTGCGGGCATTCGGCGGCGTGTTTGCGAAGCTGAATCGGCCCATCCATGGCCCGGTACAGTTCGCCATCAGCCAGAGCGTCCTTCCGGTTGAGCTCAAGACCATCTCTCTGTCCAGCCAGGGGATTACCACCCGTGCGCAGTACGACGCCGGCGATAAAATCATGCTCGGTGAGAAGACGGTCGTCCGTCACGGCCTCTACATCGTCCGGGGCGAGATTTCTGCGGTGCGGGCGGAAAAGACCGGTTTCACTGAGGAGGATAAGGACCTGCTGCTCAAGGCTATGATTCATGGCTTTGACATGGCCAAGTCCGCCTCCCGTTCCGATATTCGCGTGTGCGCTCTGTACGATTTCGAGTATTCTGACCGTCTCGGTCTGGAGGTTCCTACCGCCACCCTCTGGGATGCGGTTCAGGTTACTCCCGTTCCCGAGGTTCTGAACGGGACCCGTCCTGCGACTTGCTTCGGCGATTATACCGTGAAGCTGGATGAGGCGGTTATTCCCAATAGTGTTACCGTTCACAAGCTGGTCTAATCCATGGCGGCGGACGCTCGGTCTGGCCGGGCGTCCGCCAATTAAAAAATCGAAAGGAGGCGCCCTGGACCGCCCTTCAATATGTCTGGGCTGGAACGCCAGGGAACGCATCATGGAAAACGATAAAACTATCCTTCAGAACAAGCAGGTGTTCGTTGGGGCCATTGAAGTCCGCTACAGCAACCCCAACGGGGAACGGGAGGGCAGCAAAGCGCCCCGCTACGATGCCGCCACGGGCATTGGCCAAATTACCGACGTCTGTATTAAGCGCAAAATCCGCGAGGCCCTGCACATCCTCTACAATCTTCCGCTCTACGTCGATAACGACCGGGCCCTGAACACCAAGATGCTGGACGCCGCCCGGGCCTGCGGGGCGCTGGATGAAGTGCTGGCCGGGCAGAAGGCACTTGATGTGGGCGAGGACCCTGCCAAGGTCGAGAAAGCACAGCTTGACCTTGTGGCCAACGCCGTCAAGAAAGACCCTGAGCTGCTCAACCGGATTTTCCAGAATATGCTGGAAACTTACCCCGACCTTCGCGCCTTCGGCGGTGTGCTCGCCAAGCTGAACCGCTCCATCCTGGGTCCCGTGCAGATTGCCATGGCACAGAGCGTCAGCCCCATCGAGATTATGACGCTCACGATTACCCGGAAGGCCATCGCCACCGAGGAGAAGTACTACGACGACGGGGCGAATACCATGCTGGGTGAAAAGGTCGTGGTCCCCTACGGCCTCTACATCTTCAAGGGCGAGATTTCCGCTGTGGAGGCCGCCAACACCGCTTTTACCGAGGAGGACAAGGAGAGGTTCTTCAATGCCATGAAGTATATGTTCTCCTTTGACAAGGCCGCCGCCCGTTCGGACGTTACGCTTCGGTGCCTGTACAACTTCGACTGCGGGAGCCGGCTGGCGCTGGACGCCCCCACCTGGAAGCTCTGGGAGGCGCTGGAGGTAAAGCCGGTGCAGGATGTCCAGGACGGCATCCGCCCGCCCAGGAGCTATGAGGACTATACAGTGACCCTGCGGGAGGAGAACATCCCCGCCTGCGTTACCGTCAACAAGATTCTCTAATATGCCCGGCGGGGAAGAAAGGAATGAACAGAAATGGAAAAGAAAAATATCGTGAGCAACCGGCATGACTTTGCCGTTATCGTTGAGGTCCGCAACAGCAATCCTAACGGGGACTCTATTGCGGACAACCCGGCCCGGCAGGACCCGCAGACGGGCATCGGCCTCATTAGTGCCGACTGCACTAGGCACAAGATTCGGAGGGCGGCCCAGATTATCTACCCGGACATTTCTCTGCTGGTCGATACCGGGAGCGGGGGCGGCGAGCCTGCCAAGATTGTGGATGGGGCCGGAGAGATGTCCGTCATCGACTACGTGCGTGAGAAGTACTGGGATGCCCGCACGTTCGGCGCCGGGTTCTCCAACTGCGAAAAGTCCATTAAGGGCGCCGTACAAATCGGCATCGGGCACAGCGTGAGTCCGGTAGAAATCAATCAGGTCTCTATGACCCGGAAGGCCATTGCGACCACTGAGAAGTTCTCCGACGATGGGGCCAACACCATGTTCGGAAACAAACAGAACGTGGCGTACGGCGTATACGTCATCCATGGCAACGTCAACCCTCTGCTTGCGGAAAAGGCTGGCTTCACTGAGGATGACATGGAGGTGTTCTTCCAGTGCCTCATCCATATGTATGACTTCGATAAGGCCGCCGGCCGGTGCGAAGTCAACGTGCGGCGGTTGATTGATTTCGTGCATAGCGACCCATGCCCCAACCAGCGGCCGCAGGAACTGTACGACGCTCTGAGGATTGAACCGGTCCCCGAGGTGCAGGACGGCATTCGGCCTCCCCGGTGTTTCGATGACTACACCATCACCATCGACGCGGAGAAGGTGCGGACTGAAAAAATCATTATCCGCAAACTGGTGTAACTAACAATTATCGGGAGCGGTGCAAAGCCGCTCCTATTTTTTAGCCACAAACAATATATTCTCTTGATTTTAATGCTAGTTTGTGGTATAATATAAGCATATTAAATCGGAGAGGAATAGCTGCTGGGCGGCGGCTGGCAAGGCTGTTGCGCAACGGACCAGAGAAAGGAGCTATAAGTATGACATGGGGAGAATTGGTTCAGAAGACCAACGATTGGCTTTCGTTTAAACGCAAGGCCGCAGAGGGCGCTAGCGAGCTTCCGAATCTGCAGGATGTTTGTGAGTGGGTTGAGCGTACCTTGATTGCACGGCTGGAATCCGACAACAAGGTGAATGGAGAGAAAAGCATCTTCCAGCTGGCGAAAAAGTGCAATCTGGATATTCAGGAGGCAGACCTCCGGACTGTCACCCTCTTGGATGTGCAAGCGCATGAGCTGATACTGGCTGGCGCTGTTGCCTGCAACAATAGCGAGGTATTCAATCACGAAGGAAAGGTTGCGATGATTACTGTCGGCGCATGGACTGAGGAGTATCTAAACCCGCTGTTCCGGGTAGCGGTGCTCCACAAGGACGTTGATGGGGTGGATATCCCAACTTCGGTTGTAACTATCGTCCCTAAAGAGAACACCGATGTGTGGTCGGCGGTCGTAGACGCCATCGCGTTGCAGCGTAAGCAACAGACGGCAGGCCGTGATGTCATTTCCCGGTGGTCGATGGCCCCTCAATCCTACCGTAGAAAACACATCATCTGCCCGTGCTGTGGCAGCAGTAAGGTGCGAAACATGGACGATGGGCTTGGCGGAAAGGATTGGGTCGGCTGCGACGAGTGCCATTGGGAATCAACGCCGGGGGTTATCGAGGCTGTTTGGGATTTGGCAAACAGGGAATGGTTCCTTGATGAAGTGGGCAGGGAGGGGGAAAAGCGTAAAATTGCTGGCGAAGTAACGGAGACTGTGTCTGCCATCAAGGCCCTCACAGGTAAGCTGAGCGGCATGCTTAATGAGTATCGGAAAATGAACCCGGCGAACAAAAGCATGGTAAAAGACGTGCGAGACATCATCGCTTCGCTTGAAAAAGCGGCGGAAGCCATTGAAGCAACGCCCAAAAAGAGCTGAAAAAATCAAATTTGGGAGGAGGGCGGCGGCCCTTAGTATCACTGATACACCCCCTTAGCTAAAGCAAGGGGCATGCGCAGCGCTTTCGGTCAGGGGTCGCCATAAATGAGAAATGAAAATCCAATCGCTTTCGGTCGTAGTGCCGAACAAGAGGTGCATCAACAACTGTGCCTTCTGTGTCTCTAAGATGCATGGGGACACCTGCAAGAACCAGATGGATGACAATCTGCCGTTCTTTGACCTGTATCTGAGGGATTACATCAAACGCCTGGAGTTTGCCCGACATAACGGCTGCAATACCGTTATGCTGACTGGCAACAGCGAGCCTCAGCAGAATAGAAAGTTTTTAACCTACTTTGGTATGCTCATGCAGATGATGCGGGACCCGTTCCAGTGGATTGAGATGCAAACGACGGGTACGCTTATCGACCAGAACTACCTACGCTTCCTGCGCAATCATGTGGGGGTGAACCTGATTTCGCTATCGGTGTCCAGCCTGGACAACGCCATGAACAATGGTATCATCCACACCGCCCCCAATGGTTACATCGACCTGCCGGCCTTGTGCAGTGAAATCAAGAAGTACGATTTCAGCCTTCGGCTGTCGCTGAACCTGACATCCGAGTTCCGCAAGTTCGATGTGAATCCCCAGACGCTGTTCCAGCAGTGTAAAGACCTGGGAGCCGACCAGGTAACGCTCCGGGTGCTGTACAGTTCCGGTACAGGGACGCAGCAGGATACGTGGATTCGTGACTGTGCGTTGCCTGAGCGGCACGTGAACATGATTAAGCATTATGTCACGGATAAAGGGCGCATCTTGGGCGTCCTGCCCCATGGCGCTATTAAGTACAGTCTGGACGGCCTTTGTGTGGTCATTGATTCCGACTGCATGGACACAACCGAGAGAACGGGAGAGGATTATAAATACCTTATCCTCCAGCCGGACTGCAAGCTGTACAGCTTATGGGATGACCCAGCCAGCTTGATTTTTTAAGGGGTGCTTGTTACGAAAAACTTCCGCCGGAAAGGATGAAGAGTATCATGTTCGCCAGTAATCAGATTTTGGATGTCACGTGTGAACCCAGAGACTTGGCCAAGGCCATCGCTTTTGGCATGTCTCTCCATGGGGACGAAATGTTTAAGCGAGCGGACGGGCGGGTGAAGGTGGCGTTCTCGGAGCCCATTCCTGGCGTATACGCCATCGGCACGGGCTCCATGGAACCTGTCAGGAACATTCCCAACGGGAATAAGGGGCATGATTGCGCAAAGGGCTGGACGGACTACCCATTCGATTATGACCCCGATATTATCGCCGGTATCATCACGCAATGGCTGGCCAAGCAACCTGAGCCGCCTCATGCGCCCACGAATGGGAGCGAGGAAATCGGTGTACGTATGAGAAGCCTGGACTCCATGGGTGACACCTTACCGCTGCTTTGGACGCTTCCAAACTGGTGCTTCCACAGCTGTATTTTGTTGTTTACCCCGGCCCGTATGGCGTACTTCAAATAGGGGGCGCAAAATGAATTACAATTGCAGTGGTTCGTTCACATGCATTGCACAACATACAGATAGATGCCGGAACCGGTAGCAAGGACGCTCCCGCTTGGACCGACTTGGCGGAGCGGGAGGTATATCGGGCAGGAAGAGCAACAAGTGCGGAAGAAGGCGGCCTTGGACGAGAAATACGGGCCAGATAAAATCATTGTAAGAAATGTTGTTCTCAACAACATCGATTTCGAGGACAGCTACAATGAAGCCATTGCGAAGAAGTCTCAGGCCATCCAGGACCAGCAGCGGCAGGACACCATTGAGAAATGGAATGGTGAGCTTCCCAAGTATGTCGGTGGGGAGGACGCCACATTCGGTATTCTCGACAGCGCCGTGGCGTCCCCTGCGGGATAACAACAGAGCTTTTCCCAAAAACCAAACCCGCAGAACCAAGAAACCGGGATTCTCCCAAAACGGATGTTTTGGCGGAATCTCGGTTTTCTATATTTCAATAAATCAAAAAATTCTCAAAATCTGCAAATAATAAAATCCTTGAAAACATTGCTAGAATGTGGTATAATACAGCAATAGAATATTTGACAGAAATCAGCAACACCGAACTCAGCGTTGGCGAGGTCAAAGGAGGCGTGGCGGTAAGCATGGAAATCAGTGTGCGCTGCCCATACTGCAGCTATGAAGGCACGGAGTATGTAGACGCTTTGGCGGAAAAAGAAAAGCAGTCTCAGCGCCTGCGTGTGATATGCAAAGCATGTGGTCGGCAGTTTACCGTGGAGGCAAAAGCGACTGTGCGGTTGAGGGTTCTGTCAAAGGACGCCCCGCCCAAGAGGACTCTGAAAAACACTATTCGGAATGAGACGTGGTGCCAGGAGGTGTTGAAATATGCGTTAATGGGAATGACGGCGGCAGAGATACGAGAGCAGCTTATTACCGATAGATTCCCCACTCCCTGCGATAAAACACTGAAAAGCTATATCATGCGGGGAGAAATCCCAGGGATTAACGGGCCGCAGTACCTGGCTGCCGTTGAGAAGTCGGAGCAGGAGCGGCAGAGGGAAGATACGCCCACTAAGAGACAGTGGAAGCGTATTGTTCAAGAAAAACTCACCGTTGGTTGGGAGTTGGAGGAGATTTGTAACGAGCTTCGCCGCAAAGGGTTGAGCCCCGCCTCCAAGACCAGTATCCGAAACCGTATTGAGAGCGGATATTTCCTGGGTATCACGATAAATACTTATCAGCGGGCTGTCACGAATCGCCGTAAGCGGCAGAAGCGCCAGTGGGGTATCACGGTACGGACCATGATGGAGCAAGGGTATACGCTTAGCAAGATACATGAGGAACTGTCCAAAAATCGGCTTTCACCAAATAGCTTGGGAGCGTTGTCTGCGGCATTGCGTGATGGTAAAATTCCCGGGATGACACCGGAGAAATACCAAGAGGCACAGAACACAAGGAAGGCGTTGCAATCTGAACGATGGGTACAGATTGTGCAGGAGATGTTGGACGCCAAAGCAGCGCTCCCCGACATCCAAGCGAGGCTCCGGGAAGAGAACTTGTCCCCCTATGGTGCGAGAGCTATTGTCCAGGAAATTAAGAACGGGGCTGTCCCAGGACACGTATGGGCGGCGCCCGGCGATGCCGAGTGGGCTTCCCTAGTCTTCGATTTGATGCTACATGGAATGACGCTAAAAGCTATTGAGGAGAGTCTACAGGAAAATGGGGCCTCCCCCTATTCACGTACAACCGTAGCGGACCGGCTTAAAGGCGGCCAAATCAGAAAAAAATTAGACGATGGGACGTGGGACGTTATGACGTTAGAAAGATACAATGGTTTGAAAATTTCATCCCGCCCTCACATCGTCACAGGGGAGACCGCATCATGAAGGGGACAACACATCTTGCGGCTGGGGTCGCCGTGGCATTGCTCATGGCCGATAAGGGAGTAGCGCCGGCGGCGGCCATCATTGCCGGGAGTGTTCTCCCGGATATTGACAGCCCCAAGAGCTTGGTTGGCCGCCATTGGCCGATTATCCCGAAGCTGCTGCCGCACAGGACAATACAGGAGTTCCTTCCAACGACGCTGTTGAAGTTAAATGGACTGCCTGGGATTCTGACACTCAAATGTCTATGGTCTTTGATACGGAATATAAACGGAATGAAAAATATCACTCATTCATTCTTGTTCTACGCCGCAGCATATCTGGTAACCCCGCATCTGGCATTGGGCATCCTGATACATATCTTTCTGGATATGCTCAACCCGAAAGGGTTAAAGTTTTTCTGGCCATGCGGGGTGTCGATTCGAGTTCCAATTATCAGTAAGTACTTGCCCCAAGACGGGGTGTTTGACAGGTTCTTTGGCGGAGGGCTCTATTTCTGTAATGTGTACTTATTCGTCTGCCTTATCATGCACCAGCCAGCGGCAGAACTTTTGATGGAGGCTGGGGCACATATTGCGGCAGGCCTGAGCTTTTGGTAATGGGGAGGGTGTACCATGGCAAAAACGGTGAGCGAGTCCCAGAAAATGAAGAATATTTACTTACTGCTAGATAAACTGTTTTTTGACTGGATTGCCAACAACTTTTTTGTTGGGATGACGCTTTTTAAGGATGGCGTGTTCATGGAAGACGTCATCCCAAAGAACCCCCGGATAGCGCCACAAGAAATCGGAAACAAGACGACGCTCTTTAGGGAAGTTAATAGCTTGGGGCGTCCATTGAGTGGGTCTGATACAATAGGACAAGTGTTTGCGATAGGCGAAAAGAATCCTCTCATCAAAACTAAAGTGCCTGTAAATGACGGAGATGAGCGAGACCACTGTATTTTACAGGGAAAGTGGTTCGAATGGCAGTGGAATCAGTTCGGGACCCGGGCCTGCCTTATTGCAACAGAGAGCTTGGTTGAGGGGGATAGTAATCAGGGAGGGCAGCCGAGTGAAGCCCTGTCTAAATACAAGGACGGAATATGTGCCAAGTATAAGGAAACGCCCATCGATGAAGCACTGGATATCGGTGATGTAGTTGCTGAGGGCCGCCCCCGTTGGGGCGAACGAGATGCGCTAGTTCTCGATAAATTCAAGGAAGCTGTATCGGTTGCAATGAAAGATTTCCGGGGTCAGGAGGGGGCGCAAGGCAGTGATGCATATGAGCGTTGTGGAGAACCAAAGCTATCTAAGAACGCAAGGTCGGCGGAAGCCTAAGCGGCTCTTCCAACTTCGTGGTGGATGGCCACCACTGAGTAGAAGAACGCAAGCGTAAGGATGCCGGCCGCACTCCTGGTATTCCCCAGCTCCGGACAATTCCACATTTACTGATGGGCTGAGGAGGCTCGCTTGACGGGCGGAAAAATCTATGATACACTTATTTTTGTAAACGTATCCTATCTACTTGCTTAGGCAAGCCCGTTTTATACGCCGGTGACGGTACGTTTGCAGAAATATTGAAAAAAGCTGTTGTTCTACCGAGAAATCGGAGGATGGCAGCTTTTTATTTTTATATTGAAAGGATGTTATCTGATGGATAAAAAAGTGCATTACCGTGACTACATGAAAGCACTGCGGGAGTTGCGGGAGCAGCTCAAAGGCGGGGATGAGGAGATTTATCAGCTGAGTCGCGATGATGAACCCATCGAACTAGGCATCAACTGGCCCGCAATCGGGACTGTGTCTGCGGAGCGTGCCATGCGGGTTGCCGCAAGAATCATCGTTGCCGCTGAGGCTGTCGATAAGTTCCCCTACAACGGCTACATCCAGGACTTCTCGGACCCCGCTGCACCCGATGGAGGCGACATTAAGCCCCCTATCCCCGTCGTCAAGGAGAAGCCCGTGGGGACTGATGAAAACGCTTTCATTGCAAAGCTGCTGATTCCCAAGAAGCAGCTGGATACCATCGATGGGTACCTGGACGCCAAGACGGGCTATGAATTCCAAGGGAAAGGCCGCATCATCTGCAACAGTGTCCGTTTCCCAGACGGCGCAGTAGTTGATATCACGTGTTGCGGGCGCGATAATGACGCCTCGTGGACAGAGTCTGTGCTCTTCAAAAAGGAGAGTGCGGCAGGTCACCTCGTTGATATCTACCACACGGACGCAAAAGACAGTTATCGGGGAGAGTATGAGCTCCACGATGATGCTGTTGGCGTTATTTACCGCATCATCGTGGAGAACGGCGGCGACATTGATGAGGCGCAGCTTATTCCGCTGCAGAATGCGGCCAGATATGAGGCCTCTGGCGGATGGGCCGTGAATGGGTGCAACGTGCCGAAAAAACGGTATGTTGCCCTAATCAGGAGCGGAGCAGTGCGGGATGCACAGTACTGCACCGACGAGCGCATTGACCCAGAGGATGATGATTCCTGGGAGGATACAAGCCGGGACATGTTTGTGGACATTTACAGCGGCGCTGAGGAGGAAATTGTTCGCAAAGTGGCGGCGGTGGATGCCCACACGGTGCCAGAGAATATCCGGCTTATTGAAATCTAAGGAGCGCCATTAGAGCGCACTAGCAATGCCGGGGGTGGCAATGTGAGCCGCCCCCCAGCGCAAAATAAGGAGGTAAAAATATGTTTATCGAAGGGGCCCTTTTTAAGGAAATCGTCAACTATGCGTTGTTCCTGCAACTCAATGAGAAACTCTCCGTTGCCCAGGATGAGAACCGGAGGGCGTTTGTTATCTGGGACATGGGTGCAAACAAGGCTGTTTGCGACACGCACGGCCATCCCCTGACCTATCCCGATGCCGAGGCGGCCAGACAGGCCAGAATTACCATGACGCCGCCGCTGGACACCGCCAGCCTGAAACGGTTGCGTGGCATGTGGACACATTTTTGCGTTGTCAGTGGGCTGGAGCCCGATACGGACGACTATAACGAGGCGCTCCAGAAACTGTTCTCCGAGGCGGCCTTGGTTCGCTATCCTGGCGGGCAGACCCGCGCCTACAATGCCTTTGCCTACTTCATGGGCGAGGACCTGCAGGAGGGATGCCAGAAGAAGCGCAAGCGCCGTGCGTTCTTTGACATGGATGGGGTTATGGTAACATGGCGTCAAGCCGAGTCTGATGAGGAGCTTTTGAGTGAGGGCTTCTTTCGGGATGCCCCCGCTAACGTAGAGGTCGTAAAGGCCGTGAACGCCATTGCCGGTGACCCGGACATTGAGGTGTTTTCCCTGAGTGCATACTTTACCGAGAGCGCATATGCACTCAAGGAGAAGAATGATTGGCTCGACCGTCGCACTAAAATCCGCATGGAAAATCGGGTCTTTTGCCCGTATGGAGCGGACAAGGCGCTGTTTGTTCCTGGTGGTATTCGCCCTGATGACGTGCTTCTGGACGATTATACGCCAAACCTGATTGCCTGGTCGCAGAGTGGGGGTAAGGCAGTCAAGTTACTAAATGGAATCAACGGCACAAAGGGCACGTGGACAGGTGATGCCTTGCCCATGGCCATGGGAGCGGAGCTGCTGACTGAGGCACTCCGGAAAATTGTGCGCAGCAAATAACATTAGAGCGGAGCGGGATGGCACACAGGTCGTCCCGCTCCGTTTACTATTGTTTTTCAAAATCACCTGCGCTACAAGTGAGGATGGAGAGCAAAAACATGCTACTGCTTCCGCACCTCTCACACTCACTTGTAGCTCAGGGGGTGGTGGAATTGACAGCTTGGGATGAATATGTTACACTGTATTTGTAAACGTAGCTTTCTTGGCTTTTAAGCCCGTCTTGTTTGCCATTAGGGCACGTTTCACATGTTTCAAAAAAGGTCTGCATTTGATTTCCTGTTATGGGGGTAAATGTGGGCCTTGTTTTTTTGATAAGGAGTGTTAAGTATGAGCTTTTGAAAACTACATCTGGAGCATTATCAATGGGCGGCTTGTTTACAAGAAACGGGCAAATGGGAAGTGATACGACGCCAGAACCCACAAACCCTCCATTCCTGCTTAAATCAATCCACCAGGTAGACAGCGACGTGCCGTCTGTCTGGGCCGTAAAGGAGTTATTATGAGCCAAAGAGCTGTTTTTGTCAGAGTAGATGAAGAACTCTACCCAGAGGTATTGCACAGCATGCCAGACCGTGAGGAGTGTATTTCCATCGCACGGGAACTTGAGTACGAGGGACCGTGTGAGGTGAGCGCTGTATGGTTTGAGATTGGTGAAGGGGAGAGCGACACTGATGAATTCTTCCCCGAAGAATCCATGCTTGAGTGGTACAGGAAAGATTGTATTGAAAGGGAAGCGGCCAAGCTGGGGCTGCACGTGATGGTGGTCCAATGCGATTTCACCCATGTATCGGAATCTGATATTGAAGTGGAGGAGAGTATATGAAAAAGCAAATCTGTACCTACAACCCAGAAGTCTTGGTCGGCCTCGCCCAAGACTTCATCAATGCGGAAAATGATGCCCGCATTTTTTACCGGAAGCACCGGCCTTTCCCAGGTGAGACATTAGTTCTCCATACGGTTGAGGACCAGCTCAGTTACGCCCGGCATGAGAAGGAGAGCTCCTGCACATGGAGTGCTTTCGTGAATGCTTGCAAGCTGGTGAATGCGGACTCCAGCATCGTTATGGCAACGGTTAAGGCGATGAACCGCTATGAGCGCCGTAACCGCTGGCAAGTCTGTGCGCGCCTCCCCAGCGGATACAATTGGCGCAAAGGAGAGGAATATGAGGACACCCTCCGCCGTTTCTGGTCTGTTCCGGACCCGGATGCGGCGTACTTCCAGTCCAGTGGTCGGCAGAAGCCCTGGAGCGTTGAGAAAAAGCCTGCGTGATGCGCAGAAATAGACGCCTAAACAGTTTTTTTGACGCCGCCCAAGGTTATCCCTGGGTGGCGTTATTTTTTGAACCTCTGCACTCATGGAGGGCATCCTTTTAGGGTGGCAGGTATGATTCTAATTGGAATCGTCAGTCTCAAAACCATCAAGTCCGCTTCCAAAAGAAAATGTCGAGTTGCGTAATTCGCCAACTTGTGGTATGCTACTGGTGTCGCAAGGCCAAAAATTTGAGGAGGGATAATGCTGTGAATGGGCTATACGCCGTGGGCAAAAGGTATTCGGAGTTCCAGACTGGGCTAGAGGGAGGACAAATTGGCTTTGATGGAAGCTGGACGATGGTCTTGAATCTACCGCAGATGACGAAAAAGGAGGCGGAATCCATCCGTTTCGGTCGAGCGCAAATATCATTTGTGGTTGTGCAAGACCGACTCTTCTTCCTGGTAAAGTTCGGGGATATGCCTTTGGCTGACATCCCGTTTGAGCCGGCGTTGTACAAGGAGCCACAAGACTATGGCGATGTCGTGGAAGGGGAAGGAATATCTGTATTGGTGCTTGGTGTGGACAGCAGTAACGGGGAACTGAAAGTGATACGCTATATGGGCCTAAGCACAGTGCAAAGCAACGCCTTGCATAAGGCCTGCCGGGAGTTAGACCGAAAGAACAGGCCGCAAAGCCGGGTAAAGTATACTAGACATCTGGAGTCCATCTACAAGGAATATCCCCGGGCGGAGGACCTTCTCCGGCACGTTGAGCCCAGCAACACAATGGTTTTCGAGGGCGGCAAATGACCGAAAGCGCTACACATGCCCCTGACTTTATGCATGGGGTGAGCAGCGCACCTTATTCTCCCGCAAATACTTGATTTTCATGCGAGTTTATGGTATGATAAACGCATAAAGAGCTGGCGTAAGGAGGCTGTATCGCACGAAGAAATCAGCAACGGACAGCTTCGCATATGCAAACGCCATGCAGCACCGGAGTCCGGTGCCAGGCGGCGTAAAACGAGAAACCCTGCGGCGTAGATACCCGCCGTGCCGCGTTAATGTGGGCGGTTGCGCCCCTTGCGGCAGAACGTTCCTGGGGAACGGGCAGATGGACAGAGACAGAATCCGGCTTCCAGTAGTACGTCTCGCTTCAAGTTCGCAACTAGGAACCCCCTTGCTTTGGCTATGGGGATGTATCAGCGAGGCTGTTGCATTTTTTGATTCAGACTCCAAGTCAGCTGAAGGCCTCTCAAGAACGGGAGGCCTTTTTTCTGCGTATCGTTGCAAGTAATGGCAAACCATGGTATACTGTATACTGATAACGGTGAGGGGGTGTTAGTCATGAAGATACTTACTATGTGGTTCGACCGTGGGCTACTGGAGTTTAACTACCCGACGCAGGTGGGCACGGAGTGTTTCGATTTTACTGAATTTAAGTCTACGGTCTGTAAAATGTTCGAAGTGCCTATATCTGTGTCTATGCTTGAATTGGATTTTGAGCGGGAGAATTTGAAGTATCAGGACGGGAATACGGTTGTCACAGAATGTCGAATTGGATTAGGAACTGAGGAGGAGGGGGTACTTTCTGTCCTTGGATACACAGATGTTGACATGTCGAACGCCATTGGTCTGGTAGAAGCTCTGGTCAACGGAGAAATGTCCAAGTCTCTGTTTCAGCTGCTGATGAATATAGAAGGCGAGGGCGCAGAACCGAACCAGGGAATAAAGGATATTTTGCAAGGGCTGGCGGAGCAAAGAGGGACTGAGGAAGAGTGACATACTCCCACCGCCTATGCTTCGCATAGAGGCGGTGGAATCCTTGCTGAATTCTGTTGAATCAAAAATCGTATCTGGTGTGGAGGAGTGCCTATGTTGTCTGGAGAGCGAATTGCAGAGTTGGAGTGGCGCTGGGGCGAAGAAACCAGCGACGAGGAGAGCCAAGAGTGGCGGAACCATTTGAGCGAAGAAGAGGCGGAGTTCGTTGAGCAATGGGACAAGGGTTATGCCCATGGTCTTGTGCGGCTGTGCGCAGACTTAATGGAAGCGGGCAAAAGAAACGACAGTTGACGGCAGTACGCCTCCATGATATAATGAAGATGTAATCGTAACTCTACCTGCTTTATTAGCACGTTTCTTTTCTGCCGGTACGGTGCGTTTACACTCAATATGTTGGCGAAAGCGCTGTTGCATCCTGTAAAGAGGTTGCTAACAGCGCTTTTTGCTTTACAAAACAATATTTATGGAGGTATCCGTTATGAAAAGAGTTAGGAATCGTAATATGCGGCTGGAGTTGAATTCCATCTACGTGGCCCAGCAGGCAGCGCTCAGAAAAGCCGCTGCGGAGCTGGGTGTGGTTATGTTCCTGCCGGACTATCACGCCCAGCCGGCCACGAGAGACTCCAGCGGCGACCCCAACACGGTGCTCTTCTATTCGCCCGAGGCGGCGAAGGAGTGCGAGAGACTGGACGCCAAGGAGCGGGCCGGGGGCTATGTCCCTTCATCCAAGTATCCCCGCCACTTCTTCGAGTTCCAGAACACGGACCGCAACGGGCACTTCGACCTGAACTTCGGCAACTGCGGCTCGCTGGATTTGCGCGGCCTGGACGCCGGTGAGGTTCTGGCAAAGGCGCTGCGTGATGCGTGGGCCGCCCACAACGCTTGAGGGGGCGACGTAATGCGGAACAAGAAGAAAACCGTCTGGGCGTATCTGGATGGGGAGCGGTTGGTCGATGTCGTTCAGGCGGCGTTGGACAACAACATGATGGTCGACGACCTGAAGGCGGAACTCGTCCGGGAAAACCCTGGGCATGAGGTCACCTTTAAGATGGAGTAGCCAATCACCTGAGCTACAAGTGAGGATGCCTGCACAAATGCGCTCTTTAGCCATTCTCACTTGTAGACAAGGGAAAACCAAAAAAGAAGATGGGGATTCCCCAGGAAGGAGTAAAATTATGAACGAGAATGCGAATAAGCGCACATATTTCACCCCCGTGGTGGGAGAGGTCTATAAGAACCGTAACGGCTGGGAATACCGCTGCCTGGAGACGGGCTGGCCTCTCCGCGACCACGAGACCATAATGCAGAGCACCCAGAGCCGGTGGACGTTCCGGGCCGTCGGGTGCGGTGTCTATCCGGACGGTACTATCGAGTGGGACTGGTCCAAGGACGGATTCTTTGATAAGCCTGGCTGGCGCCCTGCGTCCTGCGAGTCTAACCAGGCGGGAAGCGAGGGCTGAATCATGTTGAAGGACTATGTTCCTGCGCACCAGGAGCCCGTGGTGTCCTACGCCCGGGAGTTCACCGACGAGCATGGCAATGGTTTTTCCTTTTGGTGCAATGAGCACGGGGAGGTAGACGTCGCTTCTTTGCCGCTGGCGGCTCAGAAGAACTACGCTGAGTGCCTGGACCACCCAGAGCGCTTTGCGAAGTACAATACCTTCGTGAAGTGGGAGGATACTGAGACGGTACCCGCCAGCGGGGGCTGCTCCTGCGGGAAGTACATTGAGCTCTTCAACCAGTATATGGGTGCGTGTGAGTGCCCCCATTGCGGACAGTGGTACAATCTGTTTGGGCAGGAATTGCTTCCTCCTAATCAGTGGGACAACGCCGACTGGTAACAGGAAAATGTCATTAGCCCCTCCGGTGTTTGCTGCGAGGGGCTGATGGCCTAAAAAGGAGTGTGAATCAAATGTTGTATTTCAAGGCGCCTGGCGGTGAGTTGGTCCCCTACACAGGGGTTCTAACCTTCTATATCAAGTCTCATCCGGGCGAGAAAGGCGTAGACGGCGTTGTAATCGTATGCGGGTCGTCTGTGGTGGCTCGCTTCGATGCGCTGTCGGCCCACGGGATATCAAGGCATGAGGCCGAACGGTTCATCCGGCTGTTGGAAACCACCGCCTGTGACCGTATCGAGCGGGGCAATGACTGCGACATCATTGATGTCAGGGAGGCGGTGTTCGATGAGTTCGAAGAACTTTCGTCTTATCGGGAACGCTACACCCCGACAAATTAAGCCCCCTGTTGACAAATTTCCTGTTTGACGAAGTGGAGGGATTTGATATCGTCAGTTCAAAGAGGAGGCGGACTATGGATTTTAAAATGAGAATCTGCAATATGACAGATATAATGGAGCCAGGCGTTGGGCTGAAGATGGTATATACCGTCGAGGTAGCGAAAGGTTGGTTCGTGGATGTTATGCATGTCCCTAAAACCGGGCTTACGTACATCATGCAGGGGGAAGACGGCAGTGCGGTATATGGCCGCACAGAAGATGATGTCGCCCCAGACATGACGTATTGCGAGGAGAAAGCCATCGCCCTGGTGCGGGCGGCTGACCAGAAGGAGGTATAGCAATGTATTTTAATGAGCGAATGCCCGATTGCGCACCGGAGTTTTACCGGTCAAGACAGGCGGATGCAGACGAACAATATGAGAAGCGGCTCCAGCGAGAGGAGCGATACAAAAAGAACAGAGAGAAGCTTGAAAAAGCAGGGAAAGATGGGTTGCTCATCCTGGACTATGGCGGCTACAAGCCATGCTGGACGTGTGAAACCTGTGACCGCGACACCCAACTGGGAGATGACGATGACTTTGAGATGGTCATCTGTAAAAACCCGAGCTGCCGGTTGGCTCAAAGGATTGTGCGGCAAGAAAGGATGCGCTACAGGGCCAACATGGAGAAGCTCCAGAGGGCAAGGGAGTCCGGCCTGCTTATCATGACACGTTGCGTCAGTACTGACTGTTTCGGCTGCAAGGACGCTGACCCTGATACAGCGTGTAGCCGGGATGATGATACCGGCCTGACAATTTGCCGCAACCCGGCCTGCCCGCACCACAAGGTGATGGAGGAATTAAGTTGAACGGGGCAAACAGCTCCACCTCCACGGATAACCCGAACCGGGCGTAGATGGGCCAGGGTGGGGAATCTTACCGGACAGCTTTTGTATAATATACGCATTTGAATATCCGCTATTTTATGCTATAATCAGAATTACCCTATGTTGGAGGAATCTAAATGGAACGCATATTTGAGTTCAACCTGAGTGATGGTCGGTGCTGCAAACTGGTCGCAAAATATGTCTGTAATTTGGTACAAGACACGATTTATGCAGATGGCCTGAATCTTCCCGGAGAAGTGCGGCTCAGCACAATTGGTAGCGACATGGTTGCCTATGTGGATGGGAAGCGCATTTCTTCTTGCTGGGACCCCAGCTACTGGGGACTTATTAACGTCAAGGAGTCGAGCGCAAAGAAAATTCACGGGCTTCCTATTGGCTTTTCCTCCCCTGATGTGGCCGAACGCTATGAAATTTGGCTCAAAGAGCTACAATCCGCCGGTGAATCAAACGAGGTCAAAGCGTATAACCGTGCCAAACGGGAGAAAGCGGCACAAGAAGCTGCACAGAAGCAGGCGTGGCTGGACGATTTTAACAAACGAAAGGCGGCTGCTATGTCTTTGGTCGCTTCTGTCCATACCGAGGAGCGTGTAATATCGGACGAGAGCGGGAAAACTACAGTATACATCCACACAATCACGGCTAAAAGCGGAACCGTCTACAGATACCAAGACCGCAATGTCTTCGACTTTGGACGTACAATCAACCCGTTGTACTCCGTTGATGAAGAACACGATGGCGGACTGGCGCTTACTGAGAATGACATTTTGATGTGGTATGTTTTAGGTGATAATGGTTGGTTGGCCTCCCGGCCCCTCAACGAAGAAGAGCTTGCCGCATTCGAGGTTATGAATTATATCGGACACGCCGGTCATGGTATCAGAATGTGAGGCTATAATATTAGTTTGCCAACGCCCCATCCGGCCTTTCGAGGCCGGGTAGGAGTCGAGCTGTAGATACCAACAGTGGAAAAAGGAACCACCCGGCGGTGGTTGGCAGTTCACCCAGCCATCCACAACCAAGTTGGGATAGTCGATTTTTAGGCGGCCGAAAGGCCGCCTTTTTTTGTTTTAGATGTGGCGAAGTATGGCATGATGTGGTATAATAGCAGAGATGGGAAGGTGGATGTCCGGTTCGGGCAATTAGTTCTACATGAGGAGGCTGAACTTTGGGTAAGGACAAAGAGAGTTTGTGGGAGACGCTACAAAGGGCAGCGATTAAAATCATTGAAGTCCCCCATCGGAAGATAGAGACTTCGGAAATGAGCGAAATTACGCTGCGCTATGCGAGATGGTTTGACCGCAAGAGTGCATCGATGCCTGGGCCAATGAAGATTTTGCAAAGGCGCACCTTGGGGACGGCTTTGCAGGTCATAGAGAACGTGTATGATATCCCTTTTGAGAAGATGACTACAGCAAACTACTTCTTCTGCAAGGATATCAGGACGGAAAAGTTTACGCGCCTGTATGAATCGCAAATAGACTTGGCAGGTATGGCGCCAGACGATTTCGTCAGAGGACTCCATAAGTTCTTCAATAACGCCGGTCGGATGATATTGGAAGAAGGCCTCCAAAGGGAGTTTGCCGAGTTTCTGTCACTATCTTTCATGGTTTCGGACGAAATCCGGGCTAATGAGGGCAGTCAGTCGGAGCGAAGCAGGGTGTCGACTGCTTATGTGTGCCTCCTGCTACAACAGACACAATACCTGAAGAGCGAAAAATTCAACTTCGACCGTTGTGTATGTGGAATCTCATCATCCGGTGAGTACCTGGAAATCCCGGATATTTATCCATTGAGTGATGTTTATTCTGCTGCGGCGGATGAGAGAGCGATGAAGCTAATGCAGCAGGGAAAGCCGGTGGACCCGATTGCGCTGGTAGCGGAGGAATACGGAAAACATGGCATCAAAATCACGAGCCTCCAAGACTTGGAGCACCTCCAAAATATCGACAAGACCTTCGTGTCGACGATGGGTGTGATGATGCCATATATCAACGAATATACATATGACATTCTTCCCCAACCGGAAGAAGCGTTCCAGTGCAATGTTTTACCATA
>ERZ779622.99-NODE-99-length-61320-cov-12.616306_pt1 | contig 61320 bp, 45 predicted proteins | sample MGYA00514188_ERZ779622 | MGnify/ENA primary metagenome ERZ779622 (study PRJEB29562, sample SAMEA4376702) | mouse gut metagenome | isolation source: Cecum | study: EMG produced TPA metagenomics assembly of the A DSS colitis mouse model was used to assess the... | reverse complement strand
ACTGCGCATCATCCGCCTTTTCATACATGGTTGATTGGTATGTCAACTGTTCTTGGTAGATATTTGGGAAATGTTAATATAGGTGTGTTTTTATTTATCATTTTTCAGGCTATTCTCTTTGCAATTATTTTGGTTTATTCCTTTAGTCTGATGAAAAAGATGCAAATTCCCAAAGGGATTATAAGAGTTTTTTTTATCGTAGCAATAATTTCACCATATTATACGCAGTCAATAGGGGTGTTTGGAAAGGATACTTTATATTCATTTTTATTTTTGTTGTATGTTGTGGAAGTGGTTTATATATTATTAGATGGAAAACAATATTGGCAGAATTTACAACATACAGTATTGTTTATTATTTCCGCAAGCGCGGTTATATTGCTTCGGAAAAATGGTAAGTATATTATATATCCAATGTTGATAATTATTGTGTGTGTTATGATAAAAAATAAGTTCTATCAGTTTAAAGTGTTATTTGTGAGGGGGAGCATAGTTTTGATTCTATCAGTTTTAATACCAATTGGAATATCGATGGTATTGACAAATACATATCAAATACAGAATGGAAGCATTAAGGAAATGTTATCTTTGCCTTTCCAACAAACTGCCAGATATGTGATGTGCCATCAGGATGATATCCCAGAAGAAGAGCGTCAGGTAATTGACCAGATATTGGATTATGATAGTCTGGCTGAGAAATATATGCCTGATATTTCAGATCCGATAAAGTCAACATTTAATAAAGAGTATACGAACAAGCAGCTGGTTGACTATTTTAAGATATGGGCAAAACAGTTTATAAAAGATCCCATTACATATATCAGTGCAACAGTGAATCAAAATTATAAAATAATATACCCAAGCATACTGGAATATATCAGACTCGAAACGTATAAGGGGGATGGAGGAGAGTTTAATGAGTGGCTTGGAATAAGGGAAAATAAGGAGATTAGCGCAAAGGAAGGAATGTTAGAAAGTTATTATCAGATAATGTTCAGGGTTCCTGTTTTAGGAGCGTTTTCCTTGCTGGCGTGTTATAATTTGTTGCTTGTATATAGTTTGATTTATGCGTTTTATAAAAGATGCTATAAGGTGATGATTGTTGCAATGCCTCTGATTATAACAGATTTGGTTGTTATTGCGGGACCTGTGGTTGATATACGATATGCTTTCCCAATTATTTTTTCACTGCCAGTAGTGATAGCGTATATTTTATATGAAACAACGTTGAATAAAAGCAACAAAGAGATTGTAGTGGAGAGAGAATGAAGGATTATACATTTAAAAAAGTTATGGTGAGATTTAAAAATTCACTCAAAGTACTGGTGTTTATGGCAGGTGTGCTTGGTATGGTCTGTTTTTTGAGTAATCTGTTGGAACGAAGAAGTGCAGAGAATAAATATGCCCAGTTTTTTGATGAGCAAAATGATTTTGATGTGCTTTTCTTAGGGACAAGTCATGTCGTAGATGCAGTGTATCCATTAGAGCTTTGGAATGATTATGGAATCGTATCGTATAATTTTGGCGGTCATGGAAATCAAATGGCTACAAATTATTGGGTATTGGTGAATGCCATGGATTATACGACACCAGAACTTGTTGTTGTGGACTGTACTTGTTTAAGTTCTAATGCTAAGACTTCAGAAGTTAGTATCGAACAGACACATGTAGCTATGGATGCATTTCCAATAACTCCAAATAAGATAAAGGCAGTGAATGATTTATTTGAAAATCCTAAAGACAAGGCCAGTTTTGTATGGGATTTTTTGACTTATCATGACAGGTGGAGTGAACTGACTGGGAGCGACTTTTCTCCTGTTGAGAATCAGTTAAAAGGAGCTGAATATCATATCAGAGTTTCAGTTCCAAGTAAGTTTGAAAAAGTGCCAAGAGAGCAGAAAAGCAGAGATGATACAATAGGAGTTGAGTATCTTATAAAAATCATAGAATTCTGTGAGGAACGAGGTATTGAAGTGCTGTTGACATACGTGCCATTTCCAGCGTTAGAATTTAAGCAGGAGGAGGCTAATCTGGCCTATGATATCGCAGAACGATATGGGTTGAATTATATTAATTTCCTAGATATGGATGTTGTTGATTATGCGACAGATTGTCTGGATCCAGGGTCGCATTTGAATCCGTCTGGAGGAAGGAAAGTTACAGATTATTTGGGGAATTATATAGTGAGTAATTATCATATACAGGATAGAAGGCAGGAAGAGAGATATAAGCAATGGCATGAAGATTATAAGAAGGGAACCGCATATAAATTTGATAAGATACGGAAGTTGGAAGACTTGGACGCATATTTATGTATGCTTGCTGATAAAAATGTCAATAGTTGTATTTATATTCGGTCTGATTCTCCTATATTGAAGGACGAGAGGATGGCGCTGTTGTTAAAAAATATATCATCTCAAATACAAATGTCTGAGATTAATGGAGATAGAGGGTATTTTCTATTAGTAGATCATGCAGGACAGGGATTGATAGAATGTACAGATGGATCATTACAAAATATTGAAACTTCTTTTGGAAGGGTCAATTATACATGCGATGCCGAAATTAGAGAACTCTATGTGAATAGTCAGGAAGAAAATTATTTGGTGCAGCTTGACTCAGGTGCTGACGAACCAGATGTTCAGATCGTAACGGTGGATGGGATCACAGGAAAAATAGAACATAATTGTAAATTTGTATATGATATCAACAGTGGATTTGCAAATGCGGTGCTATGGGAATAATGGGCTATAACGCTGATTCCAATAGAGAAAAATGTGAATCAAACAGAACTATGATATTTATTTTTTCAGACCTTGACAAGGGATATGGAGTCAGCTAAAATCGTATATGAAGAGATATGTATTGGTGAGAAACATATTTTTTTCTTGGATTATTGGGATACGACAGGATTCAGGAGCTTATATCAGACTGCGGCGTGCTGATCGGAATGCCCGTATGTATTGAAAGAATACAGTATGGGGCAGAACTGATTGCCGAAGGCTTTTTGGGTTTGCTTTTCAGGGCAAGAAGTGTCTGATAGAATAATAAAATAAATGTATTTCAGAAAAAGACCATATAAGGCCATAACTCTGTATACATTTCCTGTAAAATAAAACAGATAGAAATACAAATTTTACTAAAGCGTAATCGGGGTGGATGATAGTGAAAACACAGGAAGCTGTCGTGAGGAGGATCAAGGGTCTTTGCAGAGAAAAAAATCTGAATGTGTCCCAGCTTGCATATTGTGCGGGGATGCCGCCATCGACACTCAAGAATGTGATGAATGGAAATAGCAAGAATACCGGGATTGTCACCATCAAGATTATATGTGATGGATTAGAGATTTCACTGGAAGAGTTCTTTCAGTGTGGATTGTTTCGCGTGTTGGAACAGGAAATTGATTAGGAACCATCGTGAGGCGATTTTGCAGGGGTTGGTGCCTGTAACAGGAAGCCGAAGGTTGTGCAGTTACAAAATTTTACGTTTTGCAGGGATAAGTTCATTGTAATTTATCCTTTTTTCAATTATAATAAGAGTATTCGTTTTATTTTGTGATGATCGCAGTTAGGAGACAACAGATGAAGAAGAACACAAAAAACAAAAATTTTATGGTTTGTCTGTTTCTGGTTATGCTGGTGCAGGCAGTCCGTTATTTTCCGTTTAAGTTTGGCGGCTGGAATCAGGTACAGCTCTCGTTTTCATATGAGTATGGATTCATTCAGCGGGGATTTCTGGGAACGCTTCTGAATCTCACATCAAGGATTTTTCATATTCCGTGGGGGTATATGCGCTATATCCATGCGTTTCTTACGATGGGAACGTTTACGCTTCTCATGCTTTGGCTTGTGTACAGGGCGCTGAGAGAAGAAGAGATGGACGTGGCGGTGAAGCGTTTTCTCTCTGGGCTTGCGCTGGTATTTTTCATGGGGCCGGGGTGGAGTACGAACTACAGCAACTTTGCGCTGATGGAGCTGTGGCTTCCGATTCTGTCGATACTGGGCATGTACGCTTTGGTCAAAGGAAAACACATGTGGTGTATCCCGGTGATTGCGGTGGTCTGCGAGCTGATTCATACGGGGTATGTGTTTTTATATTTTAATCTCATACTGGTGGTCTTTTATTATAAAATTTTCATGGAAAAAGGTGCGGATATAAGACATTCAGATACAAAACATTCAGATACAAAAAAATATATCGTTTACGGCATTGTGACCTTTGTGCTGACATCTATACTGTTTCTCTATATGATGTTTGCGGCAACTGCCCGCGAAGGTATCACAATTGACTATGTGATCGAGCGGACGGCGGAGTTTATGCATAAGCCCATTGAGGAGATTGAGACGCAGCGGGAACTGATACAGGGATATCTTTTCCGAGACGGCGGATTTTCCGGGATTGCATTTGATATCAAGGATTACTGGCTTCTCTTGATTGTCATGCTGGTGCTGTTCTCTCCATTTATATATGAAGTGTACCGTTACTGGAAGCTGGTGGCGAAGGAGGCTGGAAAGCTGGGGGCAGGCTATGCGCTGATTCCATTGGGCATTGTGACAACCATCCCGATGTATATTATGCACTGTGATTATGGGCGGTGGACGTATGCGGCGTTTTTCTATGAATTTGCCTGTATCTGGCTGTTGAATGTGATAGGAGACAGAACAGCGGCAAAGGCGGCATCAAAGATGATGGAGCGGATTGACGCAAATAAGACCTACTATCTCGTACTGCTGTTTTATGCCGGGATTACAGGGGCGTTTGCGCAGAACCTGATCAATCCGATGGTGTCGATGATCGAGTCCTATGGCTGGAAGGTACTTGGCGCGTTGGGAATAGGATAAGTGGGAGAGAGGGATGAAAGCGTACATAAAATGTCTGAGACCGCATCACTGGATGAAAAATATACTGGTATTTTTCCCGGTTATCTTCAATCGTTCGCTGTTTGATGCAGAGATTGTGCAAAGGGCAGGGATTGGGATTGCGGCGTTTTCTTTTGCGGCGTCTGCCATTTATATACTAAATGATATCATGGACTATGAGAAGGACCGTGCGCATCCTGTCAAGTGCAGGCGGCCGATTGCATCCGGTAAAGTCAAGAAGGAGACTGCGGCGGTGATTGGAGTGGCACTGATGTGTCTGGCGCTGGGAATCAGTTGGATTATTGCGGGTATGCCGGCGGTCGTGATGTTGTTCTTATATGCTGCCATCAATGTCTGTTACAGTATGGGGCTCAAAAACTGTCCGATCGTGGATGTGGTCATTCTGGTGACAGGATTTTTGCTTCGCATATTTTATGGTTCTGCGGTGACGGGGATTGAGATCTCGAACTGGCTGTATTTGACGATCATTGCATTTGCCTTTTATTTTGGGCTGGGCAAGCGGCGCAATGAGCTTGCGGGCAGTGGCAGCAGTGAGACGCGCAAAGTACTGCAATATTATAATCATAATTTTCTGGATAAGAACATGTATCTGTGTGTGGCGCTGGGCATTATGTTTTACTCTTTGTGGACGATTGAGCACACCAGCGAATATCTGGTGTGGAGCGTCCCGATGGTGCTGGTTATCTGCATGAAATACAGCCTTGATATCGAGGGCAGGTCAGACGGCGATCCTGTGGAGGTGCTGGTGCATGATAAGGTGCTGGTCATCATGTGTCTGGTATATGGTCTTATGGTGTTGGGAATGCTGTATTTATAAGAGGGATAAGAAAATGATTATAGCGATAAATTATGCGGACAAAAATTTTGCCAAAGCACAACAGCTCAATCTAAAGACGGCGCTTGCGTGGGGAGCGGACAGGACGATCGCGTATACGCCGGCAGATATAGATGCGTCATTTCGCAGGAAGAATCAGGCAATTCTTGCTGCGTCTAAGGGAAATGGATATTATCTGTGGAAGCCTTATTTTCTCAACAAAGCATACAGAGAGCTGGGAGCGGGAGACTATCTGATCTATACGGATGCAGGCTCGGTCTATGTGAACAGGATTCAGTATTTAATTGACTGTATGGAGCGGGAAGGGCAGGAGCTTATGGTATTTTCGCTGCAAAAGGAGATGCTGGAACGAAAGTATACGAAGCGGGATGCATTTGTATTAATGGGATGCGACAACCCGCTGTTTACGGACACGCCGCAGTCGATTGGCGGTTATGTGATCTTGAAGAAGTCGGACTTTGTGGAGAAATTCATCGCGGAGGATTTGAGCTATGCACAGGATGCGCGAATGATCACAGAACAGAACAATACCTTAGGATTTGACAATTATCCTGAGTTTATCGCGCACAGGCATGACCAGTCCGTCTGGTCTTTGATGGTTAAGAAGTACGATCTCAAACGGTTTCGCGACCCGTCGCAGTATGGGCTGGTCAATCACTATGAGCCGGAGGTGGAGCGCCGCAGCACGTACCCGCAGATTATTGATTCGCACAGGATGAATGTGGGGTCGATGAGCGGGCTTTGGTGGCGTCGGAGCCGGGTGGGCAGGCTGGTTACAAAAGTAAAAAACAAAGTGGAACGATATCATAAAAAGAGGGTCAAACATGAACAGTGATTTGCAGAAAAAGTGGATGCATTATGAGAAGAAGTGGCGGTTTCGTGACTTTTACTTTAATAAAATCCTGCGGCGGCATGGTATTTTGAAATATTTTCACCGGGAGCCTGTGATGCCGCGCTATGCCCATAAGTGGGTCATGACGAAGCGCCAGACGAATGACTATATCTATGATTTGATACAGCAGGACAAGCCATTTATGGTGTGTCGCTTTGGCAATACAGAGTTACAGACAGTGGTGGGCAATCTCAGGGTAAAGATCATGGGGCATTCTGCCGAGGCGGACGCTTATCTGGATAAATGGTTTACGAGGCTGGGCAAGGATTCTGGCTTTTTTCCGGTGGAGGAAAAGTATTTAGACCAGTTTACACAGTGCATACTGGATGCATACCAGCAGGCGGATTTGCTGGCGATGTGGCATCTGAATATGGAGGATTTTGTGATCGACGAGTACAAGCCGCAGGTGGATATCACATATCTGTTCCGCCTAGAGCCGTGGCTGGCAGAATGCAGACCGTGGTCGGCAGCGCTTCGGGGGAAAAAGGTGCTGGTCATCCATCCATTTGAGGACACGATACAATCACAGTACAAAAAGAGAGAACTTTTGTTTCCGGGGACGGAGATTCTGCCTGCGTTTGAGTTAAAGACCCTAAAGGCGGTCCAGACGCTTTGCGGAGAGCGGGATGAGCGCTTTGACACTTGGTTTGAGGCATTGGAGTATATGTATAAAGAAGCGCTGAAAATTGATTTTGATGTCGCCATTATTGGATGCGGCGCATATGGAATGCCGCTTGCGGCAAAGTTGAAGCAGGCGGGAAAACAGACGATTCATCTGGGCGGTGCGACGCAGCTGCTGTTTGGAATCAAGGGGCGGCGCTGGGAGGAGAATTATCCGTCAAAGATTGCGCGCTGTTTTAATGATGCATGGGTGTATCCGCTGGATTCCGAGAAGCCCAAAAACGGAGGAACCGTGGAGCAGGGGTGCTACTGGAAATAGGTGGAGGAGGAACAATGATAAGTTTGCTGAGAAGAACAAAAAAGGTGCTGGTGATTTTGGTGCTTCTGTTCCTAGTGTCACTTAATGCAGATTCGTCTGAGCCGATTTTATTCACCGGTGACAGCGGATTTCTGGTACAGCATACAGGGGATGTGCAGGAGGAGATTTACAGCAAAACGCTGGTGCTGGAAAAAGGAAACTATCAGGTTCAGCTTGCGTACACATCGAGCGAGGAGGGAAATGCACTCTGGATCAGGAATCATGATGTACAGATCGACAGTGCAGAAATACCGGTCGGAGAAGGAGAACTGTGCTATGATCTGCGGATAGAGGAACCGACACCCAATCTTGAGGTGTCGGTTCATTATGCCGGAAATGGGTATCTTGAAGTGAAATCGTTTGCGCTGGAAACAGAAAAGCCATGGCATCGCGATGGATGGGTCAGGGGGCTTTTGGTGCTTGCGGCAGCACTGGTCATTTTGCTGCTGGATTTTTTGGTGCGCACAGGTAAAGTGACAGAGCGCATGTCGTTTGAAATCTATGTCGTTTTGGGGATTGCAGTACTGTCCTCAAGTTTTCTGCTCAATGAAAGCAGTGTGGGGCATGGGGATGATCTGACGTATCATCTGACTCGGATTGAAGGGATTGCACAGGGGCTAAGGGATGGACAGTTTCCGGTGAGGATTTATCCTGACATGCTTGCGGGCAATGGCTATCTCAATGCCATGTATCCGAGTCTGTTTCTGTATATTCCGGCTGTTTTCCGGCTGCTTGGCGTATCGTATGTCGTGAGTTATAAGCTGTTTTTGATTTGCATGAACTTTGGGGCAGCTTTTGCGATGTACGCTGCCATCAAGTGTTTTACAAAGTCAGGGCGGGCGGCGCTGTTGGGGACGGCGCTCTATGTCTTTGCGCGCTACAGGCTCAACAATATGCTGGTGCGCGGTGCGCTGGGAGAATCACTTGCCATGATTTTCCTGCCGCTGGTGATCGCAGGCGTGTGGCAGATTGCAGCGGGAGACCGCAGGAAGTGGTGGATTCTCGTGGCCGGAGCAACGGGCGTCATCCAGAGCCATGTGCTCAGCACAGTGGTGTATGCCGCGATTGCCCTCGTGTTGTTTGCTGCCTGTGCGGGAAAGATGGTGCGGGAAAAAAGAACGGCGGAGCTTGGAATGGCGGCGGGGCTGATACTGTTATTGAATCTGGGGTTTCTGGTGCCCTTTTTGACGTATTATGTGAAGGGGAATCTGAATCTAGGGGCACTGACAGAGACGTTTGCCTATTGGGTGGAAAGCCTGAATCCGGCGTATCTTTTTGGGATTTTTCGGATTACGCACGAGGATGCGGGATTTGTGCGGGATTTTGCACTGCATCTTCCTATGCTGTGCCTGTTTGGGTTTTGCCTGATATATTGTGTGCATCACAGGGCTGAGATGTTTGATAGAGACCGTTTTCTGCGCAGGCTTTTTGTGGCTGCGTGTCTGCTGCTATTTATGACGACAAACTGGTTTCCGTATGAAATGATTCGGAATGTGGCGTTTTTGGACCACTTTTTCTCCATGATTCAGTTTCCGTGGCGCTTTGAGGGGCCGGCGATCGGAATCCTCATCATAACAGGCGCTGTGTGGATTACGGAGTATCAGCACATAGAGGGGTACTGCAATGTGCTTGTGGCTGCGCTGGTGGTAATGGTTTTGCTCGATGCATCTCATTGGAACCTGCGGTGGAACCAGAGCATGACGGGTGCTGGGGCGGACGAGGACAGGACTTGTGCGGATATCATATACTGCCCGCAGGAGTATATGGTGAGAGGAGACGGCGCGTTCTATGGCGGATATATTGTGTCTGATGAACAGGTGACAGTGCATTCGTATGAGAAGGATGGACTGCGGATTGATATGATTTACAGGGCAGAGCCGGGAGGGCACTGGGTTGAGCTGCCGCTGATGCATTATATGGGCTATGTGGTCACAGATGAAAAGGGAGAGGACTACGAGGTCATGACAGGGGATGCGGGAAATATGAGGGTCTTATTGGAGAACAGTGAGCGTCATGAGCTGCATGTGAGGTACAGGGATCCGGTTTTATTTCGGATTGCGTCGTTTATTTCTATTCTTACGATCCTTATCATTATTCTGATTCTTTTAACCAGAGGGTTCCGAGGGGGGTCTGTGACTGGACCGATGCGGGGTGTGAGGCATGAATAGATGGTATAGGGCGTTTGGGGTGGTGGCTTGTGCTGCGCTGTTTGTGCATCTGTTTCAGATCACAAAGATTCCAAATGGCATCCATGTAGACGAGATGGGGATGGGTTATGACGCATGGTGTCTGGCGCATTTTGGCGTAGACCGGTATCTGAAGGCGTATCCGGTGTATCTTATGAATTTTGGCGGCGGCCAAAGTGCGCTGTATGCGTATTTGTGCATACCGTTTGTCAAATGGTTTGGGTTGTCGCCGCTGTCAATACGGCTTCCCGGAATTTTGCTGTATATGATATCGCTTTTTTGCGGGGCTGGAATTTTTATGCTGGATGAAGGGGAGATGGCGCGCAGAAAGGCGCTGGCTGGTATGGCTTTGATGACGGTGCTTCCTGCATTTATCCTGTTGTTTCGGATTGGCATGGACTGTAATCTGATGCTTGCAGTGTCGGTGATCTTCCTCTATCTGATGGCGCGGGCAGTCAGGGTTCAGCGTGTGACGGCTTATGTGGCAGCAGGCATTGCGGGCGGGGTGCTGCTGTATACGTATGTGATTTCTTATGTGGTTCTGCCTGTGTTTATCGTATTGCTGCTGGTATATTTGCTGTCTATTCGGCAGCTGCGCTTTTGTCATGTGCTGGCGCTGGGGATTCCGCTTGCGGTGCTCGCGGCGCCGCTGATTGCAGTACAGGTGGTGAATTTGTTTGATTTGCCGGAGGCTCAGATGGGACCTTTTACGATTACGCGCCTGTTCCAGTATCGAGGGGGTGAGATCGGGCTGAACCATCTGAGTGTGCAGTCGGTGAAGGATGCGGTGATGAGTATCTTTTTGTTTGACGGGCTTAGGTATAATACCTTGATACCGTTTGGGACAGTGTACTATGTGTCGCTTCCGCTGATCGGGATTGGCATTGCTGCGTGTGTGCGGGAGTTTGCTGGGAGTATCCGAAAGAGGGTATTTTGTTATCAGGCGCTATATTTGGTCTGGCTTGTAGTGATGATTGCAGTGGGGTGCTGCATGGAGGCGAATACAAACCGCCTGAATGCGGCGATGGCGGCGGTGCCTGTGCTGCTGGTGGAGGGCATCTGGCAGACATTAGCATGGTTTCGGGATGCAAGGAGAAGGCGTATCGCAGCGGCGGCGACTGCTGCCGTGTATCTTGCCTGCTTTGGTGCATTCTGCATTTATTATTTTGGCGGGAGTTATACCGATACCTATGCGAAAATGGAGTATTTTGATTATCCATTGGAGGAGGCGGTCACCTATGTGGAGTCGGATCCGCTGTGCAGTGCACAGACAACGTACATTAGTGCGATCAATCAGACCTATATTTATTATCTTGGCGCGGCGCTTGTCAGTCCGTTTGACTTTAACCGGGAGAATGTTTTTGACAGGGAAGATCCGTTGATTTATTCCAAGTGGACAGCAGGGTATGGCAGATACCGCTTTGGAATGCCCGAACCGCTTGACTGGAATGCCAACTATATTGTGGATCACAACAATGCGGTGTGCAGCAGCCTGCTTCGGGAGTCAGGGTTTACAGAGCACCGCCTGACACATTACAGTGTGTACACTTTTGACTTGAATGCATTTGAAGCGTTAGATTGGAAGGCGGATGTAGCGCTTGCGTGGGATGCCGGCGTCAATGAGAAGAACCAACTGACACCAGAACAAAATACACAGTTGGTAAATGACGTGGAGAGTGTGGTGCTGGTGGGATGGAGCTATGACAAAAAGTATAGGAAACCATGGGATACGGTGTGTTTGCAGGTAGGGAATGATAGGTACTATGCGGAGCGCGTGCAGCGGGAGGAGATTGCAGACCAGTTGGGAAATGAAGCGCTTCTTGAGTGTGGTATGCTGTTTGTCATTCCCAGAGAAGCATTTGAGCATCAGACGAGTGCGGAGCTGATGTTGATGGATTTTGGCAGTAAAGGATATGCCAGAGAAAGGGTGGAGATTTTGCATGAGACTTGTAATTGACTGTTTTAAACTGATAAAGGGCGCTGGGAAAAGCATCGGCATCTACAATCTGGCGCTGAATCTGGTGCGCGACCTCGCCGCATATGAACAAAAAAATCATGAAAATACCTTGATCGTCCTTGGCAATGCATTTAATCAAAAGGATTTTGACATGTCTGGGATACGGTTTATCGAGATCAGAAACAAAAATCCGCGCAATAAGCTCACCTGTATTTTGTGGGAGCTGTTTGAGGTGAGTTTTTATGCCAAGAAGCTGAGAGCGGACAGAGTGCTGTTTCCCAGAGGCTATGCACCAATGCTGCACTGGACGAAGGAGAGTGTGATCATTCATGACATGATACCGTTTTATTATCATGAGCAGTTTCCCGGATATTTTAACCGTCTGGAAAATTTTTATATTATGTGGCGGCTTCGGGCTTCTGCGCGCGGAGCGGATGATGTGATCACGATCTCAGAGGCGTCAAAGCGGGATATTCTGCGTTATTCCAAGGTGGCGCCAGAGAAGATTACCGTCATTTACAATGGGCATACTGCGGTATCCTGTCCTGAGGATTTGGATGGCGGGAATACAGATGGAGGGTATATCGTTGCCAATACCTCGGCGCTGCCGCACAAGAATGCGGCGGGTATCGTGAAAAGCTATGAGCGGTACTGCCAGATGACAGACCAGCCGCTGCCGCTCACGATCGTGGGCATAGGGGGGATAGAACCGTTTGCCAGCGGCTGTACGGTGTCTGGCCAAATCACCTGCATTCAGTATATCGAGAGCAATGAGGCGTTTCATAAGCTGATTCGCGAGGCAAGGCTGTTTGTGTTTCTGCCGCTCATAGAAGGGTTTGGATTTCCGCCGATCGAGGCGATGCAGCTAGGGACGCCGGTACTCTGTTCCGATACAAGCTCGCTGCCAGAGGTGGTGGGCGATGCTGCGGTCTGTGTCAATCCCAGAGATCATGAGAAGGCGGCGCAGGCGATTTTGAAGCTGGCTACAGACAGGGAGCTTCGCAGACAGCTTCAGGAGAGAGGGCGTGCCAATGTGAAACGCTTTTCGTGGGACGAGACGGGTAAGAAGTACCGGGAGCGCTTATTTAGACTGGATATTTTGGATTAAGAGGAGGATTTGGCGGATGAAATATGATCTGTTGGCACAGCTTTTCAAGCGGATTCCAAGACATACTAGGCAGTGCTTTGTATCCGGGATGGTGACAGGACTTGTCACCCATTTTTATATGCTGGCAAACAAGCTGACAAACTGGGATGATATCAACAATCTAAACCGCCCGGGGAGCGGGGATTATCTGGGGCGCTGGTTTTTAAAATATATTCACAAGCTGGGGAGTATTTACAGCATTCCCGCAGTGCACGGCTTTTTACTCATTTTGCTGCTTGCGCTGTCGGCATGCCTGATTCTTGAGATTTTGCAGATCAAAAGTACGACGGGGGCGGTCTTGGTGCCAGCACTGATGATGACCTTTCCGACGGTGGCCAGCACGATGACTTTTATGTTTATGGCGCACACGTCGGGCATGGGCATCTTTATGGTGTGTCTTGCGGTCTGGCTGCTTAGGCGGTACAAATTTGGGTGGCTGCCCGGCACTGCCTTGCTGGTCTGTGTGCTGGGCATTTATCAGAGTTATATCAGTTTTGCCATCACCCTGATGCTGATGGGGATGATCGTCGATCTGATTCATGGGAAAAAGTTTCCAGAGATGCTCAAAAAGGGGATTGTCTGTGTCGCGGTGCTGGGCGTGGGCGTTTTGGTTTACATGTGGCTTTCTCATATCATTTATCCCAATATAGACAATGAGACGTATGGCGGTGTCGGAAATATGGGCAAAATCGCTGTCGGAGAGATGCCGGTGCTGATCGCGCGGTGTTACAAGCGGTTTCTTGAATATTTCCTGTGGAAGCCGTTTGCCTTTGTGACGAAAACAGCCAAAGTGACCAATCAAATCACCTGCGCGCTTGCGGTGTTGTTGTTTGTTGTGGTGGCAGCGCAGCGCAGGCTCTACCGTGATGCGCTGTCGTTTGCCCTGCTTTTGCTGTACTGTTTTTTTGTGCCGCTTGCGGCAGCGTTTATTTATTTTATGGCGCCGGAGGTGGATTACTCGATGCTCATGCTCTATGCCTATGTGCTGGTCTTTGTCATGGTGCTTGCGCTATTGGAGTGCTGTGTGCAGGACTGGGAGCGTGCAGGGCAGTGCGCGCGGTGGCGGCAGTATGCGCATTCCGGGCTGGCGCTCTTGGTGGTTGTGACCTTGTCTGTGAGCTGCTACAGTGACTATCTACTCACGAACAAGGCGTATCTTAGGACGGATATTGCGACAGAGCGCGTGAAGGCGTATTTTAACCGCGTGCTGGTGATGGCGCAGGCGCAGGAGGGATTTCTGCCCGGCGACGACGTGACGATTCTTGGGGAATTTTATTACAAAGACAATCCAAGCAGTGTGGAGCTGGATGTGCTGGACGCAAACAGCCTGCGGTCTTTATCCGGCGTGGCACTTGAAAACGGGCTGATCACGTCGGGCGTGCGCGACAATTTTATCCGTACATTTCTGGGATACGAGCTTGCAAAGCTGGACTGGGACGAGAAGTGCGCGCTGATGGAGACCAAGGAATACAAGGCGATGAAAATCTACCCGCAGGAGGGATGTGTGCAGAAGATTCAGGGGGTATGGGTGGTAAAGATGTGTGAGTAAATCTGGTTAAATTCTGCAGCTTCAACACATAATATATTAAAAAAGTATAAACTTTATTGACTTAAAAAAGCGAAGATTTTATACTTATTAACTATATTTATGTGGAGAATATTGGGAATTATGATAATAGATAGAAAATTTGCCGTGAGAGCGGTGACGCTGTATTTCATGGCATTGGCAGTTATTGGGATTGTTCTGTGGGATGATGGAAATCCATATGGCAAACAATATTTTGTGGAAGCGCAGGAAACGGATACAGAGGGAGCGTTTTCGCTCTCTGTGTGGAGCGGCAGTCTGTGTATCGAGTGGTGGAAAAATGAACAGGACAACACGTACTGCCTGTTTCTGCCGGGGGCGCTCAGAAATAAAAAGCTGAACCTGACATTTACAGGCGCAGAGGAGATTTTGCTGGACGGCAAAAAAATTGCTTATGGCGGCAAAAAGCGTTTAAAAGAGGGCAGCCATGCGCTGCGGGATGGAGCAGCCAAGGACAGCGGTGACTACCAGCTTGAGGTGATGTACACGTCAGATCTTGCATCGGTCTTTCTGGAAACACAGTCGGGTTCTTTAGAGCAGCTTCACGCTGCCAAAGAAAATTCGGAGTCAGGCACAATGACCATATTAGACGGCAGGGGGCATCGGTATTTTGAGGGGGAGATCGAGAACATCCACTGCCGCGGTAACTCCTCCTTTGAGGAGACGGACAAGAAGTCCTATTTGTTGAAATTGAGTAAAAAAGCAGACTTATTTGGCATGGGGACAGCCAAGAAGTGGATTTTGACCGCAAACGCTTTTGACGATACTCTGCTTCGCAATGCGGTGGCGTTTTCGATCGCAAAGATGCTTGGGCTGGACTATACGCCGGATGTGCAGTTTGTGGACGTGTATGCAAACGGCAGATTCCTTGGCAATTATCTGCTCTCAGAAAAGATTGAAATCGGAAAGAACCGAATCAATATCAGCGATCTTGAGAAAGAGATGGAGGCGATGAATGACGGTCTGGATCCCGAGGCGCTGGAATTTTTTATGGAGCCGATGGGGCGGCTTTTCAGCACCAAGGGATACTTGATTGAGGAGGAGCCGGCGGACATCACAGGCGGGTATCTGATGGAGATCGAGACCAGCGACCGCTATGGACTGGAAGCGAGCGGTTTTCTGACTTCAAGGATGCAGGCGGTGGTGTTTGAGAGTCCCAAGTATGCCTCCCATGAGCAGGTTGCCTATGTGTCGGGGCTTTATCAGGATTTTGAGGATGCGGTATTTTCACCCGATGGATACAGTCCCTATACAGGGGCGCACTACAGTGACTATATTGACACAGATTCCTTTGCGCGCAAATATCTGGTGGAGGAGCTGGTCAAGAATCTGGATGCATCGTACACGAGCCAGTTTTTTTATAAATACCCAGACAGTGTGAGCAGGAAATTCTATGCGGGACCCTGCTGGGATTACGACAAGTCGATTGCGGCGTCTGGCATCACGAATGACGGCATTGACCTGCATGACCCGGCTGGCCTGTACGCTGCGGTGCAGGAGAAGGACTCCGATCTCTGGTTTGCGCTGTATCAGCAGGAGGATTTCAGGCGTCTTGTGGCGGACATTTTTTTCCGGGAGCTGGAACCGCAGATGCGCAGGGAAGCGGCGCATCTGATTGACGGATACAGCAGGCAGATCAATGCGTCGAATGACTGCAATATGATTCGCTGGAATACCTTTCCGCAGACAGATGGACTGGAGGCAAAGCGGACAATGCATGAGGGAAAGGTGGAGGAGCTGGTCACGTTTCTGGACGAGCGTCTGGACTTTCTGGCACAGGAGTGGGAGGAGCTGCGGGATGAGTGAATACAGGCATGAGTACAAATATATCTGCTCGGAGCAGCAGCTTGCCCTGATACAGAATAATATCAAGGGGCTGATGGAGTGTGATGCCCACGCTGGGGAGGACAACCAGTACCGGATTCGGAGTCTTTATTTTGATGATTACTGCGACAGCTGCATGAAGGACAATCTAAACGGCAACGACCCAAGAGAAAAGTTCAGGATTCGGATTTACGATCAGAAATTGTCTTACATCCGGCTTGAGCTCAAGCGAAAAGAGCGTGGAAAGACCAAGAAGACGGCATGCGTCATTGATGAGGCGCTGTGCAGAAGGATTCTGGCGGGGCAGCCGCTTGCGATGGATGCTGTCGATGCGCCCGTCTACCGCAAGTTTTGTCTCTGGCAGCAGGTCCGCCTGCTCGTGCCAAAGGTGATTGTGGAGTATGAGCGGGTGCCGTATATATACAGGGATGGGAATGTCCGGGTGACACTGGACCGGAATGTCAGTTCGAGCAGCATGGTGGAGCAGTTTCTGGATGCAGGGATTGTGACAAGACCGGTGATGCCGCTTGGCCAGCATGTGCTGGAAGTGAAGTTTGATGCGCTGATTCCAGATTTTCTATACGCGGCAGCACAGCTTGAGAAGATGCGCCAGACGACCTATTCAAAATACTATCTGTGCAGAAAGTACAGCTTAGCGGGAGGAAATAAAGTATGAGTATCAAGGATGTCCTTAAAAAATCATTTGTCAGCAGTATCAGCATGGCGGAGCTGTCGGTCTCAGAAATCTTGGTGGTTCTGGGCGTGACGCTTCTGCTGTCATTGTATATTTTCTTTATTTACAGGATTTTTACGCGCAAGACCTTTTATAATAAGAGCTTTAATATCTCGCTTGCCGCGACTGCGCTGATCACAGCAGCCGTGATTATCACGATACAGTCAAGCATTGTGGTTTCGCTTGGTATGGTGGGTGCGCTCTCGATCGTGCGTTTCAGGACAGCAGTCAAGGACCCGCTGGATTTGGTGTTTATGTTCTGGTCCCTGGCAGTCGGAATTATCTGCGGTACAGGCTTGTTTGACATTGCTGCGATCTTGTCCATTGCGGTGACAGCCGTGATCTTTGTGCTGGACAAAGTCCCTGTCATGCAGGCGCCGATGATTCTGATGGTGCAGGCGATGTACTGTGATATGGAGAATGACATCCATGACATTGTATCGCAGTATACGAAGTATTATAAAGTAAAATCCAGAAACATCACCCCGGAGAGAACCAGCATTGTCATGGAGCTTCGGGTGAAGGACGGCGGCGCGCTGGTGCAGAGCATCGGGAGCCTTGAGGGGATTTTGTATGTATCTATGATTGACCATGATGGGGAAGTGACCTTCTGATCATGGGGGATATGGCCGGTTATGTGACAGCAGCATGACCGGCTTTCCTGCGTACTGGCAGTGGAGAAAAGAGGAGAGATATGATACGGACAGGAATGAGGAAGATCTTGGCGGCTGCGGCACTGGCAGCACTGCTTGGCGGCGGGTGCAGCAGGCACGAAGAACCTAGTAAGATTACAGATCTTACAGTGAATTATATGAAAAATCCTATCGGCATTGAACAGAATCCGCTCTTTGGGTGGCGTATGCAGGAGGATGGCCGCCACCAGCAGACGGCTTACAGAATCGTGGTGGCGGCGTCTCAGGAACAGCTGGCGGCGGGGGAGTATCTCTGGGACAGCGGCAGGACAGCGTCTGGAATCTCAGCGGCGGTGCCCTATCAGGGAAGCGGACTCTTGGCTGGAACGGGTTATGTGTGGAAAGTATTTGTCTGGGATGAGGATGGAAAGCTGGCAGAGAGTACAGAGAACGCGGCATTTGAGATGGGGCTGACGGACAATGACTGGAGCGGCGCTTCATGGATTGGGATTCGCGCGCAGCAGGATACCAAAGATGTACCAGAGGAGGAAGCCTGCTATACGATTGAGTATGATGTCCTGCTGGGCAGGACGCGTTCTGGTGTGGTGTGGGGAATGGACACCAACCAGTACGGGGACTATTTTCGGTGTGAGTTTGACACGCTGGGCGACGCGGTATCCTTCTCCATTGTATCGCTCTCCAACGTGGATGAGGTCATGAGAGAGCGCGTTGTCTTGGAGGAGAGTTTTTCAGGGGATTTTGGCGAAAAGACGCATCATGTCCGCCTAGAGATCAAGGAGACGGCAGTGGAAGCCAGCATTGACGGCAGCCCTGTGCTGCACACGGAGCTTGGACGGCGTAAGGCGCTTGGAAATCTGGGTTTTTGGACGGACAGAGGGGCATACTATGCGTATTACGACAATCTCTGCGTGACACAGGGGCGCACTGGGGAAGTGCTTTTATTGGAGGATTTTGAAAATAAAAATATAGAGAATACGCTGTTTTCTCCATATTATTGCAAAGTGACAGACGGCTGGTGCGAAGCATCGTCGGGATTTCTGCTGACGCCCGGGGTGGAGGAGCCAGCCCCCATGCTGCGCTGTGTATTTGATAAGAAAACAGACAGTCCTGTGCATGCCGCAAGGCTCTATGTCACCTCGCTGGGAGATTATCGGATCTATCTGGACGGGGAGGATGTCAGCGGGGCGTATCTTGCGCCGGGGCGTTCCATTTATAACAGAGAGACATACTATCAGACTTATGATGTCACGCAGTTTTTGGCGGCGGAGCAGACACAGCATGTCATTGGCGCCGTTTTGGGTCATGGCAGATATGACAAGGCGAATGCGGACTGGGGAGATCAGATTGCCTTACAGGCAAAGCTGGTAGTACAGTATGAGGACCGCAGTACACAGATTCTTGTCACGGACGACGCATGGCAGGCCTGCGCGGATGGGCCTGTTCGAAATGATGATATGTTTCTGGGAGAATATTACGATGCTGTGCGTGAGGAGAGGGGCTGGTGTGAGCGCGGATTTGCAGCGGACGGCTGGCAGCAGGCGGAAGTGTTTTCCGAGTATGACACGCTGGAAAAAAGAGCCAGCGAGGCGCCTGCGGTCCGGTGCATCGAGACGCGCAAGCCGGTTGCAGTGTCTGAACCTGCTGCGGGTGTGTATGTCTATGACTTTGGACAGAACTTCAATGGAAACTGTGAGATTGTCCTTAGAAATACCGAGAAAAAGCAGGGACAGACGGTCACGATACGTTACGCGGAAGCGCTGAATGACAGCAGGATGACCTGCCGCGATGATGCGGTCGGGACGATCTGGACGCAGAATCTCTATACGGCGAAGAACACAGATTATTATAGGATGAGTGGTGCCGGCAGGGAGACCTATCTGCCCAAACTGGTGTGCCGCGGCTTTCGCTATGTGCAGATTACGGGGGTGGATGAGGCGCTGCCGGCGGAGGATGTCACAGGGCTGGTGCTTAGCACCCAGAACAGAAGGACAGGGTATTTTACGTGCTCTGACGAGCGCATCAATCAGCTGTATGAGTGCATTTACTGGACACAGTTAAGCAATTTTCTGGATGTGCCGACAGACTGCCCGCAGCGGGATGAGCGCTTTGGGTGGGCGGGGGACGCGCAGGTCTTTGCCCGCACAGCGGCATACAACGCAGATGTGCATAATTATCTGTCCAAATATGTGAATATGCTGATTGGCGGCCAGTGTGAAAACGGAGCATTTCCAGAGATCGCGCCCAGCATCCATATGGACAGCGGCGCAAACGGATGGAGTGACGCGGGCATTATCCTCATCTGGGAGCTGTATCAGCAGTATGGAGACCGGGAACTCATTGCAGAGAACTTGGCTGCGATGTGCAGATATGTGGATTATCTTGTGGACACGAGCGAGGATTTTGTGCGCAGACAGCACAATTACAGCGACCACAACGCAGTGGCAGGGCTGGAGGATGAGATCGCAAATACGGCGCAGTGTGCATATGTGGCGGGACTTTTGTCAAAAATGAGTGCAGATATTGGGGAAAAGGACATTGCCTTAATGTATGAGAAGGTTTACAATCAATATAGGGATGCATGGCAGGCGCATTATATCAATGAGGACGGCTCCATCGACTGCTGGCTGCAATCTGCCTATACGCTGGGTCTGGCGTATGGCCTGTATCCAGAGGAGCTTGAAGAGAAGGGCGCAGCGTGTCTCAACAATGCAGTGGCTGCAAATGACTATCACCTGAATACAGGCTATGTCGCGACACAGTTTCTGCTGCCAGTGCTGTGCAGATATGGATATGTGGACACAGCATACCGCATCTTGCAGCAGGATACCTATCCATCGTGGAATGATATGCTGTCCTATGGGCAGACCACGATCACAGAGGGGTGGAATACCTGTTATGACACCGGGGATGGAACGTATGCAGTGAATGGCTCGATGAATCATTTCGGGCTTGGCACCGTGGGGCAGTGGCTGTACAGTGATGTGCTGGGCATCCAAAGAGATGTGGATAACCCCGGATATAAACATTTCTATATCAAGCCGCAGGTGGGCGGCGGACTGACACACGTGTCAGGAAGCTACGAGAGCGTCTATGGTACAATTGAGAGCGGATGGCATGTGGACGGCAATGAGCTGGTGTTTCGCTTTGTGATTCCGGCGAATACGACGGCGACAGTCACGCTTCCGGACCCGCAGTACCAGAACATGCTGCTCGCTGCCGGCGAGCATGAATACCGCATTGCCCTGAATCTATGAAAGGATGTAACAAAACGTGGATAACAACAGACAAAAAGGAATACTCTATATTGTGGTTCCCTGTTTTAATGAAGAGGAAGCTTTGGCGCCCTCAGCGGCAAAGCTTTTGAATAAGCTGCATGAATTAAAAGAGGCAAAAATCGTCTGCGAACAGAGCCGGATTGTGTTTGTGGATGACGGCTCTAAGGACAGGACTTGGGACATAATCAAAGGATTGTATGAGGAGCATGAGGAGATCAAGGGACTCCGGTTTGCGCACAACAGAGGGCATCAGAATGCCATTCTTGCCGGGATGATGTACGCGGTCAAATACTGCGATTACACGATCACGATCGACGCTGACTTGCAGCAGGATGTGAATGCGATGGAACGCTTTATCAGCGCCTATATGGAAGGGAACGAGATTGTGTACGGCGTGCGCAACTCAAGGGACACAGACGGATTGTTCAAGAAACTCTCAGCGACCTTGTTCTACAAGTCGATGAAGGTGATGGACTGCAATATCTATGAAAATTCTGCGGATTACCGGCTTATGAGCAAGAAGGCGCTGACGGCACTGGCGGAATACGGGGAGGTCAATCTATTTCTGCGCGGCATTATCCCGGATATCGGACTCAAATCCTCCGTTGTACACTTTGACGTGTTTCCGCGGATGCAGGGAGAATCCAAGTACTCTCTGTCGAAGATGTTTACGCTGGCGGTGGATGGGATCACCTCCTTTAGCATCAAGCCGATACGGATGGTATTTATGATGGGGATTTTGGCGCTGCTTGTCGGTGTTGGTATGGTGATTCATATTTTTTATGAGCACTATTTTGGCTATACGGTGAGTGGATGGTCGTCCATATTGATGTCAATCTGGGTGCTTGGCGGGGCGATTCTGCTGTCACTTGGCATCATAGGGGAGTATGTGGGCAGGAATTATATGGAGACGAAGCACCGGCCCCGGTATTATTACTGGGAAATCCTGTCGCGGGACGAGGAGATTGAAGAGGCCGAAGGTTGAAGGGGAGTGTTTGGGACGTTTACAAAAGTATGGAATCAGCGGACGAAAGCGTATTTGGTTTATTCTGTCTGTTTTTGGGGATTTATTATTCCAAAGACCTATGATATGTACAAGTATGGATATGTGGCGCTGGGAGGCTGGGATGCTGTGACCCAGATGTATCCAGTGATGCTCTATGTCAGCAGGGCAGTCAGGGGATTTTTTGCACATCTGGTCATTCCGCTGTTTGAACTAAAGCTTGGGATGGGAGATGATTTGATCACTGCGCTCAACTGGCATGGTTTTGGAGAGCCGTTTTATCTGCTGACGGCACTTGTGCCGGAAGCGTATCTCCCGTTCTTTTATACGTTTTTGTTTTATCTGAGAGTCTATCTGGGCGGAATCACCTTTTTGTGGTTTGTGCGGGAGCATGACCGGGCACATAGTACAGCCGCCTATGTGATAGGAACGTTTGTCTATATCTTCAGCGGATTTACGATGCAGGCAAATATTCATATCATCTTTGTGCATGCGATGGTGTATACGCCCCTGCTGCTGCTGGGCGGTGAGCGTATCCTGAAAAAAAAGAGACAGGGGATTCTTGCAGCGGGGACGTTTCTGTTTGCCCTTTCTGGATTTTATTATCTCTATATTGGTTCGATTGCGCTGGGGGTGTATGTACTATATCGTCTTATCCGTATTCGCGGCAGCCTGCGGGAGAATGTGATGAAGGTTGTGCGGGTGGCGGCAGAATATCTGACAGGGCTTGCGCTGGCTGCGTTTCTCTTTGTGCCTGCCGTGCTGGGATTTCTCACAAGCAACCGTGCCCATGTCCAGACGCAGTTTCAACTGTTTGACTCGTGGAAAAAAATCAGAAAATTTCTGGTCAATATGTTCTTTCCACACTCGAATTATCAGGTCTTTTCGATTATGGTCATCGGTGTGGTTGTAATGCTGTTTGTGCTGTTCTCAAAGAGACATCAAACAGAGCGCAGGAATGTGATCCTGCTGCTTGTGCTCGCATGGATTCCGGCAGTTAGCTGTGTCATGTCCGGCTTTGGCGAGATTTATGACAGATGGGAACTGCTGTTGGTGTTCTATGCCGCCTTTCTGGTCGTCAGCTGCTGGGATACCTTGGAGGAGCTGAATCTCCTGCAAAAGCTGGTTCTTGTCGGTGTTTTTGGCATCTTAGGCTTGTGGGGCAGGAAAAAAGACTGGTTTGACACAGAGTCCTTCAGAATGATGATGGCGTGTTATGGTGTGATTCTGATATTTCTGCTGGTTTTGTTTCCGCTGGTGAAACGCAGATGGTGCCAGTATAGTTTTTTTGTGGTGATGGTTGTGATGATCTGCATGTCATGGCAGTGCAATTCAATTGACAGGGAGATCTCGTATGTGCAGGAGCGGGATGTGCAGGCGGAGCTGATACAGGACAGGAGCATTTACCGCGTCAGCAATGAGCGCACATTTACAGAGCCCAGAACCGGTCAGAATATCGCGCTGATACAAAATTATAATGGGCTGTCAGAATATTTCAGCATAGAGAATCCCAGTTTTACAGATGCGTTGTTGGAGTGGGATGTGAACCCGGATTCGTCTATGAACCATATGAATGTAGGTCTGGATCAGAGAACCGTACTAGAGACGCTCTCAGCCGTGAAGTATATGCTGAAACGGACGGCGTCGGAGGTGATCGTACCCTATGGATATCACAGGGTGAGAGAGACCAAGGACGGCGAGTGGACGCTGTATGAGAACCGCAATGCGCTGCCGCTTTTTTACACTTATGACACGGTGCTTGCGGATGGCGTATACGATGGCAGAAACGGGTTTGAGAAACAGCAGATCATCTTACATACAGCAGCAGTGCAGGACTATGATGGCTCCCTTCCAAGAGAGGATGCACCTTTACATGAGCTGCGGCAGCTGCATTATCAGATTGCAGAGATAGAGAAAGGGCAGCTTGTGGATGGCGAGCTGCGTCTGAAACCCGGGGCGGTGCTGACTTTAAAGGCGGCGCTTGGTACGCAGGGCGAAAATTATGTATCTTTTGATGAGGTGCCTTTGAGGGGCAGTTTTTCGGTGGAACTTCCGAGCGAAGGCAGACTCAAGGAAGTGAATATTTCTGAAAGTTTCTACAATGGAAATGCCGGTGTCAATATGGGAGCGGCATCTTTGGACGAGGAGCAGGAGATTGTGATTTCTTTTCACAAGAAAGAACGTTTTTTGGTGGATCATTTAAAATTATATGCCTATGACTTTGATGATTTTGCAGACTGTGTAAAGGAGCGTCGTCAAACGCCGATTACAGGTATCGCGATGAGAAACAATAAATTGATGTGCGACGTGTCCGCCGACAGGCCGCAGATGCTGTGTGTGGCAGTTCCGTACAGCAGGGGATGGAGCGCTTATGTGGACGGTGCACACGTCAAAATTTATCGAATGAACGATATGTTTATGGGCATTGAGCTCAAGAAAGGCGCACATCATATTGAGTTTTGTTATTTTACCTATGGCTTAAAGGCGGGAATAGGTATCACACTGACTGCGATACTTATAATTTTGTTTGTTTTCGTTAAAAATAAGTGTTGGCATCAGCGAAAAATTAGTTTACAATCAATATAAAAAGAACAGAGGGCAGACCGGTCATGAATAACAATCATAAATTTGACAAAATTATTATCGGTGCAGGGCTGTATGGGCTGTACGCCGCGCACTTTTGTGCAAAGCAGGGCCAGCGCGTGCTGGTGCTTGAGTGCGAGGCGGCACCGTTTCAGCGGGCGACGTATATCAATCAGGCGAGGGTGCATCAGGGATATCACTATCCGAGGTCGCTCTCGACGGCAATGAAGTCCGCGGGCTATTTTGCGCGCTTTAATAAAGATTATGGGTTCTGTGTCAACCGCGAATTTCAGAAGGTGTATGCGACATCGAGTGAGTACTCATGGTCGGATGGGGCACAGTTCAAGAAATTCTGCGAGGCGGCTCAGATTCCATGCGAGGAGCTTCATCCGGGAAAATTCTTTAAGGAGGGGATGTGTGACGGCGCGTTTCTCACGCGGGAGTACACGTATGATGCTTTTATTCTAAGAGATTATTTTATGGAGAAGCTACAGGAGATGGGGACGCTTGCCACGATTCATTTCAATGTGGAGTTAAACCGCATCGAGAAATTGCAGGATATGTATGTGCTGTATGTGACAGAGGCGGGCGAATCCGTTTCGTACAGTTCGGACTTTGTGCTGAATGCCACTTACGCATCGACAAACCAGATTTTAGATCTGCTGGGCTATGACAAGTTTGGCATCAAATACGAGCTCTGCGAGATTATTCTCTGTGATGTCAATGAGACCTTGAAAGAGTATGGCTTTACGGTGATGGATGGTCCCTTTTTCTCGATTATGCCGTTTGGCAAGACAGGACTGCACTCCCTCACATCGGTGACGTTTACACCGCACGCGACGAGCTATGACGAGGTGCCTGTGTTTCCATGTCAGGCGGACAGCGGTGGGACGTGCAGCGTCAGGCACCTTGGCAACTGCAATCTGTGCAAGGCAAAGCCGCGCTCGGCATTTCCTTATATGGCAAACCTTGCGCGCAAGTATCTGCGGGAGGAGTACGCATTTACGTACAAAGATTCGCTGTTCTCGATGAAACCGATTCTGATGAGCTCAGAGATTGATGATTCAAGGCCGACAGTGGTTCGGACGTACACGACAAATCCCACGTTTGTCGGGGTTTTGTCGGGAAAGATTAATACCGTATATGATTTGGATGAGATATTGGAAGGGGCATAGCACATGACAAACAAGGAAAAGAATTTTATGTCTGCGGTGGTCTATGTGCACAACGATGAGGCGTCGGTCGGCGCGTTTCTGCGCACAGTGATGGCAGTGCTACAGGAACATTTTGAGCACTCGGAGATTATCTGTGTGAATGACCACTCGCAGGACAGCAGCGTCGAGATCATACGCAGGATCAGCAGACAGGCGGACAGTACGACGGTCACGCTGCTGAACATGAGTTATTTTCACGGAGTGGAGACGGCGATGAACGCGGGCATAGATTTGGCAATCGGCGATTTTGTGCTGGAGTTTGATGCCTGTATCCCGGATTTTGCGGCGTCGGTGATCCTTGGCGTCTATCAGAAATCTCTTGAGGGATATGATATTGTGAGCGCTTCCCCGGACAGGAGACAGCGTCTGACATCGAGCATATTTTATCGTGTGTTTAACCGGTTTACAGACTTTTCGTACCAGCTTGGAACAGAGCGCTTCAGGGTGTTAAGCCGCAGGGTGATCAACCGGATCAGCAGCATGAATAAATCTGTCCCATACCGCAAGGCAGTGTATGCAAACTGCGGGCTGAAAACGGCGAACATCCGCTACGAGGCAGCAGACACCCAAAACACAAAAGAGGACCGGGCAGAGCGCAAGTACCGGACAGACCTTGCGGTCAACAGTATCATTCTGTTCACTGAGCTCGGCTATCGGTTTGCGGTGACGATGACAGTCCTCATGATGGCGGTCGCCGTGCTGGTTGCTTTGTATTCCGCAGTGGTGTATTTGTTCAGCACACCGGTAGCGGGGTGGACGACGACGATATTTTTTATGTCGTTTGCCTTTTTTGGGCTGTTTGGCATTCTGACCATTATCATCAAATATTTGCAGATTTTGGTCGATCTGGTATTCCGGCGCAAGAAGTACAGTTTTGAGAGTATAGAAAAAATGTAAATAATTCAAAGAAAGATGGAGGGGTACTATGGTAGCATTGGTTGGTTATTCAGGATTTGTCGGAAGCAATCTTTATTCGAGGGCGAGAAACCGCATCAAGGGCGTGTTTAACTCACAAAATATAGAGCGGGCATACGGACTTGAGCCGGAGGTGCTCATCTACGCGGGCGTGCGTGCGGAGAAGTATCTTGCAAACAGTGCGCCGGAGCAGGATTTGGAGCAGATTCTGGAGGCGGAGGCAAATATCAAGGCGATCAATCCGCAGCGACTTGTGCTGATCTCCACGATTGATGTCTATAAAAATCCTGTGGGGGTGGATGAGACGGACTCTGTGTTTTCCGACGGAAAGGGCGGGGCAGGCAACGGGATTCATCCCTATGGATTAAACCGGTATTATCTTGAGGCGTGGGCGAGAAAACATTATCCCAATGCGCTGATCGTCAGGCTTCCGGCGCTTTATGGATATAATATCAAGAAAAATTTTATCTATGACTATATGAATGTGATCCCGTCAATGTTGAAAAAGGAGAAATATCAGGAGCTCAAGGTGCTTGAGAAGGCACAGGACGGCATCCTGCTTGACGACTGCTATGAGGCGGCGGATCATGGTTTCTACAAGTGCAGGAAGCTGGATAAGGAAAAGAGGGAGCTATTAAAGAAAAAGTTTAAGAAGCTTGGCTTCACGGCGCTCAATTTTACAGACAGCCGCAGCACATTCCAGTTCTATTCGTTAGGACGGCTCTGGGAGGATATCCAGACAGCGCTCAATGAGAATATCACACTCTTAAATATCGCAACAGAACCAGTTTCCGCCGCAGAGCTGTACAAGGCACTGACGGGAGAGGTCTTTAAGAATGAGTTGAAAGGGGTTCCGGCAAAGTATGATTTCAGAACTACATACGCGTCGAAGTTTGGTGGGAAGGACGGCTATATCTATAATAAAGAAGCCGTGTTAAAGGATGTAAAGATGTTTGTGGAGCACATGATCAAAGAGGGAGAACAGCGATGAAGCTTTCGATATCCAACATCGCATGGACAGCCGCAGAGGATGCGCAGGTCTATGCGATGATGCGAAAATACGGATATACAGGACTCGAGATTGCACCGACACGCTTTTTCGAGACGGCGCCCTATGAAGATCTGGATGCGGCGCGCACGTGGCGGCAGGCATTTGACCGTGAGGAAGGTTTTGAGATTCCGTCTATGCAGTCGATTTGGTTTGGCAGGACAGAGAAACTTTTTGCGGACGAGGCACAGCGGCAGACACTATTGTCGTACACAAAAAAGGCGGTTGATTTTGCGGGCGCTGTCCGGTGCGGCCATCTCGTGTTTGGCAGTCCGAAAAACAGAGCGTTGCCAGACCCGGCAGACCGCGCGTTGCGGCGGCAGGGCGTGGACTTTTTCAGGCAGCTTGGCAGCTATGCGGCATCGCGGGGTACGGTGATCGGCATGGAGGCAAATCCTGCAATCTATCAGACAAACTATATCAATACGACAAAGGAAGCGCTACAGCTTATCCGCGAAGTGGCATCAGATGGCTTTTTGCTCAATCTCGATGTCGGAACAATGCTTGAAAACAAAGAGCGCATCGAAGTGCTTGAGGGCAGTGCCGCACTGATTCGCCATGTACATCTGAGCGAGCCCTTTTTAAAACCCATTCGGCTTGACCGTGAGAGAAGAGCGTTTCATGGAGAGCTGGCGGCTTTTCTGAGAGCGCAGGACTATCAGGGCTATGTGTCTGTGGAGATGGGGAAATCCGAGCAGGGTGTGGATAGAATGGCGCTGCTGGACGAGATCTTAGCGTATGGAAAGGAGATGTTTGCATGATCTATGGAGGAAGAATGGGTGTTCCTGCTTTTGCATATGAGGAATACGCACCAAAGACAAAGGAGTATGTGGTGTTAATTCCTGTGATTAACGAGGGAGAGCGCATCTTAAAAGAACTTTACCGCGCGTATAAGCACCAGATTGCAGACCATGCGGATATCGTGATCTGCGACGGCGGTTCGACGGACGGCAGCACCGCAGCGCGCAAGTTAAAAAAGCTTCGGGTCAATACGCTGCTTGTCAAAAAGGACAAGGGAAAACAGGGCGCCCAGCTGCGCATGGGCATTTACTGGGCGCTGAAACGAGGCTACAAGGGCATTATCACGATCGATGGGAATTACAAGGACAGTATCGAGGATGTTCCGCGCTTTATACAAAAGTTAGAAGAGGGATATGATTTTGTGCAGGGGTCTCGCTTTATCAAGGGAGGAAGGGCAGTCAACACCCCATTTAGCAGACTGCTTGCGGTGCGCCTGCTCCACGCGCCGGTGATCTCTGTGACCGCAGGGCAGAAGTTTACGGACACCACCAACGCTTATCGGGCGTACTCGGCAAGGTATCTAAAGGACGAGCGGGTGGCACCGCTTCGGGATGTCTTTATGACGTATGAGCTGCTTGCATATTTGTCTGTCAGGGCGACACAGCTTGGCTACAGGGCATGTGAGATTCCTGTGAAACGGGTGTATCCCAAAAAGGGAGCAGTGCCCACCAAGATCAGCTTTCTCAAGGGAAACACTGAGCTTATCAGGATTTTGTTCAAAAATTACCGCGGGGCATACAACCCGGATTTTTGACAAAGAATGTAGAATATGATATAATGCAGCGTATTGGCAGATGGTTTGAGGGAGTAAAATGGAGAACGTCAGAAGGAAAAACAAAATGATCGAGACATACAGCATCCTGCTCATTGATATCCTGAGCGCTGTCGTCTCCTATGCTTTGGCATTATTTATCCGGTTCAATCTCATTCATTACGAAAATTATCCAAAGCAGTTTCACCTGATGGTGGGGGCATACATTGTCGTTTTGTGCCTTCTATACAATATGTTTCTCGATGCCAACAGAAACTTTTTTACAAGAGGATATTATCAGGAATTTTACTATACGGTACGATACACCGTGATTATCGTCATGGGACTGGTGCTGGTGCTGTACCTCACGCAGCAGTCCTTTGCGTTTTCGCGCTCTGTGTATGGTTTTTTTGCAGTGTTAAATATTGGGATTGCTTATGTGCTGCACATGGTTTTTAAGAAAGCGATGTGGAAATACTACCGCAAGAGTACAAGCGCTGAGAAAATGCTGGTGATCGCACTCGATGACATGGCGGAGGAGCTTCTGGGAAATCTCATCGAGCGCAAAGAGTGGTATTATGATATCACGGCGGCAGTGATCTACGACGCCGACAAAGAGGGCAGTACGATTCGGAAGGTGCCGATTGTGGCGTCGAAGGAAAATCTTTACGAGACGGTCATTCAGATGACGGTGGACGAGGTGTTTATCTGTCTGCCGGGTGTCGCTGTCACAGAGATCCGGGATATGGTTTGCAAATTTGAGGAGATGGGGCTTACATGCCACTATAATGTAGATCTTTTTAACCGCTCGAATCCAAATACGTATGTACAGCAGATGGCGGGATACAGCGTGATCTCCTTTGCTTTGAAGACGATGGATTCAAGGCGGCTTCTGATCAAGCGGCTTGTGGATATCATCGGGGCGCTTGTCGGGCTTGCAATGACGGCGGTGATCACGCCCTTTGTGGCACTTGCAATCCGTCTGGATTCGCCGGGCCCGGTCTTTTTCTCACAGACGCGCATCGGCAAAAATGGGCGGCGCTTCAAAATCTGGAAATTCCGCTCGATGTACACGGACGCGGAGGCGCGCAAGAAGGAGCTTTCAGCGCAGAACGAAGTGAGGGGGCTGATGTTCAAGATGGAGGACGATCCGCGCATCACGAAGGTCGGCAGATTCCTCAGAAAGACGAGCATCGACGAGACACCGCAGTTTCTGAATATTTTGGTTGGTGATATGAGTCTGGTCGGCACGCGCCCGCCGACAGAGGACGAGTTTGAACAGTACAATGGATATTACAGGCGGCGCATGAGTATCACGCCGGGGCTTACCGGGATGTGGCAGGTCAGCGGCAGGAGTGACATACAGGACTTTGAGGAGATTGTGAAGCTGGATTTGGAGTATATAGATAACTGGTCTTTGGGACTGGATATCAAAATTTTGTTTATGACGGTTTTTACCGTTCTGGGTAGAAAGGGTTCGAGGTAATGTGTCAGAATTACAGTATTGTGAAATTTTAAAGACGAATATCAATGTGACGAATATGACGGATACGCTGGACTATCTCGACAGCCATCTCGATGCGCTGCGGGGGAGCTATATCTGTGTGGCAAATGTGCATACAACAGTGATGGCGTATGAGGATAAATCTTATCGAAAGATACAAAACAGTGCGGCGATGGCACTGCCTGACGGGGCGCCGCTGTCTGTCTACAGCAGGCGTGCAGGCTTTCAGGAAGCACAGCGGGTCACGGGTCCTGATCTGATGACAGAATTGTTTCAGAGAGCGCCGCAAAATGGATACCGCCATTTTTTCTATGGGTCTACGCCGCAGACTTTGGAGGCGATGCGGGTCGCGCTGCGGCGGGATTATCCGGGGGTGGTGATCGCCGGAATGTACGCGCCGCCGTTTCGGCCGCTCACGCAGGAGGAGGACAGGGAAGTGACAGCGCTGATCAATGATGCCAGACCCGATTTTGTCTGGGTAGGGCTTGGCGCGCCAAAGCAGGAGCAGTGGATGTATGCCCACCAAGGCAGGCTGGGGGCGGTGTCCGTCGGTGTGGGGGCAGGCTTTGACTATCTGGCGGGCACGATTCAGCGGGCGCCGCGCATCATGCAGACGCTCTGTCTGGAATGGCTCTACAGGCTGATGCAGGACCCAAGGCGGCTGTGGAAGCGGTATGTGACAACAAATATGAAATTTTTGAGATATATGATGAGAGAGCAAAGGAAGCGTTTATGAATAGAAAGATTTGGTTCCACGCCGATGACTTTGGCGTGACAGCAGCGCAGTCTGAACGGATTTTGAGCTGCTTTCGGGATGGGGTGTTGAACAGTGTCAGCGTACTGCCAAACTCGTCTGCACTCCGGGAATCCCTTGCGCTTCTGAATCAGGCAGATCCCGATGGAACACAGATACGGCGTGTTCTTCATTTGAATTTTGTGGAAGGCAGACCGCTTGCCGGGGCGGACAAAGTGCCAGATCTGGTAGATGATACCGGCTTTTTTGATAAATCGTTTATACAGTTTTTTCGATGGAATTATATGAAGAGAGGGGCTGGACGGCAAGAGATTGCAAGACAGCTCAAATTAGAGATTGCAGCGCAGCTTCGGGCTGTGACAGCAGTGCATAATTACAGGATCTCAGCGATCGACTCCCATCAGCATTACCATATGATTCCTCTTGTGTTTGACAGTCTGATGGAAGTATTATTGGAGAAGGAATTTGAACAACTTGGCATTCACCAGATCCGTGTGCCAGTGGATCCGGCAGCTCCGCTAATGCATCACAAAAAGATGCGCAGGGGAGTGCCGTTTATCAACTGGGTGAAATGGTGCATCCTAAAAATATATGCAGACCGCAATAAAAACATTCTGCAAAAAAAGGGAATCGAGGTGCCTGTATTTTTTGGCATTTTCTATACCTGTGAGATGAAAAAGGAAGTAGTAGAGGCACTGCTTCCGGCATACAGAGTTTATGCGGACAGGAAGGAACAGGCGTTGGAACTGATGTTTCATCCCGGAAATCTTGCTGCCCGTGCTGAGCTTTTGGATGAGAGGAGTGAAGAGCTTGCTGCGTTTTACATGTCCGGCAGCCGTTTTGACGAAGCCGAATGTCTGAAACGTATCGTACCGTGATTAGCCTTAAAATCTATGAATGGTATAAGAGGAGAAAAAGAATGAAAAAAAAATTAGTAGCAGCAATGTTAATGGCAATGACGGCCGTCATGCTTTCCGCATGCGGAGAGCGGACGGATATAGCGGGTGAGGCAGTCATTGTGCGGGACAATGAAAACCGGACCGGGTGTGTCGAGGGATGTACTTGTACAGGATGTATCTGCTGCGGTACAGTGCGGACAGACAGTGACCGTTCTGGTGAGGAGACAAGCCCGGTACCGGAGCAGGAGACAATGACACAGACAGCGTCTGCTGCGGTAGAGGAGACTACACAGACAGTGCCACAGAGCGATGAGCCAGAGCAGCCAGAGACACAGGAGAGCACCACAGAGGCTGAACCGGAGAAGATCTCAGAGCTTTCAGAGGGAGAGCTCAAGGCGCGCAGAGAGCAGCAGGAAAATTTTGAGGAGGCGAGAGCACTGCTGTATACGCTGAAAAATTCAAAGGACAAGACATCGAAGATCAATCAGATGGACCGGCAGATTCTTGCGAACAATGCCTATGATTTCAGCGATAAGAACATTGTGTTTATCGGGGACAGCATCACAGAGGGGATCACGAGTGCCGTGGACGGCAATGGAAACCGCATCAGTTATGTTACATATGCGGACTCGTATCTTCATTTCAAGAAGGCGCTCAATCATGGTATGGGCGGCCGGATGTTCTCTGTCTATGGGGATGAGGAGCTTTCCCTTGCGCTGAATTTTGGCAATGTCACGAACGTAGATTCTGATATTATCGTCGTCTTTGCAGGGGTGAATGACTATCTCAGCACACCGGCAAACAAGCGCTTTGGGGATGTGAATGACAAGCTGAGCACAGCGGGATACTGCGGGTCGGTGCGGTATTTTATGAAGCAGCTTCAGGAATATTATGGCGACAGGGAGATTTTCTTTGTGACAACCTACAACAACACAAAGAAGGTAACGTGCAACTACACCGATATCAATGGACAGCCGACGCTGAATGACTATATGGAGGTACAGCGCAAGCTTGCGAAGGAGTTTGGCTTTCATGTCATTGACTTATATAACACCGGACTGATGGACTGTTCGGACAAGGAGTCGTCAGACTTTTATCTGAGGGACGGGCTGCATCCAAAGGATAACGGAAATATCGTGCTGGGCGAACATATCGCGGCAGAATTGTCGCTCTATTTTGGCAAGAAGGAAGTGGATTAACCGTGCAGGACAGAATATAAACTGCCGATACGGGGAACGATACAATTGAAAAACGAAAGGTAGGAGAGCAGGTCACGTGGAGATAATAAGGTGGGGGATACTGCTGGCCTTGGTGCTGCCAGTGCCGTTTTTTCTTGGTTTTATACCTGTAAAACATATGAACCGCTTACAAAAGACACCCGCAATGACATATGTCTGCGGGTGGTTTGTGAGCTTTTTTCTATTTGAGCTGACGGCGGTTCCTTTTATCTTGTTAGAGCAGAGTTTTACGATGCTCGTGATGGTCTATACCTGTATTGTCCTCCTTGTCTTAGGGATTTCACTCTGGCAGGGGCGGTCGCTCTGGCGCTGTTATCTCGAGGAGATACAGCAGATCAGGGAAATGCCGCTGCATGTCAAGCTGGGGTGGAGTGTCTTTTATGTTCTGGTTTTTTTCCAGATGGCGTATGCAGTTCTTTACGGGCATTATGACGGAGATGATGCGTATTATATAGCGACGGCAGTGCTGACAGATACTTTTGACACGATGTATTTAAGAGACGCCTACACCGGATATATCTATCCGCTCGATGTCAGACACGCTTTCTCACCAACGCCGATCTATCAGGCATGGCTGTCAAGGCTGAGCGGAATTGCGCCGGCTGTTGTGGCGCACACGGTACTCGGAGTGGTATGGCTGGGGTTTCTGTACTGTGTCTATGGACAGATTGCCAGCAGAATTTTGTGGAACCGGAAGAATTACAAGCCGGTCTTTATGATCTTGATTGCAGTCTGGTTTATGTACGGCAATGTCTCGCTGTACACGACAGAGACGTTTGCCATGACAAGAATCTGGCAGGGAAAAGGACTGATGGCAGGCATGGTTCTGCCGGCGATGTTTCTGTGCCTGTTATATCTGGCGCAGGAGAGTGTCAGTCAGGGAATGTGGCTGCTGTTTATCTGTGTGTGCATGTCGGCGGTGTTTGCGACGAGCGTAGCTTTTATGGTGATTCCTACGATGACGGGCATTGCAGCCGTGATGATAGGGATCAAGAAAAAAAGTGTCAAGTACGGTGTGGATTTGTTTCTGTGCTGCTTGCCCTGCCTGCTGCTTGCACTGTGCTATTTTATCATGAAGTAGGAGAATCACAATGTTGGACGAATTGGTAGCGGTCACAAAGGCGGTCGCGGAGGATGTGCTTTTATATAATGGAGACAGTTTTTTGATACCGCTGTTTTTGATTGCACTGCTGTTTTTGTGGGTGACAGAAAAGGACAGGAAGGTGCGCGTCGTGCTGCTGTATCTGGTAGCGGCGCTGGGGGTAGTCTTCTTATGCCCGGTCTATGCATGGATTGGGATGAAGATCGACAAGGAGATCTATTACCGTGTCCTGTGGACAATGCCAATCGGCGTGCTGGTGTGTTACAGCGTGGTGAGGCTCATGACACGGTTTAGGCTGTTTGTCTCGAAGGCGCTCATTTTTGTGATGGCAGTTTTGATCTTTATGATAAACGGGGACTTGGTCTATACCAAGACAATTCATTTCAGGGCGGCCAATGCGTATCATATCTGGCAGGAGGTAATTGATGTGGCAGACGCGATAAAGCTGGATAATTATAAGCCGGTCGCAGTACTGCCGGCGATACTGCTGCCGTATCTGAGACAGTATACGGCGGATATTTATACACCGTATGGCAGGAATATGATGGAGTCCGCATGGAATTTTCAGAATGCGCTGTATGACGCGATGGAGGGAGACGAAAATGCATATGATGTGCCGGAGGTTGCGCGCTGCGCGCGCAATGAACACTGTGCATTTGTGGTGCTGTCCAGCGGCAAACAGATGAAGGGAAGTATGGAGGAGCAGGGGTATTTCCTGTTCCGGTTTGTGCAGGGATATTTTATCTATATGGATTACAATTACTATTGGGTGTATAAGGAACAGGGGCTTCTTGACGAGGATGTGATTGAGGCAGGAGGCTGAGGAGGATCAGGATGAAATTCAAGAATGTACTGTTGTTACAGGGGGTGATTCTCCTCTACACGGTTTCGAGCGTCATGTCAAAGGAGGCGTCAGCAAGCGGCGGTGATGTGCTGCGGTTTCTGTTTTTTTTCGGGATGGAATTTGTGATTCTGGGCGTGTATGCAATCCTGTGGCAGCAGATGATCAAGCGGTTTGAGCTTTCTGTGGCATACGCAAACCGTTCTATGGCGGTCGTGTGGTCGATGGTGTGGGCGGTCGTCTTTTTTCATGACACGATCACGGTACAGAATGTTTTGGGGGTCGTGCTCGTGGCGGCAGGGACATGGATTATCAATACGGGAACGGAGGGGGACAGGAGTGATTGACAGATTTGCGGCAGCGATGTTTTGTTCTGTGCTGATTGCCTCTATATCACAGGTACTGCTTAAAATGAGCACGACGAAGACTCAACGTTCTGTGCTGGGGGAATACCTGAACAAATATGTACTTTGCGGGTATGGACTACTTGTCCTGTCTATGTTTCTGACAATCTATGCCTACAGCGGGATGCCGTATAAAAACGGACCTGTCATAGAATCGCTTGGAAATGTGCTGGTGCTGGTGTTTGGATACATTGTCTTTGGCGAGAGGATCAGCATACGCAAACTGGCTGGAATTGGATGTATTATTTTGGGAATTTTTATATTTCATTTATAAAAGGGTGTTTGATGTGCTGCTATGCCTAAATAGCAACGATGCCAAAAATTGTATGGAATTTCAAATAAAAATAAGTTGAGCGATCAGAAGTGCTTTGCTATAATTGTTACGTAAATAGGAACGCTATAGAAAACAGAAATATTGTGGGTAAAGGAGGAGGCCAGACGGCGGAGAACAGGATGAAAGATAAAAAGACATTTGGGGTGCATGGCAGGAATAAAAACAGAAGAAAAACAGGGAAATACACTGATGAATATATAGAAGATTTATATGAGGAGTACGAGGAATCACTGTATGAGGAAGAAAATCCGGCGCAGGAGACAGATGCGGTTGCGGAAGATGATTTTGATGAGGAGGATGAGTATATTGTCGCTTATTCCAGTGAAAATGCCATAGTTGGCGCTTACACCTCGGATGAAATGCAGGAATACGCCAAGGAGTACGAGGAAGCGCAGGAACATGCATCGTATGAGGAATACGAAGAAGAACAGGAGTACGAAGAGACGGAATCGTATGAGGAATACGAAGAGGAGCCGGAGTACGAAGAGACGGAATTGTATGAAGAATACGAAGAGGAGCCGGAGTACGAAGAGACGGAATCGTATGAGGAATATGAAGAAGAACAAGAGTACGAAGATCCTGAATTATATGAAGAATACGAAGAGCCTGAATTGTATGAAGAATATGAAGAGGAGCAAGAGTACGAAGAGCCTGAATTGTATGAAGAATATGGAGAAGACCAGGAGGAGGATGAGGCTCAAGCATACGAACCGGAAGAGATCCTGTACAGTACAAAAGAAATTAATATTGACACCTATGTGCCGGAAGACTATGCAGAGGATACGGAAAGTTATTATGAACAGTCAGAAGATGGGTACTATGATGAGGAGGATGAGACGCAATATTATGAATCCGACGCATATTATGATGATGAGTACAGTGAGGATTATAACGAGGATTCCTTTGATATAGGATATGGCGCATATGAGGAGGATTATGCGAATGATCTTGCAGCATTTGGTGCCAATGCGGCCAAAGAGCCAATCAGTTTTATGGTTGCGCTGAAGGAGAGGCTGCATCATCTGACTGCTTTTGATGCCATCCTTGCAGCTACGGGCGTTGTTCTTGTGGTGGCGGCGATTGTGATTTTGAGCATGTTTATGCAGTCGAGTGCACTCAATAAGCAGATTACAGCGCTTGCACCACTTGGCAGTGAGCTTAAAAATATGGGCATTGTGGGCGAGGATGGATTGATTGCCATGTCAAACGCGGCATTGTCAGGAGCTTTTGTGCAGGATCTGAGCACGGAGGAGACTACGACAACAGAGGAGGAATCCTCTGAGCCAGTGGCATCAGGGAAAGTCAGTGTCAATTTCGTGTCAGTGGAGAAAGACTTAAAGATCCGTTTTACGGATGAAATTACAGGTGAGTTGGTCACCGGAACGGTATTTGAAGTGACACTGACGAACGCCAAAGGAAAGAAGCTTGTGCTCACAGACGATGACATGGATGGTATCATCTATGCGCAGAATGTGAATGCGGGAGTGTTTGAGGCTGTCATAACATCCACAGAGAAATATACGTTTCCCACAATTGCGCAGCAGGTTACGGTAAAGGATAAGGTTGAGTATGTGGTGGTCAATATACAAGATGAGGTCAAGACAGAAAAACAGATTAATGTAACTGCGGAGGATACAGAGAAAAATGATGCTGCTGTGGAAGCAGAAGTGCTCAAGGATACCGTGGAGTGGGTAGAATCCACGAAAACACCGGTGAGCGGTACAGAGAGTTATCTGCTGGTGGACCAGAATACGATCGCAGATCCCTCTCAGACATCAAAGGCGGCGGCGAGGATGCTGTTTGACACGTTGAATGTGACGCTCGATCAGTCAGAGATCACACTCAAGGTCGGTGCGGGCACAGAGCTCAAAGGCACAGAATTTTCGGATACCAAAGAAGGGGATGTCGAGTATCAGTATACGACAGAGTGGAAGAGCTCTGACGAGACAGTTGCGACTGTAAAAGGTGGAAAAGTGACTGCCAATGCCGCAGGAACGGCGGTGATTACCTATACTGTCACCAAAAAGACCATCACAACCACAACAGAGTCTAAGGATCCGATCGAGGAGATACTCGATATTTCTGTGGAAGATTATGAGCAGTTATCGGAGGAGGAAAAAGGAAAATGCACGCCGATCAAGGATGATGCGGACCAGATTGTAGGCTATACGTACAAGAAAGTGACCAAGGCAGAATCTGAGGAAAAGAAAAACGAGACGACGGAGAGTGCAAGCGCGGAGTGTACGATTATAGTTGAGGCTGCAAGTGCAGAAATCATTGCAGGTACCCTTGAGCTGAAAAAGAGTGCAGACACATGTACAGTCGGCGAGACACTGACTGTCAAACCAAGTAAAATAGTATATACGAGACAGGATGACAGCACAGAGACGATCACGGAGAATTTCCCGTCTATCACATGGGAAAGTGAGGACAAATCAATAGCGACAGTTGGCACAGATGGTGTCGTGACAGGTGTGAAAGCCGGAAAAGTGCATATTACAGGTAAGGTTGCAGGTATCAAAGATGAATACGGCAGGGAGCTGGATATCCAAAGTAGTGTAGAAGTTGAAATTTTGGAAGGAGAGTCAGAGGACGAACTGTCCGTTTCACTTGACCGCACCAGCGAGGTCTATCTTGCTGTGGGTGGTTCCACAACTCTTGTGGCGACGGTGACAAATTACGAGTCCGACGCCGGTGTCACATGGGAGACGTCTGACAAGAAGGTAGCGACCGTGGATGAGAAGGGCGTTGTCACAGGCGTCGCGCCGGGAAGCGCCACCATCACAGCGGTGACCAAGGAGAAGGACGCACAGGACAAGCCAAAGAAAGCGACTTGTGTCGTGACGATCAATTCCAATGCATCTTCCGATACGACCACCAAACTCAAGGACAAGAATGGAAACCAGATCTATATCAAGAATGATGACGGCAGTTATAAAGAAGCAGTTTATTCAGACTATTACAATAACACAGAGTTTTATATCGCAGCACAGCCGCAGTACATTTACACAGGGTGGCAGACCATTGACGGCAAGACGTATTTCTATGACAAAAACGGCAATGTCGTGACTGGAACGCAGATCATACAGGGCGTTACATACAATTTTGGCACGGACGGGGCGATTGCGACCTCCGTCAACGGCTCGACCTTTGGCATCGACGTGTCGAGGCACAATGGAACGATTGACTGGAAGGCAGTCAAGGCATCCGGCGTAGACTATGTGATTATCCGCTGCGGCTACAGGGGTTCCCTCACCGGCGTATTGATCGAAGACCAGTCGTTTCGGACGAATATAAAAGGAGCGACAGCGGCGGGCTTAAAGGTTGGCGTGTACGTATTCTCTCAGGCAGTCAATGAGGTTGAGGCAGTCAAGGAGGCGTCGCTTGCGGTGAGCCTTGTGAAAGGCTATAATCTCACCTATCCGATCTTCATTGACACAGAGTCCAGCGGCGGCAGGGCGGACAAGATTGACAAGGCGACACGGACCGCAGTGGTCAACGCATTCTGCCAGACCGTTGCGAGTGCGGGATATAAACCGGGAATCTATGCATCAAAAACATGGTTTGAGGACAAACTGAATATGGGTGCGATCGGCAATTACAAGATCTGGCTTGCACAGTACTCCACTGCGCCCACTTACAAGGGCAGATATGATATGTGGCAGTACTCGAGCAAGGGAAAAATCAGCGGAATCAGTACGAAGGTGGATTTAAATTACAGTTACTTAGGGTATTAGTGTTGCATATTTTCCAAATATAGGATAAAATAGTGCAATAATATATTTTACGGAGGTAAGGATTGGATGAGAACGTATTTGGTGACCGGCGGTGCTGGGTTTATTGGGTCGAATTATATTCACTATATGTTTCGCAAATATGACAATGAGATCAGGATTATCAACGTGGATGCGCTGACGTATGCCGGAAATCTCGAGAATCTGAAAGAAGTCGAGGACAGAAAGAACTATACTTTCATCAAGGCAGACATCACAGACAAGGATGCCATCGCAAAGATTTTTGCAGAGAATGACATCGACCGGGTGGTGCACTTTGCCGCGGAGAGCCATGTGGACAGAAGCATCAAGAACCCGGAGGTCTTTGTGCAGACCAATGTCCTTGGCACCGCAGTGATGCTCAACTGTGCCAAGGCAGCGTGGGAGCTTCCAGACGGCAGCTACAAAGAGGGCAAAAAGTTTCTGCATGTCTCAACCGATGAGGTGTATGGTTCTCTTGAGGAGGACGGCGGATATTTCTATGAGACGACGCCCTATGCGCCGCACAGCCCTTATTCGGCGAGCAAGGCATCCTCGGACATGCTGGTGAAATCCTATATGGATACCTATCATTTTCCGGCAAATATCACAAACTGTTCCAACAATTACGGGCCGTACCAGTTCCCGGAGAAGCTGATTCCGCTGATTATCAACAATGCGCTTCACGGCAAGAAGCTTCCGGTATATGGGGATGGCAAGAACGTGCGCGACTGGCTCTATGTCGAGGACCACGCCAAGGCGATCGACATGGTACAGGAGCAGGGCAGGCTGTTTGAGACGTATAATATAGGCGGACACAATGAGAAACAGAATATCGAGATCATCCATATCATCCTTGAGACCCTTCAGGAGCAGCTCGCTGATGATGACCCGCGAAAGCAGCTCGTCTCGAAGGATTTGATCACCTATGTGGAGGACAGAAAGGGACATGACAGACGCTACGCCATCGCGCCGGACAAGATCAAGGCGGAGATTGGCTGGGAGCCGGAGACGATGTTTAAGGACGGCATCCGCCAGACCATCAAGTGGTATTTTGAGCATGAGGACTGGATGGCGAATGTCACAAGCGGTGATTATCAGAAATATTATGCAGAGATGTACAAGTAGGCAAAAGACAGGGAACGATGTACCGAAATGGTATGGCGTTCCCACTTTGGCGTAAAGTTATGGAAGGAAAAAGGTACCAAAATATGAAAGGAATTATATTAGCGGGCGGGGCGGGCACACGGCTCTATCCCCTCACGAAAGCAATCTCAAAGCAGATTATGCCGGTTTATGACAAGCCGATGATCTATTATCCATTATCGACTCTGATGCTTGCGGGAATCAGGGAGATTCTCATCATCTCAACGCCGCGCGATCTGCCGGTTTTTCAAGAATTGTTTGGAACAGGCGGGCAGCTTGGGCTTCGCATGGAATATGCGGTTCAGGAACAGCCAAGAGGGCTTGCGGACGCGTTTATCATTGGCGCAGAGTTTATCGGGACGGATTCTGTGGCATTGGTGCTCGGTGACAATATTTTTTACGGGCAGAGCTTTTCGAAGCTGTTGCAGCGCGTGGCTGCCAAGGAGAGCGGCGCCACAATCTTTGGCTATTATGTGCGCGACCCGAGGGAGTACGGCGTAGTTGAGTTTGACGAGACGGGCAGGGCGATCTCGATCGAGGAGAAGCCGGAGCATCCTAAGAGCAACTATGCGGTGCCGGGCTTATATTTCTATGACAATGAGGTGGTTGAGATTGCCAGAAACGTGAAACCGTCTGCGCGGGGAGAGATCGAGATCACAAGCATCAACAACGAGTATTTAAGGCGCGGGACACTGACTGTCGAGACGATGGGGCGCGGATTTGCATGGCTTGACACCGGAAATCACGACTCACTGCTCGACGCTGCGGATTTTGTCTGTGCCTTCCAGAAGAGACAGGGATTATATATCTCCTGCATTGAGGAGATCGCATACAAGCGGGGCTTTATCACCAAAGATCAGCTCCTCTCGCTCGCGGAACCGCTGATGAAAACGGATTATGGAAAATATCTTGTAGAGGTAGCCAATGGACTCTAAGGGAAAGAAAATTGGGATACTGTTTGTGCTGTGTACGCTGCTTGCCGTGGTGGCGGTGGTGTTGTTTGCAGGCTATAACCGCCTGATGGGAAAAGAGACGGGCAAAGCAGCCACAGACAGTACAGACAGTATGTCCAAACAGATTATCGAAGCGGATGGAAAGGTGCATGGCGCCGATTTATCTGCATTTATGAAGGACAGCGCGTTCTTTGATACACAGACATCGGACGGCGCAGGCCAGAATACATATGATGAGGTGGATGAGAATGGAGAACCAGTGCGCAGTCTCACCGTGCTTGCAAGTTCTGTGGAGCGCGATATCCGTGTAAAGATTGTCGATGACAAAGGGGACGCTGTTTTGGGGCAGGAGTTTGCCGTGGAAGTTGCAGATACCGGCGTGTACGTCGATGAGGACAAGGACGGCGTGATTCTGATCTCGGACATCAAACCCGGCGAGTACAAACTGTCCTTGGGGGAACAGCCCGGCTTTAAGGTGCCGGCGGCGCCTGTCAATGTCCGGGTGAAATCCATTGTGTCCTATACTGTCATAGACGATATTGACTTTTTCGTACACGCGGAGTCCGAGGTGGATTTCTTAAAGGAGGACACGAAGGACAAGAAGATCGACAGCGAAGATGAGGATGACACACAGTACAAAGCACTCCTTGATATGGAGGAAGAGCGCGAAAGCGCAGTACAGCTAGGCATTGACGTATCCAAGTGGAACGGTGAGATCGACTGGGAAGTTGTGAAGGCGGAAGGCGTGGATTTTGCCATTATACGATGCGGTTACCGGGGGTCTTCTTCTGGCTGGCTGATCGAGGACCCGTATTTTTATAAAAATCTGACGGGGGCCAAGAAAGCAGGCATCAAGGTCGGCGTGTACTTCTTTACACAGGCAACGGACTTGGTTGAGGCGGTCGAGGAGGCTAGTATGGTGGTGTCTTTGATCGGTGACACCGCGATTGATTATCCCGTCTTTATTGATACAGAGGGCGCTGGCGGAAACGGCAGGGCGGATGGTTTGGACCCGGGCACAAGAACCGCGGTGGTCAATGCATTCTGCCAGACCATACAGAATGCAGGGCTGGATGCAGGCGTGTACGCAAGCCGCAACTGGTATCTGAATAATCTGGTGCTCGAGGAGATGGATGCGCCCAATATCTGGCTTGCAGAGTACAGGCAGACCCCGGAGTACGAGGGGCGCTACGATATGTGGCAGTACACCTCAAGCGGCGCAGTCGGCGGCATCGAGGGCAGAGTGGATCTCAATGTCAGCTATCTGGGGATTGATTAAATTTGGTTTATTTGTATTTAATTTATAGAAAGGAATCGTGAAAAATGGGAAAGATTACAGTAGAGGAATGTGTCGTTGACGGCATGGTTATAGAAGGGCTGAAAGTGATCACGCCGCAGGTTTTTGGCGACAACAGAGGATATTTTATGGAGACCTATAATTATAATGATTTTAAGGAAGCCGGCATTGACCAAGTGTTTGTGCAGGACAATCAGTCTGCCTCCAAGAAAGGCGTGCTGCGGGGACTTCATTTTCAGAAAGAGTTTCCGCAGGATAAGCTGGTGCGCGCGGTGCGCGGCGAGGTGTTTGATGTGGCAGTCGATCTCAGAGAGGGCTCGAAGACCTTTGGCAAATGGTTTGGCGTGCTCTTGTCTGAGGAGAACAAGAAGCAGTTTTTTGTACCGAAGAATTTCGCGCATGGTTTTCTGGTGCTGTCGGACTATGCAGAGTTCTGCTATAAATGTACGGATTTCTATCATCCAAATGACGAGGGCGGCCTCTTGTGGAGTGACCCTGATATTGGCATCCAGTGGCCAATCCCGGAGGGAATGGAGCTGATCTTCTCTGAGAAGGACCCGAAATGGGGCGGTATAAAGGATTTCAAGCGATGAGAAAAGGGGTATCCAAGACGACAGTCAAGCTTATTGTGACACTTGCGGCAGCAGTGCTTGCAGCCATCATTCTCATTCATCACAACCCGCTTGCAGACCCGCAGGAGGAGACGGTCAAAAAGGGTATCGCCTGCCTGATCATCGTCGGTGCAATGGCAATTTTTTACCGGTTTTATGACAGGCTGGTCTCCCTGCCCGTCGAGCTGTGGCAGTCGCGGCAGCTCATTTGGAAGCTTTCAAAAAACGATTTCAAAAACCGCTATGCGGGGTCGTATCTCGGCCGTCTGTGGGCGTTTACACAGCCAGTGGTCACGGTATTGTTATACTGGTTTGTGTTTGGCCATGTGATGGGGCAGGACAAGAAGGAGATTCTGACTGTCGGCGTGGAGGCGCCTTATGTACTGTGGCTTACGGCGGGGCTGGTGCCGTGGTTTTATTTCAGTGAGGCGATCAACAACGGGACGACATCGCTGTTGGAGTACAGCTATCTGGTGAAGAAGGTGGTGTTTAAGATCAGCATCATTCCGATTGTCAAGCTGATTGCGGCATCGTTTGTCCATTTATTCTTTGTCACATTTATGCTGATCGTCTATTTTGTGTATGGCTATGCACCGTCCATATATCTGTTGCAGCTATTATATTACACTTTTTGCATGTTTATGTTTGTGCTTGCGCTCAGCTATTCGACTTGTGCGATCGTGATTTTTTTCCGGGATTTGACGCAGATTATCAATATTATGCTGCAAGTGGGCATGTGGGCAACCCCGATACTGTGGAATATCTCCATGTTGGATAAGAGTCCCGTTTTACAGAAGATCTTGAAGATTAATCCCGTATTCTATATCGTGAATGGTTATCGTGATACGATGTTTGCAAAAAAGTGGTTCTGGCAGGATTTTTACTCGACAGCTTATTTCTGGATTGTGACGGTGGTATTGTTCGGACTGGGTGCCCTGATCTTTCGGCGGCTGAAGGTGCACTTTGCAGATGTTTTATAATATGATGGGAGAAACGATGGTAGACGAAAAAAATGAAAACAGGGAAATTGCAATCGCAGTAAAGAATGTCTGTAAAGTATACAAGCTCTATGACAAGCCCATGGACAGGCTCAAGGAGGCGCTCAAGCTGACCAGAAAGCAGAAGTACCATGAGTCGCACGCGCTGTCCGATGTGAGTTTTGACATCAGGCAGGGAGAGTGCGTTGGGATTATCGGGACAAACGGTTCCGGGAAATCCACCATTCTAAAGATTATCACGGGGGTGCTCAATCCCTCAAGCGGAAGTGTTGCTGTCAATGGACGCATCTCTGCGCTTTTGGAGCTGGGGGCAGGCTTTAATCAGGAATATTCGGGGATGGAGAATATCTATCTCAACGGGACGATGAATGGTTTCTCAAAGGAGGAGATAGATGCGCGGCTTCAGGATATTCTTGATTTTGCAGATATTGGGGACTATGTATATCAGCCGGTGAAGACGTACTCGAGCGGTATGTTTGTGCGTCTTGCCTTCTCGGTGGCAATCAATATCGACCCGGAGATTCTGATCGTGGATGAGGCGCTCTCTGTCGGGGATGTCTTTTTTCAGGCAAAGTGCTATCACAAGTTTGATGAATTCAAAAAAATGGGAAAGACCATCATGATTGTGAGCCATGATTTAAGCAGTATCGCAAAGTACTGTGACCGGGTCATTCTGCTCAATCAGGGCGTGAAGCTTGGCGAGGGGTCGCCCAAGGACATGATTGATGATTATAAGCGCGTGCTGGTAGGGCAGTATGAACTGCCGGAATCAAAGTCAGAGCAGAGTCTTTTGCATGATGCCGATGTGCAGGAGGCAGTGCAGACCCGCGCGGCGGTCCAGAAGCGCGCAAGGACGCAGGAGGAACAGGCATCAAAAACATTGGAATACGGCACACAGGAAGCCGAGATTGAGGAAATTTACCTCACGGATGACCGCGGCACACAGACCAATGCCATTATCAAAGGGCTTTGCTTCAATATTCATATGAGGGTGCGCTTCCATCAGGATTTGCCCGCGCCAATCTTTGCTTTTTCGATCAAGACGGCAAAGGGCACAGAGATCACTGGCACCAATACGATGTTTGAGAAAGCGTTTTTAGAGCCGGTGCAGGCAGGAGCTGTCAAGGATATCACCTTTACACAGAAAATGTCCTTGCAGGGCGGTGAATATCTGGTTTCCTTTGGCGTGACAGGCTATGAGGGAAATGATTTCAAGGTGTATCACAGGCTTTATGATGCGATTGATGTGACGGTGGTGTCGGACAAGAATACGGTGGGGTATTATGATATGGATTCCACGGTGGTAGTCAGCGATGCAGGAGTATCACACTCGGATAAGATCATACCTTACGCAAAGGTTCAGGGGGAGTAGCAAAGCAAATGGTGGAGGATATGCAGGCACGAATGGAAAAAATCGGGAGCGTAGTACTGGATTACGCTTATTATGAGGGGCAGGATTTTTATACAGATGGCGAGATTGAGGAGGAGATGCTTGACATTGCGATGCATCATTCAAGAGAGCAGTTTCCAGAGATCATCGAGGAGCGGAAAAGCTGGCCTGTTTTCTATCATTTCTCACCGCTCCGCTCGAATATCATTGACTGGATTCCCTTCAAAAAGACAGACAAGGTTCTTGAGATCGGTGCAGGGTGTGGAGCTGTCACAGGGACACTTGCAAGGAGGGCAGGCAGTGTCACCTGTGTGGATTTGTCCAGAAAGCGCAGTTTAGTCAATGCCTACCGCAACCGTGACATGGACAATATCACGATTATGGTTGGAAATTTTAAAGATATTGAGCCGCATCTTGACACCGACTACGACTATGTGCTGCTCATCGGGGTCTTTGAGTATGGGCAGGCATATATTGGCGGGGCGTCACCGTATGAGGATTTTATGAAGATCTGCAACCGCCACCGCAAGGAGGAGGGTGCGCTGGTCATTGCAATCGAAAATAAGTTTGGACTCAAATACTGGGCTGGCTGCCGCGAGGACCATCTTGGCACCTATTTTTCAGGGCTTGAGGGATATCATGAGGGCGGCTCAGCGAGAACATTCACAAGACACGGGCTCGAAAAACTGCTTGCGTCGGCTGGCATTGCATCGTATGCATTTTATTATCCGTATCCAGACTACAAGTTTCCGACCACCATCTATTCCGATGCGTATCTTCCGAAAAAAGGGGAGCTTTGCAACAACCTGAGAAATTTTGACAGGGAGCGGGTTCTTTTATTTGATGAAAAACAGGTGTTTGATGAGATTATAGGGGAGGGAGAGTTTCCACTCTTCTCCAATTCTTATCTGGTGGTGGCTGGCGCTGTGCCGGAGGTGCTCTATGCGAAGTTTTCCAATGACCGGGTGCCAAGGTGGGCGATCCGCACGTTGATTGCCGGCAGGACCTTGGAGTCGCTCCATGTGGAGAAACAGCCGGACACAGAGGCGGCATGCAGGCATTTGATGAATACAATGCACGCCTATGAACAGCTTTCAAAACGCTATGAGGGGACCAAAATTGACATCAACAAATGCAGGATGATCGGCGAGGATGTCAAGAATGGCCTTGCCTTTGAGTTCTGTAAGGGCAGCACCTTGGAGCAGCTCTTGGATGAATGTCTGGGACGGGCGGATGTCGCGGGCTTTAAGGCGCTGGTCGAGGAATATCTCTACTGGCTTCACTACAATGAGGAGACCTATGCCGTCAGCAATTTTGACTTTATCTTTCCCAATATTCTTGTGGATGGCGGACAGTGGCATGTCATTGATTATGAGTGGACATTTGACAAGCATATTGATGCGGCGGACATTGCCTTTCGCGCCTTTTATAATTACACTTTGGGCGGTGAGACGAGAAAAGCCTGCAAAGATCTGCTCATGAAGGATTTGCTGGGGTTGTCGGAGAGTGCAGTCAAAGCGGCTGTCGCAGACGAGCGCGAATTTCAGATGCGCATCACGGGAAGCCATGCATCCGCGGAGCGTATGCGAGAATTGATCGGCAACAGGGCGTATGCGCTGGACGGGATGCTCAAATACTGCAATCATGCCGATATCCATTACGCCGCACAGATTTTTGTGGATTATGGAGAAGGATTTTGCGAGGAGGATTCGGTCAGAGTGCTCGACTGTTACCGCAGGGAGCGGTATCTTGCCATAGAATATGATATTCCGGCAGGCGCTGTGGGCGTGCGCATTGATCCCTGTTCGTTTTCGTGCGCCGTTTTGCTGCGTGAGATCGGGGTAGATGGCAGGGTCTATGCGGCAAATGAGATCGAGGTAAACGGGGTATGGCAGGAGTGCGGCTGGTTTGTGTTTGACAATGGAGACCCGAATTTTGTCATTCAGGTGACCGGGGGCGGACATCTCAGTGTGGATATGGAGGTGCTCGAACTGCCGCAGCCGCTTGCCAGCCAGCTGACCAAACAGGAGCCCAAGGAGGACTTGGTCACGAGGACAAAGTCATTTTTGAAGACGAGACTGAAATAATACGGAGAGCAGGGATAAGATGTTAGGGAAGATCAAGGATGCCATACAGGGCAGACTGTACAGGAACTGTATCGAGGAGTATGAGCGGGAGCTGCGCTGCCAGACAGAGCCGTATCTGGTGTGGGTGAGGGAGACGGAGCAGGGCAGTGCGGTATCTGCCAGAACTGCCGCTGGCAATGCTGTTGGCACTGTCTGTATAGAACAGTGCGGGCGGGCGTTTTCCCTTGCAGCGTTCAAGCAGGATTACATCTTGTTTGTGTCGGAGGCGGGCAGGCTCTCGGACTGGGCAGCCAGTGAGATCGCACAGTATTTTGAGACGCATCAGGATGTGGACCTTGTCTATGCAGATGAGGATACATGGATGCTGCCAGAGGAGCAGACGCTGTCCGAGGACGAGAGCGCACACAGGGTTTTTCCGTGGACAAAGCCTGTATGGTCGCCGGATACACTGCTCTCTTTTCTGTATTTTGGCAATGTCTTTGCAGTGCGCCGCGCGGCATTTACCGGGCTTGAATGGCTTGGGGATGACGACTACCGCTATAATATCTATGATTTTGTGCTGAAGGCATCTGAGGGGGAGCACTGTCCCGCGCATCTTGAGAAAATTTTATTTCATGCATACAGAACAGGAAAAAACCGTGCAGAAATTGAAGAGACGCTCATGCATGAGACGGACTTGATCGGTGTGGGGGCTGCGTATGACTGGATTCGGGAACGTGCGTTTGCAAGGCGGGGCATCTGTGCTGGGATGGCGGAGGATGCGGCAACGGGTATCACCTATCCAATTTACCGTGTGCCGGATACGCCGCTGGTCAGCATTGTCATTCCCTCGAAAGATAACCCGGAAGTGTTGAAGCAGTGTATCCGCTCGATTTATAGACATACCGCGTATCCTGATTATGAGATCATTGTCGTGGACAATGGCAGTGCGGAGACGGTGCGCAGTGCGCTTTTGGCGTTTGGGCAGGAATGTCCGTTTGATTATCTGTATCAGCCGATGGACTTTAATTTTTCCAGAATGTGCAATCTCGGGGCAAAACGCGCAAAAGGAGCGTATTTGCTGCTGCTCAACGACGATATGGAGGTTTTGGAGTCCTCGTGGCTGACAAGAATGGTGGGGCAGGCGTCACTGCCGCATGTCGGTGCGGTGGGCGCGAAACTTTTATATCCGGGTACGACGCTGATACAGCACGTGGGAATCACCAACACCATCTCTGGACCCGGCCATAAGCTCAAGCTGCTGGACGATCAGGAGTCTTATTATTATGGAAGAAACCGCTTTGTGTATGATCTGGTCGGTGTCACTGCGGCGTGCCTTCTGATGCGGCGGGCGTGTTTTCTTGAGATGGAGGGACTGTATGAAGGGCTTGCAGTGGCGTACAATGATGTAGATTTGTGCTTTCGGCTGCACAACAGGGGATTGTACAATGTACAGCGAAATGATGTGGTGCTTTATCACCATGAGTCACTCAGCCGCGGGGATGACCTGAAGGACGAGCGGAAGCTAAAGCGCCTGACGGCAGAGAAAGATACGCTGTACAGCAGGCATCCTTTGCTGTACAGGCAGGACCCTTTTATCGGTACGCTGCTCAACAGCGGAGATTCGGAGTACCGCTGCCGCTGGCTTGAGGGATATGAGCTGTCTGGCGCTGTCCAGCCAGACCAGCCTCTGGTGGAGGGGGCACGGCTCCCCGCACTGGAAAAAATGAATCAGGCAATCATGATTTCTGTGGAGGAATGCGGCAGGCAGCATTACCAGAAGGAGGAAAAGCCCTATTATCTGATCAAGGGCTGGGCGTATGTGCCGGGCGCGGACAATGCCCGCTATGCGTTTTGGATTCTGCTGGTTAACAGTGCAGGCAAAGTGTGGGCGCTGCCGGTGAAAAAGCGCTACCGCAAGGATGTGGCGGCAATTCTGCCCGATGAGACCAATGTCCTGATGACAGGCTTTTGCAGCTGGATTGTGCAGGGGGCGCTGCCGCCGGACACCTATGAGTTGTGGATGACGGCAAAGGACGGCTGTTCGAGACAGCGGCTGTATCGAAGTATGGAAAAAAGGCTGACGGTTGAGTGAGAGAATAAGAGTATAAGAGAATGAGAGATCGGACGTATGACAGAACCTATCAACAGAAACTTTTTGCACAGAGGACACCCTACCTGCAATGGCTGAGCGCGCAGGAGGATATGGAGCGGACTTTGGACAGACCAGATGCAGGGAAGCAGATATGCACGCTTCCCTTTTCTTCGTGTATGGATAAGGTGTCTGGTTATGGCACCTTCTTGGCAGATGCGGTCTATTTGTTTGCGCGGACAGGCGGCAGCCTGACCCCGGGCGCAGAGAGGGTGATCGCAGAAGCCTTTGGGGACCATCCAGAGACCGCGCTGGTCTATGCGGACGAGGATTACTGCGGCAGCCTGAGCGCACTTTATAGGATAGATGATGAGACAGCGCAGGGAAAGACTTACAGAGGCGCACCTTGGTTTAAACCTGATTTTTCACCGGATACGCTGTATTCCTTTTTTTATCTGGGGAGTGTCTTTGCAGTGCGGGGCGGGGCGCTTCTTGGAATAACAGGAGAACATGGAAAAGACATCAGTCTCTATGAGCTGGTATACTGGATTTTCAGGGAAGTTTTAATGAAAGAGCGGTCCCGGCAAGAAAGCGAGGTGGTGCATCTTGCCAAGGTGCTCTACACCAATGACGCTCTGGCGTCCGCGGACTGGCTGGATGGCGCAGGGCAGATCAAAAAGCTGTACCAGACAGAAGTTTTGCCAGAGGAGCCGGTATCCGTCATCATTCCCAGCAAGGACAATGCAAAAATATTACGCCGGTGTCTGGAAACCCTGATACAGTACACTGCGTATGACCGTTATGAACTGATTATCGTGGACAACGGCAGCAGTCCGGCGCAGCGGACACAAATAGAGCAGTTGTTAAAAGAGGCGGCACAAAAGAAGCCGGGACTTGAGACAATATATCTGTATGAAGCGCGTCCTTTTAATTTTTCCGCGATGTGCAACAGAGGGGCGCAGTCGGCTTCGGGCAGTTATTTGTTGTTTCTCAATGACGATATTGAGGTCATGGATACCGGGGAGGGCGCAGGCTGGCTTGCGCGTATGGTAGATATTGCGCGCAGACCGCATGTCGGCGCAGTCGGGGCAAAGCTGTATTATCCGCCGCTGCAAAACGAGAAGGGGCCGTACAGAATTCAGCATGCAGGGATTGCCAACATGGGCATCGGTCCCGCGCACAAGCTAGGCGGCATGGTGGACACAGGTTGCTTGTATCATGGGCATAACACGCAAAACTATGATATGCTGGCAGTCACGGCAGCCTGTATGCTGGTCAGAAAGAGCGTGTTTGACGCGGCGGGCGGCTTTGACGAGACGCTCGCAGTGGCGTACAATGATGTGGCATTTTGTTTTGGGCTGTACCAGTCAGGATACTTTAATGTGCAGGTCAATGAGGCCGTGCTGATACACCACGAGTCTCTCAGCAGAGGGCAGGACACGGCGCCTGATCAGCGAAAAAGGCTGGCGGAGGAGAAGGCGCGGCTGTATGCAAAGTTTCCGGCATTTCGGGCATGGGACCCCTTTTACAGCCCCCATCTGGTACAGTGGAAGCGGGATGTGGACTATACTGCCAATTATCTGTATGCCTGTGACCAGCTCCTCCTGCCACGGCAGATGCCGGATGCTGAGAGGCGCAAGCTTACTGGACGCCATGGAGAGACGGGCATTCTGGGAAAAATATATGACAGGATGACAGGGTATCATCTGCTGATGGTTCACATTGACAGTGTTGAGCAGGAGGAAGAGACTGTGACAATCAATGGATGGTGTGTACAGCGGGCGCGCAGCAATGCAGGGATTTCCAGACAATTGTGTCTGTATCATATAGATATGGCTTATCTGTTCGAGATTCCGCCAAAGCTCAGGGAGGATGTGGCAGAGGTCTTTGCGGCGGACGGCAGGACAACGCAGACGGCACTGTCCGGCATACAGGTGCGGTTTGAGAGGCGCAGTCTGTGGCGGGGGCGCTACCGGATTGCGGTATTATTTCATGGAAAGCAGCTTGTCTTTGCGGCAGATGACAAGGGCGGGCAGATCGAGATCGAAATATAAATTGAAAAATATGGTGTTAGTCAACAAGTGTGTTGGTAACATTTATAGCACTATATATAGATGTTGGTACCCCCAAATATTCATAAATATAGGGATTCAAGTGATTGCATAAACCGCCAAACAAAGTCACCAACACAGTTATTGACTAACACCAAAAATATAAATATTTGGAAGGTGTGAGGCGCAATGGCAAATGATAACTTTGACAATCTAGGCAGAGAGCAGAATAAGGAAGTGCAGGATGTGCAATTCTATAAACAGGCATATGAGCAGGAGAAGGCGCGCGCGGCGTCTCTTGCAGGGCGGCTTGCAGATGCGAAAAATGAGGCGGACAGTTTGCAGTTCCAGCTAGACCGCATCAAGAACAACCCGCTGTGGAAGGCTTCAAAGCCGCTGCGCCAGACGATGCACTGGGGGCTTCGCAATTACAGGCGCGTGCGCAACCTAGGCGGCCCTAAGGGGATTGTGAGGAAATTAAAACAGAAAAAAATCGAGGCGGAGGCGAAAAAACTGCACGGAACAGCAAGCTTTCCCACGCCGGAACAGGCAGACAAACAGCGCAGTGCCAAGTTTGACAAGATGGTCAAAATCAGTATCTTGGTGCCGCTCTACAATACGCCGCTCAACTTCCTTGACGAGATGATCGGGTCCGTGATAAACCAGACCTACCAAAACTGGGAGCTTTGTCTGGCGGACGGCTCTGATGATGCACATGACAATGTGGGCGCGCGCTGTCAGGAATACCGTGAGAAAGATAAGCGCATTGTCTACAAAAAGCTCGCAGCTAACGGGGGGATCTCCGCGAACACAAACGAGTGTTATACGATGGCGTCCGGCGAGTATATCGGTCTCTTTGACCATGACGATGTGCTGCATCCGTCCGCGCTGTATGAGTATGTGAAGGTGATCAATGAGGAGGGGGCGGACTATCTCTACTGCGATGAGACGACCTTTAAGGGCGACAGCATCAACAATATGATCACCCTGCATTTTAAGCCGGATTTTGCGCCCGACAATCTCAGGGCAAACAATTACATCTGTCATTTCAGTGTGTTTTCGCGCAGGCTCCTTGAGGGGACAGAGCTGTTTCGCAGCGGTTTTGACGGCAGTCAGGACCATGACATGATCCTGCGGCTCACAAGCAGCGCCCGAAAGGTGGTGCATGTGCCCAAGCTTTTGTATTACTGGCGTTCACACAAGGCAAGCACCGCCAGTGATATCAGAGCAAAACCTTACGCCATCGCGGCGGCTAAGGGGGCAGTGGCAGATCATTTGACGCGGTGCGGCTTCAAGAATTTTGAGATCAAGAGCACGCGGGCATTTGACACGATTTTTGAGATCAAATATGAGATATTGAGCGAGGATAAGATCTCGATTCTGATACCCAACAAGGACCATCTTGAGGATTTAAGGCGCTGTATCCATTCGATTCAGGAGCGCAGCACGTACGAAGACTATGAGATTATTGTCATAGAAAATAATAGTACAGAGAAGGCAGTCTTTGATTACTATGACACCCTCAGGGAACAGAAGAACATAACAGTTGTTACTTACACAGGGGCATTTAACTATGCAAAGATTAATAATTTCGGCGCAGGTTTTGCCACAGGTAAATATCTGCTGTTATTGAACAATGACACCCAAGTGATCTCAATGAACTGGCTTGAGGCGATGCTGATGTACGCCCAGCGGCCCGATGTGGGCGCCGTCGGCGCAAAGCTCTACTATGGCGACCGGACAATCCAGCATGCGGGGGTGGTCATCGGCCTTGGCGCGCACCGGACCGCAGGACATACGCACTATAAAATTAACTATGACAATCTCGGCTATATGGGCAGGCTGTGCTATGCGCAGAATGTGTCAGCGGTGACGGGCGCCTGCCTGATGGTGCGAAAGAGTCTGTATGATGCGCTCGGCGGGCTGGATGAGGCGTTTGCCGTGGCGCTCAACGATGTGGACTTCTGCCTGCGCATCCGGGATAAAGGGTATCTGAATGTCTTCACGCCGTTTGCCGAGCTGTATCATTTTGAGTCGGCGTCGCGCGGAAGTGATGCTGCGGATTCACAGAAGGCAGCGCGCTATGAGGAGGAGTCGGCACTGTTTCGCGGGCGGTGGAAGGAGCTGATCGCAAAGGGGGACCCGTATTACAATCCGAATTTTTCGCTTGACCGCAGTGATTACTCGCTGAGGACAGATCGATCATAAAAATTGATTAAATTTGGTTAAATTTGCTTATAATCTTGAAAAATTTCCAGATTTTTGATTTAATGGTAATGGAACGTAGTGCAAAATCACAATGCACGGATTTTATTATATTGATATGGAGGTAGCAGTATGGGTTTTATGGATGAATTTAACTTCTGGCTCAATGATGATTACTTTGACCAGGCAACAAAGGACGAGCTCTTAAAGATCAAAGACAATGAGAGCGAAATTGAAGAACGTTTTTACAAGGAGCTTGAATTTGGGACTGGCGGACTCAGAGGTGTGATCGGCGCCGGCACAAACCGCATGAACATCTACACCGTGAGAAAGGCATCACAGGGCCTTGCAAATTATATTATAAAAAATAACGGGCAGAGCAAAGGGATTGCGATCGCATATGATTCACGTTTCATGTCACCCGAATTTGCAGATGAGGCCGCGCTGTGCATGGCGGCAAACGGCATCAAGGCGTATGTGTTTGAGTCGCTTCGGCCGACACCAGAACTCTCGTTTGCACTGCGGACACTCGGCTGCATCTCCGGCATCGTCATCACAGCGAGCCACAATCCGCCAGAGTATAACGGCTACAAGGTATACTGGGAGGACGGCGCACAGATCACAGCGCCCAAGGACAAGGACATCATCGGTGAGGTGAAGGCAGTGACAGACTACCACACCGTGAAGACGATGGACAAGCAGGAGGCAGTCAATGCCGGCTTGTATCAGGTGATCGGCAAGGAGATTGACGATGCGTACATGGCAGAGTTAAAGAAGCAGATCATTCATCCCGATGTGATTCAGGCAGTTGCAGATGATATCAAGATTGTGTACACACCGCTCTGCGGCACAGGCAATAAGCCCGTGAGAAGGATACTGTCCGAGCTTGGCTTCAAGAACGTATATGTTGTTCCCGAGCAGGAGAATCCAGACCCGAAGTTCACAACGCTGGATTATCCAAACCCGGAGGACCCCAAGGCATTTACATATGCCTTAAAACTTGCGAAAGAAAAAAATGCAGACATCGTGCTTGCCACAGACCCGGATGCGGACAGACTTGGCATTTACGCACTGGATACCAAGAGCGGGGAGTACAAGGCGTTTACAGGCAATATGTCTGGTATGCTGATTGCAGAGTATATTTTGAGAGAGCGCAAGGCGACAGGAACCATGCCTGAGAATCCGGCGCTTGTCACCACGATTGTGACCACGAACATGACAGCGCCGATCACAAAAGAGTACGGCGTGAAGCTCATTGAAGTGCTCACAGGCTTCAAGTTTATCGGCGAGCAGATCAAACTGTTTGAACAGACAGGCTCCAACAATTATGTGTTTGGTCTTGAGGAGAGCTATGGATGCCTTGCAGGAACCCATGCAAGAGACAAGGATGCCGTTGTTGCGGTGATGTGTCTGTGCGAGGTTGCCGCATGGTGCAAGAAGAACGGAAAGACCCTGTACGACATGATGCTTGAGATCTATGAGAAATATGGCTATTACAAAGAGACACAGTATGCGATCACGATGAAGGGCATCGATGGCTCCAAGCAGATTGCTGCACTGATGGATAAGTTCAGGAACAATCCGCCCAAGCAGTTTGGCGAGCTTTCTGTACTGCGCGTGAGAGATTATGAGAATGATGTGATCACAGAGCTTGAGACAGGCAAGACCTATCCCACAGGACTGCCCAAGTCCAATGTGCTCTATTTTGACCTCACCAATGATTCATGGTGCTGTGCAAGACCTTCCGGCACAGAGCCAAAGATTAAATTCTACATGGGCGTGAAGGGAACCAGCCTTGAGGATGCCCAGAAGAAGGTAGAGGATTTGACCAATGAGGTGAAGGCAGTCATTGAAGAATAATGGATGACCATGAAACCGGACGGTTGGCACAAACCGTCTGGTTTCATTTCGTAAGGAATTGGAATATGGGAGAAATTGCATGAAAAAATTATATGCACAGATTATGAAATTCGGTATTGTGGGTGTCATCTGCTTTGGCATCGACTATGTCATTGGACTTTCGGTGATGAAAATAATCGTGAAGCTGGGCGGCGATGAAGTGTTTAAGGCGGCATCTATGGCAGGCTCTGCGCTGGGATTTACAGTTTCCGTTGTGATAAATTATATTCTGAGCTTTAAATTTGTCTTTGAGCGCAAGGCAGATCTGGACCGCAGGAAGGAGTTTGCGGCATTTATTGTCCTGAGTGTGATCGGTCTGGGGCTGAACTCGCTCATTATCTGGGTCTGCGTGGGACCGATTTACGGCAATATTGCGTTTTTGCAAAACCTGTTAAACTATGACTTTGCCTATACCGGGGCGAAGGTGGTCGCGACAGCGATTGTGATGGTATACAACTTTGTCAGCAGGAAAATTTTTCTGGAAAAAAAGAGTGAATAAGAAATATAGACGTGGGGGAAAGCGATGTCACTGGCACAAAATATTAAAAAGACCATTAATTACAGCAGAAAAAACGGATACGGGGAGGCAGTCGTCGCAGCGTGGGAGCGCATGACAGCAAAGTACTACGCTGATTATACGTATCGCGCGCCGGACGCTGGGACGCTGGAGAGACAGCGCGCAGAGACACAGGCGTCCGAACTGAAGTTTTCCATTCTCGTACCGGCATATGAGACACAGCGCGTGTATATGGAGGCCTTGATAGAGAGCTGCATAGGACAGTCTTACGAAAACTGGGAGCTTGTCATCGCGGACGGCAGCGCCACCGAAGTAGTCCAAAAGACCGTGGACCGCTATCAGGATGCCCGCATACGGTATGTGAAGCTGGAAGAGAACCTTGGCATCGCAGAGAACACAAACCGTGCGATACAGCTTGCCACAGGGGATTATTATGGGCTGCTGGACCATGATGACCTGCTGGCTGCGGATGCGCTGTATGAGATGGCGTGTGCTGTGCGTGAGCGCAGACCGATACTGGCGTATTCTGATGAGGATAAGTGTGATGCGTCGGGCACTCATTTTTACGACCCGCATTTCAAGATGGATTTCAATCTGGATTTGCTTCTCACAAATAATTACATCTGTCATTTTATGGTAGTGCGCGCGGATGTGCTGAAAAAACTTGAGATCAGGAAAGAGTATGACGGCTCACAGGACTATGATGTGATTCTGAGGATCGTGAGCAGCCTGCTCATCCAAGAGAAGGGAAATAAAGAGGCAAAGCCCGTGGAGGACTGCATCGTGCATGTGCCCAAAGTGCTGTACCACTGGCGGTGCCATGAAAATTCTACAGCGGACAATCCGCAGAGCAAGATGTATGCCTATGAGGCAGGCAAAAAGGCGCTGGTGGATTTTGCGCAGCGCATGGGCTGGAAGGTCGATGTCCGCCACAACAAGCATCTGGGCTTCTACCGCATTGAATACAGGGACAATGTGCTGACGCACCGCCCTGATGTCGCGGCAGTGGGCGGTTTCGTCGCGCGGCATGGCAAGGTGGTGTCAGGCATCTATCAGGGACAGCCGTTATTGTATGCGGGATATATGAACCGCATGGATTTGTATCAAAATACGCGCGCGCTGGACCTACGGAATATGGCAGTCAATAAGGCATATCAGGATGTCTATGAGGCAGTCACAGGGCATCCGTATGTGAGTACATTGTACACAGAACAAAAAGAGCTGCCGCAGTGGATACAGGATATGGAGCGCGCTGCGGACGGCGAGGAGCAGCTGGCGAGGCTCGGCGAAGCGCTTGGGAGCCAGCTTGTCAATAAGGGTGCAAGACTATTGCTGGACCCAGTGTGTGTGAGGAAATTGTGACAATGACGAAATCGACGATCGTGATACCAAACTATAATGGAATCAATTATATTCAGGCATGTCTCGAGAGCCTGTACAGCGGGACGGCAAAAGACCTCGAGATCGTGGTGGTGGACAACGCCTCGACGGATGGCAGCATGGAGCTGGTGCGGGACCAGTTTCCCAAGGTGCGTCTGATCGTCAATGAGAAGAACATGGGCTTTAGCCATGCGGTCAATCAGGGCATCCGCGTGAGCGCCACACCGTATGTCATCCTGCTCAACAATGACACGCGGGCGGATTTCTCGTTTGTCCATGAGCTTGAGAAGGTGATGGACAACGATACACATAAAAAGCTTTTTTCTGCCTCGGCAAAGCTGGTCTCCCTGTATGACAGGGACAAAACAGATGATGCGGGAGACTATTACTGTGCGCTTGGATGGGCATTTGCAAGAGGCAAAGGAAAGCCGCCTTCCCAGTATGATAAAGACTGCGAAATCTTTGCATCGTGCGCGGGCGCTGCAATCTACCGCAGGGAATTGCTGGAAGAAACAAAGGTAGGATTGTTTGACGAAGAACATTTTGCCTATTTTGAGGATATAGACATTGGCTACAGAGCAAAAATTTATGGATACAGAAACAAATTTGCGGCAAACTCTATAGTATACCATGCCGGGAGTGCGGCGAGCGGTTCGCGCTACAATACATTCAAGACAAAGCTCGCATCAAGAAACAGCGTCTATCTGATCTATAAAAATATGCCTGTCTTGCAGATTGTGCTCAATCTGCCGCTTCTTGTCATGGGATTTTTGATAAAAACGGTGTTCTTTGCCCGAAAAGGAATGGGGCGGGAGTATGTGTCAGGGCTGGTCAGGGGAATCAGGCTCTCTGCAAGTCCCTGCGGGCGACGGCACAAACTATATTTTGACAGGCACAGGATGAAAAATTACGTGTCGATACAGTTCGAACTATGGAGAAATTTATTCAGACTTTTTGCATGAGCAAAAAATAAGTTGTACTTTTGGCTCAAATATTGTAGAATGAAATGAGTTAAATTCTTTCCATTGGAATAAGGGTGAGAAAATTGATAAGAGATCATCAGAAGTATTTTAATAAACTGCTGGTTCTGCTCGATGCAATCGTGATAGCGGCTGCTTACTGGTTCTCTTGGTTTTTGTGGCTCAGTGGATATGTGAAGGAGAACGACCCCGGCATAGGTATTTTGTCAGTGGAGACGTACTTTGCCGCACTGGTTGCCATTGTGCCGGGATATCTGATTTTGTACAATACATTTGATCTGTATTCGTCCAAGCGTACTGCCAAGACGGTATATGAGATCTTTAACATTATAAAAGCAAACACCGTTGGGCTTTTGGCAGTCATGGTGGTGCTTTACGCCATCAATATACCAGATTTCTCACGAGGAATGGTGGGTGTCTTCTATGGGATTAACATTGTAGCAGAATCGCTGATGCGCAAGTCCGTGCGGTATGGGCTTCGCAGGATGCGCAGGAAAGGCTACAATGTCAAGCATATTCTGCTGGTAGGGTACTCGCGCGCAGGTGAAGAGTATATTAATAAGATCAAGGCAAATCCCGAGTGGGGATATGAGGTGTGCGGCATACTGGATGACCATGTTCCAGTGGGCGCTGTCTATAAAGGCGTCCGCGTGACAGGAGAGATCGACGCGCTCCACACAGTCCTTACGGACAATCAGTTAGACGAGATTGGCATCACGCTCTCCCTGTCAGATTATGACAGGCTCGAGGCGATCGTCAAGATCTGTGAAAAGTCAGGCGTGCATACCAAATTTATACCAGACTACAACAGCGTGATTCCGAGCAGACCCTATCTGGAAGATCTGGATGGGCTTGCGGTGGTCAACATCCGAAGGGTGCCACTAAATAATATGGCGAACATGCTGATCAAGCGTCTGGTCGATATCGCGGGTGCGGTCGTGGCGATTGTGTTGTGTTCCCCGTTCATGCTCACAGCTGCCATTGCGGTGAAGATGACGAGCAGGGGGCCGCTGATCTTTAAGCAGGAGCGCGTCGGACTGCACAACAAACCATTTCAGATGTACAAATTCCGCAGCATGGAGGTTCAGAGTGACGCGGACGAGAAGAAGGGCTGGACAGTCAAAAATGATCCGAGGGTCACAAAGGTGGGCAGGATACTGCGCAGCACCAGCATTGACGAGCTGCCGCAGTTGTTTAACGTGTTGAAGGGTGACATGAGTATGATTGGCCCGCGCCCGGAACGGCCTCTTTTTGTTGAGAAATTCAGAGAGGAAATACCTAGGTATATGATAAAGCATCAGGTGCGCCCGGGGATTACAGGCTGGGCGCAGGTCAATGGCTACAGGGGCGATACGTCGATCAAGAAGCGGATTGAGTACGATCTGTATTACATTGAGAACTGGTCTATGGCATTTGATATTAAGATCTTATTTCTTACTTTTTTTAGAGGGTTTATCAATAAAAATGCCTATTAAAAACCTATTCATCATAGGAGAGTGGATAAAATGCAAGATTATGATAACAACAAAAACAGTAATATAAGGAGAATGCCAGCCGGTGAGCGCCAGCCAAGACCAAACAGGCCGCCAAGACCCGACGGGGCGCCGCGCAGCGGACAGGCAAGACCGTCAGGACAGTCAAGACCC